>OCSH01002494.1_pt1 | contig 10673 bp, 10 predicted proteins | sample 1538371 | NCBI WGS metagenome assembly OCSH01 (sample SAMN04571687, study PRJEB22368) | human gut metagenome | biome: human gut; material: stool | host: Homo sapiens | place: Luxembourg | collected 2012-06-01 | reverse complement strand
TCGGCGAGGTAGCGTACGAGGTTGAGCTGGGTGCCGTTCTCGACCCGTTGTTTCTCGTAGGCGGAATTTTCGCTCACAGCCAGTTGGGCGTCGCTGGCAAGGTCCGTCAGTCCGGCATCCCGTTTGAAGGTTTCCAGCTCCTTCTCGGTACTGAACAATTCGTCGTTGATGATGCGGATACGTCCGGCGATGAACTCTTCCGTTTTCTCCGCCACTTCGTTTTTGTCGTTGTTGGTGTTCCGGTTGTAGACTTCGATCAGCCGGTTGATGAAGTCCTCGCCCCGACGCTTGTTGGTGTTTTTGAGCGAGACGATGACGATGGAGGTGGTTTTGGAGGTAGGCTCTACGCTGAGTGCCGCCGCATACCTCTTTGCCGTCTGCATGGGGTTGCTTACAACGGCGGTGAGTGTCTGCGGTTCACTTACTCCGGCGGAGTCGCCGGCAAGGGTGAAGGTGAACGTTCCGGCCGGAGTGACGAGCAGGCCCGGCAGTTTGGAGAATTTTTTGTTGTAGGAGGTTTCCCCGACGGTGGCTTTCACGTCGAGCCGGTTGCCGGGCGACAGGGTGAGTTCGAATACGGCCGGACCCGGCAGCCTGTCTGCTTCTTGCGGGGTGAGCCCCACCAGTACCGGCGAACTTTTATAAAGCTCTACTTCGTTGAAACTGCCTTTGACAGAGTAGGTGGTGTAGAGGTTCAGCTCGCTGACCACATGCTTGACCAGCGTTTTGGAACGTAGTATTTCAATCTCGTTGTCGATGTTCGATACCGAGTTGACCAGCCCCAGGCCCTCGAGGGCGGCGAGATTTCCGCCACTGTTGCCCCCTTTCTTATCGTCCTTGATGATGACCGAGGCCGAGATGTTGTAGACCGGAGTGGTCTGCCGGAGGTGTAGCCATGCTCCTGCCAGGCAGATGATGACCGAGGCTACAAACCAGGGCCACCGGATGACGTAGCGGAACAGGAGGGCATGGAAGTCTATTTTTTCTTCTTTCTCTTCGTATAGATCGTCGTATAAGTCTTCTTTCATTGTCGGGGTTTCTTTATTTGGCGATGGTGATAATTAAACTGGCAAGCGACACGAGCGTGCTTACCACGGAGAACCAGATGGTGGTGCTGGCGCTGATGTCGGCTGTCTTTGCCTTGGTCTTATTGGGGGTGACATAGAGGATGTCGTTCTGTTGCAGATAGTAGTAGGGCGATTGGATGATGTCTGCCCGGTTCATGTTCAGCGTGATGATGTGCTGGTGTCCGTCGGCGTCCTCGCGGATCAGGCGGACATTGTCGCGCAGTCCGTACACGGTCATGTCGCCTGCCATGGCAAGGGCTTCGAAGAGGTTGACCTTTTCGTTGCTGATGGTAAACGTGCCCGGACTGTTCACTTCGCCGATGACGGAAATTTTATAATTGGCCATGCGAACCGTCACAATGGTGTTTTCTTTGATGTATCCTTTCAGCTTTTCCCTGATCAGACTTTCCGCTTCGCCTTTGGTCAGTCCGCCGATATGGAGGGTGCCCAACACGGGGAAGTCGATGTTGCCCCGGTTGTCGACCAGATATTGCTGAAGGGCCGGTTGGCTGGTCAGGCTTTTTTGTGTATTGCTGACAGGGGTGGATACGGTCAGGTTGAACGGTTCTGCCAATTCCGGATCGCTGCACGATACAACGATGGTGAGCAGATCCTTCGGCAGGATGCGGGCATCATAGAGCTTGGCCTCTGCAACGGCACGTTGCGCCTCTCCCGGGTCTTGCAAGTAGGGTACTTTCTTGTAGGACTGGCAGGAAGCCAGCAAAATACAGGTTAACGTGAAAAAAAGTAGTCTTTTTGTCATTTATCTTAATTTTAGAATATTACTATGGGGTGGCTCACCACAGAGTACACAGAGTTTCACAGGGTTTTCATCTTTTGTGTGATGGGGGAAAAAAAATTCTCTGTGAAACTCTGTGTTCCTCTGTGGTGTAATCTCTTTTATTCATTTTCTTTATTTTAATAAGCTTCTTTTTCTCCTTCCAGCGCATTTCTTACGGTTTTATATATAATATATAGATCGAGCATGAAGGTCCAGTGCTCGATGTACCAGATGTCGCGTTGCACACGTCCTTCCATTTGCCATAGTTCGTGAGTCTCTCCGCGGAAGCCGGTGACTTGCGCCCAGCCGGTGACACCCGGTTTTACGAAATGGCGGACCATGTATTTGTTGATCAGTTGTGAGTATTGTTCCGTGTGTTTCAGCATGTGGGGGCGGGGGCCTACTACCGACATGTCGCCCATCAGTACGTTGATGAACTGCGGGAGTTCGTCGATGCTGCTTTTACGCAGGAAGTTGCCGAAGCGCGTTTTGCGGGGATCGTGCAAGGTGGCCTGCAGGGTGTCGCTCTGCGTGTTCACCTTCATGGAGCGGAACTTGTAGCACCAGAATTCCCGTCCGTCTTCTCCACTGCGCTTTTGCTTGAAGAAGATGGGACCCGGCGAGGTGATTTTGATGGTCAGCCCGACAATGACATAGATAATGGAGAAGAGGGTGCAAAGAAACAAGAGCGAGAAAGCGATGTCGAACACACGCTTCCTGAATCGGTTTTCGGCAAAACTGAGCGGCTCCTGGCGGATGCAGAGTACGGGCACGTTGCCCAGGAGCTCGAAGTACATGCGCCGCTTCAGATAGCTGCGCACGTTGGGGACACTGAAAAAGCGTATCAGGTGATTTTCGCAATAGTCGATGATGGGGAGAATCTCTTCGCTGCGGGCCGAAGGCAGGCAACAATAAACCTGCTCGACTCCTCCCTGCTTCAGGCGGTCCACAATCTTACCGGGTTTTCCCAGATAGTTCACCTTTTCGGGGAAGCGGCTGCCTGGCTGGTCGTCAAAGTAGCCGATGACACGGAATCCGGAAGTGACGTCGTCCGTCATTTGATGGTAGAGTTCGATTATATTGCTATTGCTTCCCACCAGAATGATGCTGCGGGAGTTGCCTCCATGCTTACGATAGGACTTCAGGATCTTGCGGAACAATAACCGGTAACAAACCAACAGCAGAGTGAACGCAATGTAGAACAGTAAGAAAAAGCGGGCGGAAAGGATGCCGAAGTTTCCAAGGGTGAGCGCGCAGGAAAAAAACAAGGCGTGTCCCGCACTGTTGCGTAAGGCACGCCATACGATTTGCTCGGGACGTACTACACGGCGGTGCAATATGATACCTGAAGACATGTTGCTAACCAGGTAGCATAAGTTGAGCAATACCAGTACTTGGGGAAGTGAGTGAATGAATGGATCTGCAAAAAATTTGCTCCCCAATAGGGTGTACAAGGACAGAAAGGTGCCATTCAAGAGAATGAGATCTCCGGTGAATACAATCCTTTTAATGACTTTATTGAACCGCAATACCTGTTTCATACTGTACTTTTAGAAATGTTTGCGATAGTTGTCGTTAATGTTTGAATAACTACCATCTTGCTGTGTGCATTGCAATTTGTTCCCTTACTTATTAGGTAATAGAACAAAGTGATCCCTTACTTATTAGGTAATAGAATGCGGAATAGCGAAAAGATATGAAATATAACTTTTAGAGGTTAACTAAACATAAAACAGGGGCTGGATTATATAATTCTGATGTCAAATTATTGCAAATTGTAAACTCCTGTTTGAGTAATTACATCAAACAGGAATTATGACTAATATTTCTATTAAGTGAATAAATTATTTCAAACTGATACTTCAACTGGTTATAATCCACTTTTATAGAAAAGAAATTATCATTTTGTTTGTGGAGTTTCAATTATTATCTCTATTTTTGCAGCGATAAAACAAATGAATCTGTTCTATTACCTAATAAGTAAGGGATCACTTTGTTCTATTACCTAATAAGTAAGAGAACAGTTATTATCACTCCTCCTCCTCTTTCTTAAATCTCACGGCGGCAATCACTTTTTTATTTGCGTTACTGAGCGTTTTGTTATCAAAAGATGCCAGATAAATGTATGTCACCTTCTCTGAAGCATGCCCCATTCCCGCACTGATCACCGAAACCGGAACCCCTTTCTGCAGGGCCGTGGTCGCCCAACTGTGGCGTGCCACATAAGAGGTCAGCGGAGTCTTCAATTTCAGTATTCCGGATATCTGGTTGAGGCGTTTGTTGTATACCCTCAATGCACTTCGGTACTGCTTGTGCCCCTCCTCTCCGGCTGCGCTGATGACGGGCAGCAGATAGACGGATTCTTTGCAAAGCGAGGCATACTTACGCAAGATCACTTTGGCGCAGTTTTCTATGATTACCGTAAGTTGCTGTCCCGTTTTCTGGCGGAAATAAACGAGCATGTTTCCCTGCACATCGGTCTTGCGGAGATGTACCAGGTCGACAAACGGGATTCCCCTCAGGTAGAAGCTTAGCAAGAAGAGGTCGCGGGCAAAATCGAGCCGGCTGTTCTTGCTGAAATCTGCTTCGAGCAGGCGGGAAATGATGGCGGGTGAGATGGCCCGCTTGGCAGTGGGCTCGTTGCCGATAAAAACATTCTCAAACAGCTCGCGGGTGTTGAGCGAAGCTATGTTCTGCTCCGATGCCTGATTGCAGATGGAACGCAACATGCGCATGTAGAGCGAGATCGTGTTGTACCGTTTCCCGTTGAGGATTAAGTATTGCTCGTACTCCTTGATACTCTCGGGAGTGATCTCTTCAAAAGTCAGTGAGGCTTTTCCCGCAAACTTCTGAAAACTGTGCAAAGTGTAGAGGTAGGTATTGGCTGTGCTGTAACGCCCGCCTAACTTCGCTTTTCTTGCTAAAGATTTAATGAATTTTTCTATTTCCATTTTCTTGTTCTTTTTAGTGTGTTCAAGAACACGGTTTATAATAAAAAAGATTTTGAGTGACAGATTGGAAAATATGCTGGAAATTAGTAAAAAATCAATAGCATAAATGTATAGACGAATGAAAGTTTCAGAAATACCCAAGTGGCATGAGAAAAAAGGAACGTAAAAAAGTGTCCCGTATTTGAATGAATAGCCGTTTTTTCGTGGTGTATTAATCATTTAAAAACATGAATTATGGTAATAGCTTATTTGAGAGTAAGTACGGAAAAACAGTTTTTGGCTAATCAGAAGGAAGAGATTATGCGATTTGCAGAGAAGAATGGGTTGTCGATTGACAAGTGGTACACAGAGACCGTAAGCGGAAGCGTGAGCACAAAAGACAGAAAGTTATCAGAGTTATTGAAGAGAATGCATCCCGGGGATACACTGATTGTAACGGAGATTTCGAGATTGAGCCGTACACTGCTCGAGATTATGACTATCCTGAATTTTTGTATTAAGAAGCAGGTAGTGCTCTATAGCACCAAAGAGGGCTATGTGTTTCAGGACGACATCAACAGCAAGGTGCTGGGATTCGCGTTCGGACTGATGGCGGAAATAGAAAGGAACCTGATTTCGATGCGTACCAAAGAAGCTCTCGCACGCAGAAAGCAGGAAGGAATGACTCTAGGCCGAAAGAAAGGGGATACTCCTAAAATAAAATTGCTGCATGCCAATAAGCGCGTACTTACCAAAGAACTTGACAAAGGAACTACTTACTCGGAATTGGCGGAGAAGATGGGTGTATCCAGAACAACCTTGTTCCGGTTTATGAAAACGATGTATTAGTAACGGTTAGGGGAGTCATAATTCACCACAGATTACACGGATTCTCACAGATTAATAATTTATTTTACTGAGAGTTTAATTAAAATATCTGTGTTAATCTGTGTAATCTGTGGTGAATAGGGGTTCATTCAATGTTTATCATTTACCGTTCATCACCGTTGATCGTTTATGAAGGCTTTTCAGTTCGAAGGACAACATGACACGGAAGAATCCGATGATCAGGAAAGTGAATGCCAGCATATATATAACGTAGAGGGCACCTACGGCCGGCTGCCACAGGATGATCAGCGAACAAATGATGGCGAGGATGCCGAATCCCATGTACCATCCCCACTCACGGGTGCCATAACGCTTCAGGTCCATAGAATAGCCTGTGGCAGAGAAACCGCGGAACATCATCCAGAAGGCGACTATGAACGGTATGACTTCCATGCTGAGCAGCGGATAGGCTACCAGGTAGATGCCTAAGATCAGATCGATGATACCGCCTGCGAGGTACCATCCCCAGGACGAGATGCCTCGCCGGTTGCTGATGGAGAAGATGATTTCGATGATACCACTTATCAGCATCGAAATGCTGAAGATGACGCTGAGGGCAATGTAACTGCTTCCCGGTGCGAATAGCAGACAGAGAGCCACGATGATGTACAGAATACCCAGAATAAGAGATAACCACCAGTTTTTGACTGCGTGTTCCATCTCGTCGAATAAAGTTTTCATATCAATTTTATTTTTTAGATTATTGTCCATCGTGAACAAAGTTCTTGCACCGATTGTTTAGAATATAGTAAATAAAACTTAGAGTTATCAATTATGGCAACAACAAATTTCAAAGGACAACCGGTAAAGCTGATTGGCGAATTTATACAGGTTGGAAAGGTGGCTCCCGATTTCGAGCTGGTGAAAAGTGATTTATCTTCTTTCGCACTAAAAGATCTGAAAGGTAAGAATATTGTTCTGAATATTTTCCCGAGTCTGGATACCGGTGTGTGCGCCACTTCGGTGCGTAAATTCAATAAAATGGCAGCCGGAATGAAGGATACCGTGGTATTGGCCATTTCGAAAGACTTGCCGTTTGCCCAGGGACGCTTCTGCACGACAGAGGGTATCGAAAACGTGATTCCGTTGTCGGATTTCCGCTTTTCGGACTTCGACGAGAGCTATGGCGTGAGGATGGCTGACGGACCGCTGGCCGGACTGCTGGCGCGTGCGGTAGTGGTGATTGGGAAAGACGGGAAAGTAGCTTATACAGAGCTTGTGCCGGAGATTACTCAGGAGCCGGATTATGAAAAGGCATTGGCTGCTGTGAAATAATCTTTTTTTTGAATGGTTTCAAGGAACAGAAAGTCCGTGTTCACTCCGGGGGGTGAGAGCACGGACTTTTTCATGCGGGTATAAAGCCTGTCTTTACAGGCTTTACCCCCTATGACTACTGCTTGTTACGTGTGTTGAACAGGCAATCACTTCTTTTTGGTCATATCGAAGTCGAACAGTGTCTGAGGAACAGGTACCGCTACGCCTGCCAGTTCCACTTTATCGGCGCTGAGCTTCAACTTCAACTGATTTTTCTTGTAAGCAAAGCTGCCTTTGTCCGGAGACGAAATGGTTACGGTAACAGTCTGTCCTTCCTGGCCTTCTACGGCTGCAGGCAGTTGAAGGGTCAACGGTTTCGAATCGAAAGCAAGGTAGATGCTGTCCTTCTCTGTATTGAGAGCCGGCTTGTAGCCTACTTTGTATTTTACGTCACCGATGGCTTTGACAATGGCTTCCGCTTTGTCTTTATCGCCTACAATGGAGGTAATAAGTTCGGTTACCGGCAATTTGTCGAAGAACACCGTGTCATTTTTCACCGTAGCGTTTACGTCTTGTCCCTGGTCCCTGGGGAGCTTCTCCGGCATTTTCTTTTACAGTGGCGGGAGTCACCTGGGTTATCAGTACTTTTCCGTTATAGGTGCCTGCCACATCGTTGGTGGATGGAGGAGGAAGCGGAGAATTGTCATCGTTGTTGCAAGAAGACAAGGTTACCACTGAGAAAGCAATCGCAAAAGAATAAAAAAGCTTGGTTAAGTTGAAATCTTTTTTCATTTTTTTAAACATTAAATTTGTTACATAAATTGCTTTTTCATCAAACAACTGTAAGGCCTAGGATTTGTTTTTTTGATGAATTGTCAATAACTGGTTTGGTGTACGTACAATAAGTAAATGCAGAAAATATAAAGGTACTGCATGGAGGACGAAAAAAAAGAAAGATTTTTTTTGAGGGAGGGATGAAGGCGGAGTTTTACCACGGAGTACCACAGAGTCTCACGGAGTAATAGAGAGTAGAGAGTAATACAGAGTAATACAGAGTTCTTAGAGTTCACTACCATTCGTTATCGATAGATTAAGTTCACTCTGTGTTGCTCTGTGTTACTCTGTGGTGAATGCTGATTCTTGCTGTGGAGGCACTATTTCTTTTTCTTCATTCCTTTGTAGACAAGGAAACCTACGATGAAGACTCCGATGACGATGAAGCAGTAGCCCAGTTCATGGCTGTATTCTGTTACTTTGGCAAGCAGTTGCTCTTCGCTTTCGATGCCGGGTACGGTGGAAAGATAATAACCGATGGCAGCGAGGATAGTGTTCCATAATCCGGCACCCAGAGTGGTGTAGATCAGGAATGTGTGCAACTTCATGCGGGCAAGTCCTGCAGGGATGGAGATCAACTGGCGGACAGCGGGAATCAGGCGACCGATAAAAGTGGAGAGTGCTCCGTGCTTGTCGAAATATTCTTCGGCATGCTGCACTTTGGCTTCATCGATCAGGCACATGTGTCCGAAACGGCTGTTGGCGAACTTGTAGACGATGGGACGTCCCAGCCAGCGGGCCAGATAGTAATTGATAATAGCACCGAGGTTGGCTCCCAGGGTGGCGAAGAGCACTACCAGATAGATGTTCAGCTCTTCGTTGACTGCCGCTTTGTAGGCTGCCGGAGGAACGACTACTTCGGATGGAAAAGGAATGAAAGAACTTTCAATGGTCATTAATAAAGTAATGGTCCAGTAATTGAGGTGGTCTAAGCACCACTGAATGAAGGCTACAGATTCCATTTGTTTAATTTAGATTGAATTGATATAGTTTTGTTTTTTTGATTTACCACAGAGTACCACAGAGTTTTTTAATCTCTTGTTGATAAGATATGAAGAGAAAATAATCTCTGTGGAACTCTGTGGTGAACTTGATTATTTTTCGTCTTTTAAAAAATCGTCCAGTTCGCGAAGCATCTGTTCTCCGTCGACACCCATTTCCAGTATCGTATCCCGGAGGGAGTCGAGATTGATGGAATCGCCGGACATCGCGTTGTATTTCTTGAATCCTTCATGATCCTGAAGGACGAGGCATACGGCGGCCAGTTGTTCGCAGATCTTGGGGTACTCGGGATTTTCTTCCAGCACCTGCTCGAAGCAGAAGCGTGCGTTCTCGAGCATGCGGAACTCGAGGCTGTAGTTGCCTATTTCCATCCAGGTATCTGCTTCGGGGGCATAGCGGAGAGCTAATGCCCACTCTGCACGGGCCAGGTCGAAATTATCCTCTTCCATATAGATGCGTCCCTCGAGCAGGTAGGGTTCTGCATCCTGGGGGGCGAGCTCTTTTGCCAGTCGGCAAAGCCGATGGGCTTCTTCCGAGTCGCCTTGGCGGGAAGCGCAGAGTGCTTTGTTTGAATAGATATCGGACAATAGCGGGGAAGAACCGTTACCGTTTTCTTCGATCGCCCGGAGAGCCATGCTGTAACTTTCGTTGGCTTCAGCCCAATTTTCCTGCTGGGTGTAGGCCAGTCCGATGAACATATATGTAAATTCGGGGGAGAGCGTTTTATACTTCAGGGCTTTCCGGTATTCAACGATGGCTCCCTCGATGTTCTCAAGATGAAAGAGGCTGTGTGCCTTGATGATGTGGGCTTCGCCGAATTCTTCGTCGGCTGCGATGGCAAAGTCACAGGACTCGATGGCTTTATCGAAATCTTTGGTGGCAAACTGGCATTTGGCCAGGCCTACCCAATAAGCCGGGTTATAGGGATTCTTGTCGATCAGCTTGTTGAAGACAACGATGGCTTGCTCTATGTATTCTGCTCCGGCCGCACCGTAGCAATCGGCGGTGGCTGCCAGGAAGTCTTCGTCATCTTTGTACATCTCCGCGCCCCGTTTGAGCCATTGTACGCCTTTCTCCGGATAACCTAAGTCGGTGTACAGGTAGACAATATCGACCAGGATGCCCAGGTCGTTTTTCTCTTCCTCTTCTATACTGTCGAGCATTTGGTCGGCGGCATCCAGTTTACCTTCGTTCAGCAGCAGTTCGGCCAGGAGTAGTTTTACGTTGGAGGAGTAAGTGTCGGTGATGAGTTCGGCCACCTCTTTGGCCTTTTGGGGTTGATTGAGATCCAGGAACAGGTAAGCCTGTTCGACCATGAGGTCGGTGTGTCCCGGATGGAGTCCGAGTCCGTATGTTATGACCTCCTGGGCTTCCTTAAACTTACGTTCGGAGGCATATAGATCGGCAATATCAGCCAATTGGTCACCGTCCAGGTATAGCGATTCGTTTTTGGCTTTTACCGCTTCGTATTGTGCGATAAGGTTCTGTAATTCCCGCTCTCTTTCGGACGGGGAGTTTTTTCTGCCCAATTTAATTAGCAATTATACAGTTAATAATCATTCGATTCGACGGAGGGGGAGGTGTGTCCCCTGTGGTGAGTTCCGACACACGCTCCCTTGCCCAAAAATTATTTATTGATCTTTCCCCAGGTATCTTTCAGTCCTACGGTGCGGTTGAATACCAGATGTCCGGGGGTGGAATCTTTGTCGATATTGAAATAACCGATACGCTGGAATTGCAGATAAGAGAGCGCGGGCATGTCGGCCACGTACTTCTCTATATAGCAATGGGGCAGTACGGTCAGTGAATCCGGATTGATCATTTCCTTCATGGCTTCGAGGGCGTCGCAACCTTTGGCTTCACGGATGGCTGCCATTTCGTCGCGCGGGTTTTCCACTTTCCAGAGACGGTCGTACA
>OCSH01002465.1_pt1 | contig 10818 bp, 13 predicted proteins | sample 1538371 | NCBI WGS metagenome assembly OCSH01 (sample SAMN04571687, study PRJEB22368) | human gut metagenome | biome: human gut; material: stool | host: Homo sapiens | place: Luxembourg | collected 2012-06-01 | reverse complement strand
CCGTGCCGACAGATGTTAAGGAACGCGACGGCGACTCTTTAGCCCTCACCGTGACCGAGAATTTCGATGTCTCCTCATTTATGAAGACAGCCGGCGCGGATTATGACAGGAAAAGCGAGGACGGGCTTTGGATATCCGATAAATATGCCGCCGCAAACGATATTTCCATCGGGGATAAGCTCACGCTTGTGTATAAGGGCGTCAGCATAAATACCTCTGTTAAAGGTACGGTGAAATCGGGAGAGCACCTTGTTTGCGTGCGCGACGAGACCCAGCTTATGCCCGATTATAATACCTACGGATTCGGTTACATCTCCCCCGCGGCGTACAAAAAGGCGCTCGGCAGAGAATACTACCCGCAGCTCAACATTATCTCCGAGCTTTCAAAGGAGGAGATTACCGATAAGGCCGATGAGGTGCTCGGCAAAACCACGCTTGTTTTATCAAAGGACGAAAACTCCTCATACTCCGCGGCGGACGGCGAAATGGAGGAGGGCAAGACCATGGGCTCGGTGCTGCCCGTTCTGTTCCTGCTGATTGCGGTTTTGACAATGGTGACTACAATGCACCGCTTAACGGCAAAGGAGAAGGTTCAGATAGGCACGCTCAAGGCGCTCGGCTTCCGCGACAGGCGCATTTTAAGGCATTACACATCATATGCCTTTATGATCGGCATTATCAGCTCTGTGCTCGGAACGGGACTCGGCTTCCTTGTGGCAAAGATGATCATGAGCCGCGACGGCACAATGGGTACATATTTTGATATGCCGTATTGGTCACTGAAGCTCCCCGGCTTTTGCCTTGCAATACTCGCATGCCTGATCTTAGCGCTCACCTTAATAGGCTACTTATCGGTTAAGGAAATGCTCAGGGGCACTGCGGCGGATTCGCTGCGTCCCTATGCGCCGAAAAAAATGAAAAAGCTCTTACTCGAAAAAACCGCGCTTTGGAACCGTTTTTCTTTCGGGACACGCTGGAATCTGCGCGATGTAATGCGGCATAAATCAAGAACGCTTATGAGCCTTGTGGGCATTGTTGGCTGTATGGTAATAGTGGTCGGCACAATGGGTATGCGGGACACCATGAACGCATTTTTAAGCATCTATTACGACGACTCTATGAAATATTCCTCACGCATTTACTTAAGCGAGACCGCAACGGAAGAAGACACCCAAAAAATTATAGACACCTATAAGGGCGACAGCAGCGCAACCGTCAGCGTGCAAACAGACGATAAAGCGGTGGCGCTCGATATATACAATATAACCCGCGGCAAGGTGCGTTTTCCCGCTGAAAAGGACGGATATGTAACCCCCGCAAAGGACGGCGCGTATATTTGTATGCGCATAGCCGATGAATTTGATTTAGCCGCAGGAGACACGCTTAAAATAAGCCCCTACGGCTCGGATAAAACCTACAAACTTAAAGTTGCGGGCGTTATCCGCTCGGTTTCGGAAAATATTGTTATATCCTCGGATTACGCAAAGTCGCTCGATATTCCCTTCAAAACAGATTCGGTATATACCGACACTAAGAAAGCCGATATTAAATCGGAAGAGTGTATATCCGCCGTACAGTCGAAGCAGGCTATTATAGACTCGTTCGATACATTTATGGACATAATGTATATGATGATAGCGATACTTATAATTGCCGCCGCGGTGCTCGGTATTGTGGTGCTTTACAACTTAGGCATAATGAGCTACACCGAGCGTTACCGCGAAATGGCAACTCTTAAGGTCGTTGGCTTCAGGGATAAAAAAATCGGGCGGCTGCTTATCGGGCAGAATATGTGGGTCACGCTTGTGGGCGCAATACTCGGAATACCGCTTGGAATAGCTTTGCTTGACTACCTGCTTGTAACAATGGCTTCGGAATACGAGCTGAAATTAGCCATCGGCCCGCTCACTTACATTACGGGACTGGTGCTTACCTTCGGCGTTTCACTCTCGGTCAGCTGGGCTGTGGCGCGTAAAAACCGTAAAATTGATATGGTTGAAGCCTTAAAGGGGGCGGAATAATGTTAAAATACATTCTTAAAATCGACGGAATGATGTGCGGAATGTGCGAGGCGCATATTAACGAAGCAATCCGCGCTGCGTTTAATGTTAAAAAGGTGTCCTCCTCTCACTCAAAGGGCGAAACGGTTATAATAACCGAAGCTCCGCTTGATGAAGCAAGGCTGGCGGATACCGTAGGCGGCACAGGCTATACGCTTGTTTCCGTTAAGGATGAGCCGTATGAGAAAAAAGGCTTTTTCTCGTTTTTGAAAAAATAATAAAAGAATCGCTCTTTCCCCTGTATTCGGGGAAAGAGCAAATTAAAAGCAATGAGTTAGCGCAGGCTAACCAAAAACAGGAGATGACATAAAGATGAGCGTAGTAATATTGGGCGGGAATGAATGTATGGTACGGCAGTATATGGATATATGCGATACATTTTCCTGCAAAGCAAAGGTATACCCGAAAATGAGCGCCTGTATGAAGAAAATAGGCAGCCCCGATTTGCTGATTCTTTTTACCGGAACGGTTTCACACAAAATGATAAAATGCGCGCTGAATGATATCAAGGGCAAAAAGACGACTGTTGCGCGCTCACATTCCAGCTCTGCCGCGGCGCTTAAAAGCATATTAGCCGAGCACACCTGAAAAATAAGGTAAAAAAAGCCCGCCCTTGCAAGGGCGGGCTAATATTTTTTTAAAGAACGGTCATAATATTATTGAAGTTAAGCTCTTTAGTCTTTTTAGAAACCGTGAACCAGTCAATAATGGTAAGTATTCCGCAGCAACCGCCGGTAAGAAGCTTAAGTATTCCCATTCCGGTATCGCCTAACATGAAACGGTCGATTCCGAGTCCGCCCAAGAAAATGGAAACCAAAAGAATTGTGGTCGGGTCTTTAAGCTCAACGGTTGAAACCATTGTGAACTTATTCTCGTCCATTGCGGCAAGCTTTTCCTTAAGATACATTATTTTCTCTGCCGGAAAATACTTCTGGTTTGTCATGACATACATATCTACTTTGTTCTGATCCATAATCTTTTTCCCCTTATAATTTAGATTATGAAATCAGTATACCATATAAGCGGAAATATTGCAACAATTATTATTGCATAAATATAAGGCGGAAAATATATACAACAATCACGACTGCGGCGCTCGGTATCAGAATCAGCGATTCGGTGCGACGGCTGAGACCGAAAAGCTCCTTGTGCAGTGCAAAAAGAACGATCAGCAGCAGCGGCAAAGCTATGGGATTATAGAAAAAATAAGAGGCTGTATCCCCTTTTAAAAGTGCAACAAGCGCCCTTGTGCTGCCGCAGGCAGGGCAATTGATGTGCAGAAAATATTTTATCGGGCAGCCGAACGGAAGAAAAATATAAGCCGCGACTACAGCCGCAGCGGCAGTATGTACGGCGAGGAAGCGCCGAAGGGATATTTTTCTCATTTCCGCACCCTCACCGTGAATTCCCTGCCGCAGCGCGGGCAAACGGTTTTGTGAACTCCCGGTCTTTTCGGCAGACGAAGTACCGCCTTGCAGGACGGGCATTTTTTATATACATGGCACTTATCCGCACGCTTTTGCTCGTTAAAATCCTTCTTGCGGCGAAACGTGCTAAGCAGCTTTAAAAGCTTTTCGTTTTCCTGCCGCCTTCGATCGGTCTTGCGGGAAAAAAGACGAAAGAGCGCAAGCAGCATAACGGCGTAAACCGCCGCCTGCAATATATAGGAGCGAACAAAAATATTTACAACCGCCAAAGCAACAGAGACCGCGAATATGAGCACAAAAAGCTCATCCGGACCGTTTCTGCCGGACATAAAGCGCATAAGCCTGTATCTGAAGTCCATATCACCGCTCCTTTCCTTTTCTTAGTGCGACAGGGTTCGACCCTCGTCAGCCTAGGCAAGCGAGAATAATCCGAACCCGTTTTTTGAGCGCGGATTTCTCGCATTGCCGCGTTAAAATACTCGTTAATCCGTTAGGATTAACTGCGTTTTGTGCCTCGCTCTGCAAAAAATCCGCTCCTCAAAAAATCTGCGACCCAAAACGAGCGTGATTTTCGTGTGGATTTTTATGCGGAGGATGCGATAAGGCTTTCACCTTATAAAGACGACAAATGAAAATACGCCGAAAATACGCCGTTTGGGCGGGTTCGGATTATTCTCGTTTGCCTAATATATTATATGCCATTCCGCACCGCCTTTTGTTAAGAAAGGATAAATAAACTTAATATATTTTGTTTTGTCCTAAGGCGTTTACAAAACGGCGGCAGAAAGCTTTCTTTTAAGTAAAAAGCGAAAGGAAGTTTTACATTATGATTGTTTGTTCGGATTGCGGAAGCGAATTTGAAAAGCCTGAAATTTACAGGGAGGCACACTCTCTTTCGGCGCCGCCGTTTGAGGAAAGGCGCTGCTGCCCGTTTTGCAAAAGCGAAAACATACACGAAAAGAGCCTAACGCACTGCCGCTGCTGCGGCGCAAGGCTTATAAACGGCGACGAATACTGCAGCGACCGCTGCCGTGAGAGAGGCGAAGCCATGTGGAGAAGAGAGCGCCTTCGCAGGCGGCTTTTGAAAGCAAACCCGATAAGCCGCATAATTAAAGCCGCCGATGAATACAATGCGGCTCACGGAACAAATTACAGCTACGGCGAATTTGTGGCTTACATTATGCCGGAAGAAGAGATATGAGAGCGGAGGCAAAGAAATATCTTTCCCCGTATTTGCTGCAGCACATTAAAATTCAAAGACTCGAGGATCAAATTGCGCTCTGCCCCGAAAAGGCGGATAAATACCGCAGACTTATAGCGCAGGCGGAAGCGATAAGACGCGACATTGAGGAAAAAATAGAGAAAACCGACGGCGGGCTGCTTTCGGAGATACTCTATCTCAAATATGTTCTCGGAAAAACTCTGTACGAAATAAGCTTTGCAATAAACTACAGCCAGCGCCAAACCGAACGCCTGCACTGCATGGCGCTCGAAAAATTTTCCGCTTTACAGGATAAGGAAAATAAGCTATAATAAGAACAGATGTTCCGGGAAGGTGGGGTGGCAAAAACGGAGGAAAGAGTAATTCTTCACTGTGATCTTAATAATTTTTTTGCGTCCGTTTCTTTGCTTTTCAATCCCACCCTGCGTTCTGTGCCGGTCGCCGTATGCGGGGACAAGGAGCAGCGGCACGGCATTGTGCTTGCCAAAAACGAGGCTGCAAAGCGCTGCGGCGTTAAAACTGCGGAAGCAATTTTCGAGGCGAAGGCAAAATGTCCCGAGCTTGTAATTCTGCCGCCGATGATGGATAAATATAAGGAGTATTCCGAAAAGGCGCACAGAATTTACGAGGAATATACCGATATGATAGAGCCGTTCGGCATTGACGAATGCTGGCTTGATGTGACGGGCAGCCGCCTGCTTTTCGGCAGCGGAGAGGAAATTGCCGATAAGATACGCCGCGAAATAAAGCAAAAACTCGGAATTACCGTTTCGGTAGGAGTCAGCTTTAACAAGGTTTTTGCAAAGCTCGGCTCGGACATGAAAAAGCCTGACGGTATAACGGTAATATCCCGCGAAAACTTCAGGGAAAAAATATGGCGCCTGCCGATTTCCGATCTGCTTTTTGTGGGAAGAAAAACAACCGACAGGCTGCGCTCCTGCGGAATCTGCACAATAGGCGACGCCGCCCTCTGCTCCGACGAAATGCTTGAACGCCTGCTCGGCAAGAACGGACTCGAATTAAAGCGGTACGCTTTAGGCGAGGATAATTCTCCCGTTTCGCGGCAGCATGAAAAGGCAACGCCCAAAAGTATAGGGCGCTCGGTCACACGGCAGCAGGATTTTAAAACGCCTGATGAAATATGGGGGATGTTTTTGTCTCTGGCGCGCGAAATATCCGATTCCCTGCGCGAGCAAGGGCTTTATGCCGGCGGCGTGCAGGTGCATATACGCAACGCGGCATTATCCGTTAAGGAATTCAGCCGCAGCTATCCCGATTCGGTCAACGGAGCCAAAATCATTGCAGAGCGCGGAATGGAGCTTTTAAACGAGCATTTCGGTTTTACTGAGCCTTTGCGCTCGGTGGGACTGCGAGCAATCAATTTAAGGGGATACCAAACTGCGATTCAGGAGGATATTTTCGGTGATTCCGAGAAACGGGAAACGGAAGAAAAAATAGAAAGCTCCATTTACGAGCTGCGAAAAAAATTCGGCAGCACAAGCATCACGCGCGCCGCCGAGGATAAAAAGTGAATCTAAAGCAATATATTCAGAATCATTAAAGAGGAGGCTGCCGTATTAATGCGGCAGCCTCCTCTGTCCTGTCGATAAACTTAAGTCGGCTGCGGTTACAGCTCACTTCGGCAAGGGAAAAAAGGCAAAATTTTTCGAGACATTCAATATTTAGGCATTTTCGCCAAGTATGGCGTTCATCTTTTTAGGGGCGTTTGCGGGGGCTGCGGGCAGGCGTTTGCCACCGAGTAATACACAGGCTTTATGCTGTTCGGGTAAGAAACAAGGCTGTTATTGCCAGTATTGGGCCACGGCTCGTTGAAGCACCAGTTTGAAACAATGGAGCAATAGGGCTTTTGCCGCCTTGCGTATGGATAGATTTTATATTATTTGAAAGCGTTCTTCGGTCGGAAAAAGGCTGATTACAGCCCGGCTATATCGGCAAGCAGAGAATTTACCTCTGCAATACTCGTCGCCCAGCTTGTGCAGAACCGCGCCACAGTACCCTGCGGCATTGTACCCATCTCCTCAAAATAATAGCTCTGTGCGAGCGTATTCCTTTGCCGTTCATTCAATATTACAAACTGCTGATTAGTAAAGCTTTCCGCCCAAAACGGTATGCCTTTGGCCTCAAACGCCCCTCTTATCTGCATTGCAAGCTTATCTGCCTGTCTTGCTCTTTCAAAATACTCGCCGTTTTCCAGCATTATTGCAAATTGCAGACCCATAAGCCATCCCTTTGCAAGCACCGCGCCGTGCTGCTTCATATACGCCTTAAAGCGATATTTAAGGGAATCCTCGGTAATAATCAGCGCCTCACCGAAAAGAGCGCCGCACTTTGTTCCGCCTATATAGAACACATCCGTCAGCTGTGCAAAATCCTTAAGCGTCAAATCATTGCTTTCCGCACCCAAGCCGTAGCCCATTCTTGCTCCGTCTACGAACAAATACATACCGTATTTTTTACATACGGTTCTTATTTCCTTCAGCTCGCGCTTTGAGTAAAGCGTGCCCTTCTCGGTCGGAAAGGAGAGATACACCAGCTTCGGCTCGGTAAGATGCTCCGGTGCGCCGCCGTCATAATACTCTGCCGCGCACTCGGCAATCTGCTCGGCGGTAATCTTGCCTTCGGTATTCGGAAGCTCAAGAATTTTATGCCCCGTATTCTCAATCGACGCCGCCTCATGGCAGTTAATATGCCCTGTATCGGCAGCGATAACGCTTTGAACGGAGGATAACGCCGCCGCAATTACAACAATATTTGCCTGTGTCGCCCCGGGAATAAATTTTATCAGCGCGTCATCCGATGAAATAAGTTTTTTTATAACGCTTTCCGCCCTGCCGCACCATTCATCCTCTCCGTAACCCGGGCAGCTGACCGTGTTTGCGTCCGCTAAACCGCGTAATACAGAGTCAAAAGCTCCCCGATTGTAATCATTGTTAAATCTTATCATTTAAAGCCCCTCCTTAATGTAAGCCAAGCAAAAAATCTCCGACCTACAGGCACATAAATTTATTTTTTCCGCACCTCTTTGCCACTGATATGCTCGGTCTTCATTTCAAACAGCTGCGCCGCTTTACCCGCGCGCCGTGAAAATATATTTTTTTCTAATCGCCGTCATAAAGATTATTTATAGAAACCGCATAAGGGCAGCCGTTTTCCCGGTTCACTGCCAAAATACCGCGCCGACCGCACCATATAAGAGCCTCTGCCGCTTCTGTACTAATTTCCTTTTTCTGCGAATTTCTCTGAACTCGGTAAAGCTCCTTGCACCGGTTTCAGTTGCTTTCAAGCAGCTGTATAATCTCCCCCAAATTATTTGCAAAGAATATTCCTTTTTGCCGCCTTTCAGAAGACAGTCCTTTTTCGATCATAAGCTCCAGCAGTTCCTTCAGACTGTCATAATATCCATCCAAATTATAAAGTATGCACGGAGCGTCAAGCTGTTTCAAGGACACCTTCGACATAACCGTAATTTCCTCAAGTGTGCCTGTGCCGCCGGGAAACGCTATGAAAGCGTCACCGAGCTCAATCATCTTATTTTTGCGCTCCGACATATCCTTTGTAACAATCAGCTCGGTAAGTCCGTCGTGTTGAAACTCGCTTTCAATAAAAAATTGCGGTTCGACCCCGATAACCTCACCTCCCGCATTCAAAACACTGTCGGCTGCAGCACCCATCAATCCGCTCTTCGATCCGCCGTAGATAAGCGTATTGCCGCTTTGTCCTATCCATTCTCCGAGCTGCGTTACCGCACTCCGCAAATTCGGATCATTACCCTCGTTTGCACCGAGATACACTGTAATATTCATATTAAAATGCTCCTTTATTTTTCACAATAATCAACCGTTCATAATCGGCGAAACGATAGGCTTTCCGTCTCTGTCCAAAAGCGGAGTCATGCCGCCCGCGGTCCCGCAAGCATGAAACAGATAGTTGACCCCCGTTTCCTTATCCACCCAAATTTCCGTGGTTGTCATTGCACCCTGAGTATAAATCTTTTCAAATCTTTGCCCTTTACTCATTTAATTTGCCTCCTGATTTCCGAGCCGTTATGCAGCTCTTAAACCGATTATAGCACAAATCCGCAAAATAATCTACCTTCACATACGCTGTCTCGATGCGTCCCTTTTGCATTGCGGTTTTATTTCGCAGCTCAAATAAATCGGCAGGAGCCGCGCAGGTCCATCAATTCCATTAACCGAAATATGCTTTTATCGGTCGTAGCCTCATAGAGTGACTTGTTACCGGGCGATTCCCGGCGAATACTGTTTATGTTGTTCATCAGTAGTGTGACAGACAGAAGCTGCCGGCTTAATACCGTAGGCACCGCGGCAATCATAGAACAGGGCGCAGATTACACATTCTGCGCCCCTGATATTGGAAATAATGCTCATATAATTCCGCTTACAAACACGGTGGATAAAATGCCTACGGCAATTCCCGCCCACTGCTTGGCGGTTAGCCTTTCTTTGAAACCGAAAACGGCGTAAAGCATTGTGAGCAGCATAGGGCAAAGATTTATTGTTGGGAAAAATACAACCGAGGCAAGCCTGCCCGATAAAAACAGGTTTATTGTGTGCGGAAAGGCAAAGCAAAGCCCCGAAACCGCAGGAAAAAGCAAAACAGCGAGGGTTAATTTATTAAGACTCTCACCCGATTTTTTCATTCGCCCGCGTTCTGTAATAAGCCTTATACCTGAAAGGGCAAAGGAAACAAAGAAGCATGTAAGCAGTAGTGCGGGCATTTCCGCCTTGTGGGCGGCGTTGTTTTGGTGTATTTTCTGCACAACGCCCACTGCGCCCGAAAACACAAACGCCACCGTGCAGAAAAGCAGCCATTTAAGATTGACTGCGCGCCTTTCACCCCCGTCATAATGCATATTATCATAAGCCCTATGCCCGCAAATTGCGAAACGGTAACCTTTTCCCCGAAAAGCACGGGTCCGCTCATACTGGGTATTATTGCCGAAAGCGCCACTATAACGGATGTGTAGGCAAAAGAGCCGCAGGCCTGAGCCTGCAGCACCCCCTCAAGGCTCAAAATATTGGCGACGGCAAGCGCCGCGCCGAGCAGCACGGAAAACACGCTGAAACTGAACTTTGTTCCCGAAAAAAGATATATCAACAGTATAGATAAAAAACAAAATATGTTCTGATAAAAATTAAACCGCCATAAATACACGCCGGACATCGGGTAGCTTTTGGCATATTTACCGCGTAAAATGCCGATAAGCGCACTCGCAATTACGGATAAAACAATAAGTAACGGTATTGGCAAAGAAAACATAGACACACCCCATAAAAATTTAACTTTACTTTTTCGATACAATGTGGTATACCATAAACAAAAACGAAATACTATGAGATTTCGCCCTAAAAATATGATATTTGTTTCAAGGTGTGGCTGTGGAAATACATTATTTAAAAAATATACTGCCTGACGGCGGACTGTGCGCGGTAACGGAATACGGTGAGCACAATATTAACGGTTCGCTGCACCCGACGGATAACGCACATATTCACGATTACTGCGAGGTTTATTTCAATGTAAGCGGCAACGTTTCATTTGCGGTGGAAAATAAGGTTTATCCCGTAAATACGGGGGATATTATAATTTCCAAGCCGAACGAGATACATTATTGCATTTATCACTCCGACCAAATACATACCTGCTATTGCTTTTGGGTAAAGGCGTCGGCGGAGTATTCTTACCTGCTTTCGCCCTTTTTACAGCGCGCGGCGGGCGAGAAAAACCGCATAACCCTAAGCCGCAGCGATAAAGAAAAATTGCGTACGCTTTTTGATACTATGCTTGCCTGCCAGGATAAAAAGCCTATGTCGGCGGAAAATCTGGCTTGATATAATAGAAAAAAACAGGGACAGAACAGAACCGTCGGTAGGAATATCGGCGCGCTTGGGCGAAATTTTGGAATATACGGACAATAACTTCGGCGGCGAATGCTCGGTTAATATGCTTTGCGAAAAATTTTTTATAAGCCGCAGCTCACTTTACAGGGCTTTTAGAGACGAACTCGATATACCCCCCTCGAAATATATAGAAAACCGCCGCCTCGCAAACGCAAAAAAGCTGCTCG
>OCSH01002455.1_pt1 | contig 10867 bp, 9 predicted proteins | sample 1538371 | NCBI WGS metagenome assembly OCSH01 (sample SAMN04571687, study PRJEB22368) | human gut metagenome | biome: human gut; material: stool | host: Homo sapiens | place: Luxembourg | collected 2012-06-01 | reverse complement strand
TGTGTACAAGAGTAGTTTATTCGGGAACAAACGGGATGGTAGCGACTGGTCGCACAAGACTTTAAGCCGGCGCAACCGTTCAAGTTTATGGGTGTAAAGGATCTTATTTAGTCTTGGCTAACTATTTTTTGGGATAATATGTTCCATATTTCCTTTTACAACATTTGAGTTTCAATTAATATTTATATTTGACGTCAAAAATCTTACAATATGGATAAACAGTTCCTCTGCCTTGATTCACCTACAGACTTTATGGTTGGTAAATACATATCCGCCGATGAACTCAAGGAGTTTATAAATATTCCTTGTAAGATAAAAGCCGGGGTCTTTATCCTTTGCATGGAAGGGCAAATACGCTCAACTATCAATATGTCAGAATTGACCACCTCGAAACTCAATGTTGTAACGCTATTGCCCAATAGTCGCATACAAATACATGAGATATCCCCCGACATCTTGATCTATTTCATAGCGTTCTCTTTCGATTTTATGTGTTACGCAAATTTTATCAAGAGCACGATGGGTTATCTACTTATGATTTACAGGTATCCGATTATAAAAATATCCCAAAACAGGGCCAACCTGATCACGAACTTCTACGAGCTTCTCTATCAATATGCCGTATATCCCGATATCTTGAACAATAAAGAGATGATAAAGGCCATTTTTATGATGTGTAGTCAAGGTATCGCAGAAATATACAGTAAAAATTACCCATTAGAGAAACAGGAACTTACACGTCCGTTACAAATCTATCAAGAGTTCCTAAATATGGTATTAAGATACTATACAAAAGAGCATAACGTATCGTTTTATGCCGAGAAGTTGGGCCTCACGTTCTCCTATTTCTCGACATCCATCAAAAAAGCGATCGGCGAGACTCCCCAAGAGATCCTCACGCAAACAATAATCATAGACGCTAAGACACAGCTAAAAGGGACTAACCAAGAAATCAAAAACATAGCGATGGACCTCGGCTTTAATAATCTATCGTTCTTTAATAAGTTCTTCCGTCGAAATGTAGGCATGACTCCACAAGAATACAGGGGTAAATCGTATACCTATTCTTGTTACCAGAAAACATCCGACTAGCCGAAAGCAAAAACGGAACATATTATCAAAAAGAAGAATTTCAAGGGTACCTTTTATAATTTTTACTTTTGTAAAATAATATAAAAAGACATACGATGGAAGGGCGAGAGACGGATCTAGAATACAACTTATTGATGGGGCTTACGGGAGCTAGCGTCAGCAAACATTTATTGGATGAGCATTTCACACTTTTATGGGCAAATGACTTCTATTACGATATGATAGGTTACCCCAAAGAAGAATATGAAGCTCTTTTCCACAATAAACCCGATTTGTATTTTAAAGGTTATGATGAAGCTTGGAATATATTATCCAAGAATGTTTACGAGACGATAGCTAATAAAGCCAGCGGTTACGAAACCGTTATCCAGATGCCAACGAGAAAAGGAAAAAGATGGACTAAAATCACCTCAACGTTTACCGACCAACTACAAGACGGCATCCCTATCTCCTATACGGTAATGACCGATGTAGAGGACGTAATGCGAAGGCGGATCGAGCAAACGATCACTTATGATAATATCCCCGGCTTCATATCCAAGCATAAGGTACATAAAGACGGCAGTTTTACATTGCTGGAGGCAAATGATAAATATATGGACTTCTCTGGTATCGATAAAAATTCTTTTTTATCTTTCAGTCCTTTCTCCCGTTTAGATGAAACAAGCCGTAATACGATGAACGCACATATCTCCTGTATGCTAAAAGGGGAACCTGTACATTTCGTTATCCAGTCGAAAGACAAAAACGGCAACGACGCTTGGCTACAGTTGAACGGGGAATGTATTGGCTGGGAAGGTGACGAGCCTATCTATCTTATCGTTTACATCAATATCACCGACATTACCGAACAGAGGGAGTTGCAAAAGAAACTGGAGAAACAGTCAAAGCAACTTAAAGAAGCACTAAAGTCGGCGGAACAAGCCAACCAAGCCAAATCTGATTTTCTCGCCCGCATGAGCCACGATATCCGTACACCCATGAACGCCATCATGGGAATGGCGACTATAGCCAAAGCCCATGTAGATGAACGTGAAAGAATATTAGATTGTATGGAAAAAATCAATGGAGCCTCTAAATTATTATTGAGTCTGATTAATGAGGTTCTCGATATGTCCAAGATCGAAAGTGGCAGGTTAATTCTTTCGGAGGATGAGTTCAATGTGGGTGAGCTCTTGCAAGACTTGGTCGTTATGATGCAACCGGAGATCAAAAACAAACAACAAACTTTAAATATACACGTCAAGAACCTTAGGCATGAGAATGTAAAAGGCGATACGCAGCGTATCAAACAGGTATTGATGAATATCCTCTCGAACGCAATTAAGTATACGCCGGAGAATGGGCGAATCACGATAGAAATCTACGAGAAGGACCCTCATAACGGCATCGGAAATTATCAATTCGTGTTTGAGGATAACGGAAGAGGTATGAAACCGGAGTTTCTGGATAAGATTTTCGAGCCTTTCGAGCGTGCGAGCGATGATGAGATCAAGAGGATACAAGGCACTGGCCTCGGGATGTCGATCAGCCATAAGATCATTCAGATGATGGGAGGAGATATCAAGGTGGAGAGTGAATATGGCAAAGGTTCCCGCTTCACCATCGACATGCCATTGGTTTGTCGGGATCAGAAGCCCGATGATAAGATAGAGGTAGAAGGTTTAGAGGTTCTTGTGGTAGATGATGATAAGATCGCTTGTCTAAACACGTCTAGCTGTTTGCGAGAGATCGGGATAAACAGTGAATGCGTATATTCAGGTAGCGAAGCTATAGAAAAAGTACGACAGCATCATTTAGCGGAGAAAGAGTATTTCGCCGTGATCATTGACTTGAAGATGCCTCAAATGAACGGCATTGAAACAACCCGGCAAATCAGACGTTTCGTGGGAGCGGACGTACCGATCATCATTCTCTCCGCATACGATCTTGAGGAATATGAGGCAGAGGCTAAGGAGGTTAAGGCCAATGGATTCATCACCAAGCCTCTCTATAAGTCCAAGCTACTCCAAGTATTGAGATCTTTCCTTGACGAAGGAGACCAGCCGGAACCGATCCGCCCATTCAAGTTATCAAACGTCGATTATTCCGGCAAGCGCATCTTGCTGGTGGAGGATAACGAGTTAAATCGTGAGATCGCCGTAGAGATCATCGGCAGCACCGGTATCACTATCGATACGGCGATAAATGGGCTCGACGCCGTACATAAAGTCGCCCAATCGGAAGAAGGATTTTACCAGATAATACTGATGGATATCCAGATGCCTATCATGGACGGTTATGAGGCGACCCGGCAGATTCGTTCCCTCCAACGAAGGGATATCGCACATATGCCAATTATAGCCATGACCGCCAACGCTTTTTCCGAAGACGTGACAAACGCTATCAAAGCGGGCATGAATTATCATTTGGCTAAACCGATTGATATTGGGGCGTTGATGGGCATCCTTAGTAAATATTTACAAGCGCCCGCATAAAGTTTATCTTGCGTATTAAAAGTTCATGTAATAAAATTGTCTATTTTTAGCGATCAATTCGATTATAAGCATAAAGAGACTTCATGAACATCAGACTTCGTTTTAAGTTAATCGCTTTGTTGATCGTCCTATCGCTGGCCGGGCTTTTGGTTTTCCAAGGATACTGGCTGAAAGGTTTATATGATACATTATATAAACAGATGGAGATCAATATAGAGGAAGCGATGAAGATCGCCGACTATAAGGAGTTGTTCCTGCGCATCCGATCTATCAAAAAAGAACAGGGAGCGCTGGGACCTCAAACCCAAGATGTGTACTTCAGCTCAGAGCTAGATCCGTCTAATAAGCAGAAGATGGACGCAAAAGCTTCGATCCATCCGCAGAAAGAAGATCCTGACCTTAACCGGGAAGATATCTTCAAGACGGCAAATCCCGACTCACACATGAAACTACATATCGATTACGGGGATGAGGAGGACTTTAGCTCGATAGACTCTACCCTAACGGATTACCTATATGTAATCGGCGAGGTGGAGGACATGGTGCAGCAAGCGATGCACGCAAATATAGATTCTATAAAACCAATTGATTTCAAGACCTACAACAAATTATTAACCTCGGAGCTGGAGGCAAGAAACATCGTAACGGAACATGAGCTGGTAACGATTTATAAACCAAACAACGGGGACGAGAAGGGTTGGATGCATCTGGACAAGCCGGAACGATTCACTACGTGGAAAAACCCCGTGCATTTCGATTACCCGCTCCATAACGAGAGCACGTTACAATATCGCCTGTTCCTTAAATCGCCGGCTAGCGTGATACTCACCCAGATGAAAGGCATCCTGATCTCCTCCTTCCTATTACTTTTGCTGATCATTTGCGCTTTCATATACTTACTCCGCACCATCTTAAAGCAAAAGACCGTGGAAGAATTGAAGACCGATTTCACCAACAATATGACGCATGAGCTGAAAACCCCGATCAGCGTCAGCTATGCCGCCGTAGACGCATTATTGAACTTTAGCGATCCCGTCAACGAGAAACAGAAGAAATACCTGACGATCGTTAAAGACCAACTTATCCATCTTACCGGATTGGTGGAACAAATCTTGACACTCGCCGTAGAGAACCGCAGTACCTTCCGCTTGCGCCCCGAAACCATCTCATTAAACGAGTTGGTGAACTCCCTCATCGAGCAATACAAACTGAAAGCGAGCAAACCCGTGGAGTTTACTTGCTCCATCCCCGAGGATATAGAATTGGTGGCCGATCGTACCCACCTATATAATATGTTGAGCAACCTTATCGATAACGCAATCAAATACGCCGACAAGGAACCTTGCCGCATCGAAGCGACAGCCCGGCAAGACAATCACGAAACGACAATCTCCATAACCGATAACGGCCCGGGTATCAGCGAAGCCAACCAGCGGCAGATATTCGACAAGTTCTTCCGGGTTCCCAGCGGGAATATCCACAACGTGAAAGGTTATGGCCTAGGATTATATTACGTAAAAGACATGATGGGTAAACATGGAGGAACAGCCCGTGTGGAAAGCGTCCCCGGCAAAGGCTCCACCTTTACCCTGCATTTTAAATAATAATCCGAAAATAAAGTATCAAATATGGAAAAGATAAAAGTACTACTAGTAGAAGACGAGCCTACATTGGCCATGATCATCAAGGATACGCTGGATGGGAACGAGTTCGATATCACCCTAGCTGCGAATGGCGAGGAGGGCCTCTCCCGTTACGCGGAGATCAAGCCGGATATTATCGTAGCGGATATCATGATGCCTAAGATGGATGGTTTCACGATGGTCAAGTTGATCCGTAAGACGGATACGCATACCCCTGTCCTATTCCTATCGGCCCGTTCCGCGGCCAACGACGTGGTAGAGGGCTTCGAGACAGGCGGCAACGATTACCTGAAAAAGCCTTTCGGCATGGCGGAATTGATCGTGCGCATCAAGGCGTTACTGCATAAGGTGTCCGTCCAAAGACCGGAAGCCACCTCTTTCCGTATCGGGCTTTATACGTTCGATTCCATCACGCAGACATTGGTCTACCGGGGAGAGAAACAACTCCTCAGCAACCGGGAATCCGAGATATTGAAGCGCCTTTGCGACAATAAGGACCAAGTATTACCGATGAAAGGGATCTTGATAGACCTTTGGGGGGATGATTCTTTCTTCAACGCACGCAGCCTGCATGTCTTTATCACCAAGCTACGTCATAAGTTATCGAAAGACGAGTCTATCAAGATTTTGAATATCCGGGGAATCGGATATAAACTGATCATTGATTGAATTGCTTCAATGCCTGTGCCATCTGGTCCGGGCATGAAGTTCCCCTTCCATGACAATCGATGCCAGACAAACGACCGATAGCGTCTTCGATGCGCATACCTTTCAATAAGGCGCACATGCCTTGCCCGTTACCGTGGCAACCTCCTACAATCTGCACATTCTCGATCACGCCATCCTTCGCGTCGATCACCATCAACTTAGAACAAACGCCTCCTTGAGGCGTATAGGTTATACGTCGTGTTTCCATTTTCTTTTTCTCTCCTTTTTATAAACGAGTCGCAAAGGTATAAATAAAATTAACTACATTTGTAGCATCTAATTTACAAAAACATGACATACGAGGAAACGCTACACTATCTATATACCAGCATCCCGGTCTTCCAACACAGCGGAGCTTCCGCTTACAAACCCGGTCTTGGTACAAGTATCGCCCTAGATGATTATCTGGGAAATCCGCATAAAGCCTATAAGACCATCCATGTAGCCGGGACAAACGGCAAAGGCTCGGTCAGCCATCTATTGGCGGCCATTCTCCGGCAATCCGGTTTCAAGGTCGGGCTTTATACCTCTCCCCACTTAGTGGACTTCCGGGAACGCATCCGGGTGAACGGGAAAAAGATCTCCCAAGATTACGTGGTTGATTTCGTCGAGCGTCATCGTTCTTTCTTCGAGCCTCTCCATCCTTCTTTCTTCGAGTTAACGTCCAGCATGGCTTTTGAGTATTTCCGCGACCAGCAGGTAGATTACGCAGTTATCGAGGTCGGGCTTGGCGGTCGTTTGGACAGTACGAACATTATCACTCCGATCTTGAGTATTATCACGAATATCAGTCTGGATCATACGCAATTCTTGGGAGATACGGAGGAGAAGATAGCGGCGGAGAAAGCCGGCATTATCAAGAAAGGCGTACCGGCACTTCTTGGGGAAGCCGAGAAACAATCGGTTTACGACGTTTTCAAAAACAAGGCGGAAGAAGTTGGCGCACCTTTCTACTACGCCCAACGAATGGACATGGTAAAAGACGAGTGCAGGCTGACGGTCGGTGGCAAATGGTTCTTCCCTTCCGTTGAATATGGAGAAATCCAAGGAGAACTTGGCGGTGAGGTACAGGTAAGAAATGCTGTCACCGTATTATCCGCCATCCATATATTACGAACGGAATTGGGTGTAGATATCATCCCGGAAGCGGTACACGAGGGTTTCGCCCACGTAACGAAACTGACGGGATTGATGGGACGTTGGCAAACCTTGCGATCCAAACCGACCGTCATTTGCGACACGGGGCATAATGTAGGAGGCTGGGAGCACCTAGCGGAGCATCTGAAAGTCTTGCGTCAATATTGCGGGCAAATCTATATGATCATCGGCATGGTAAACGACAAGGATATCGATGGCGTATTATCCTTGATGCCGCAAGACGCTTTTTATTTCTTCACGCAAGCCTCCGTGGAGAGAGCGATGCCCGTAGAGGATTTCGCCGTGAAAGCCATGCGTCACGGACTGTCCGGTACCCTTTGCGATACGGTGCAAGACGCTGTCGAGAAAGCGTTAAGAAGGGCTCGTGAGAACGACCTGATCTTTATCGGAGGCAGTACGTTTATCGTAGCGGACGCTCTCCCCTTGTTCATGAAAGAAGACGAATACAAATAATATAACTCTATAAAACAAATATCATGATAGAAAAAATTCATCAGAAACTAAGCGACTCGAAAGTCGCACGCTGGAGTGTACTCGCTTTGGCGGCATTCACGATGCTTTGCGGATACTTCCTTACGGATGTAATGGCTCCGCTTAAACCGATGTTGGAAGAACAGCTAAGCTGGACGAGTACGGAATATGGTTGGTTCACCAGCGCTTACGGCTGGTTCAACGTATTTCTCTTCATGTTGATCATTGGTGGTATCGTTCTGGATAAGATGGGTGTCCGTTTCACGGGTGTCGCTTCCTGTATCTTGATGATTATCGGTTGTTCCATTAAATATTACGCCATCTCGGATGCGTTTACGATGGAAGGAGAGCTTTTCGGATGGAAAGCGCAAGTGATGGTGGCCGCCCTCGGATACGCGATCTTCGGTGTCGGCGTGGAGACCGCCGGTATCACGGTATCTAAGATTATCGTACGGTGGTTCAAGGGAAAAGAGATGGCGTTGGCTATGGGCTTGGAGATGGCTACGGCTCGTTTGGGTACGGCCTTGGCTTTATCTATCACGGTTCCCGCCGCCAAGTACTTCGGTAGCATCTCCGCTCCTATCTTGCTTTGTCTTTGTATGTTGTGTATCGGTTTGATCGCCTTCCTCGTATTTTGCGTGATGGATCGCAAGCTGGACGCTTCGATGGACGCTATCGAGCAAGCCGAGGAGGAAGAGCCTTTCCGTTTGAAAGATATCTTATTGATCGTTACTAATAAGGGTTTCTGGTTGATCGCTCTGCTTTGCGTATTATTCTATTCGGCCGTATTCCCCTTCTTGAAATACGCTACGGACTTGATGGTCAATAAATATAACGTAGATCCGGAGTTGGCGGGAAACATTCCGGCTATCTTACCTTTCGGCACGATTCTTCTGACTCCGTTCTTCGGTAACTTATACGACCGCAAGGGTAAAGGGGCGACGATCATGATCTTTGGCGCCTTGATGTTGATCGGCGTGCATTTATTATTCACGCTTCCGATCTTGAATCAGTGGTGGTTCGCCACGATCGTGATGATCGTATTGGGTATCGCTTTCTCCTTGGTCCCATCGGCGATGTGGCCATCTGTTCCGAAGATTATCCCGGAGAAGCAATTAGGCACGGCTTATGCCTTGATTTTCTGGGTACAGAATATCGGTCTGAGTATGGTTCCCTTATTAATCGGCTGGATATTGGATACGTATTGCAAGATCGACAATGGTACGGGCAAACCGGCTTACGACTATACGATACCGATGGCAGTCTTCACCTGCTTCGGTGTACTCGCCCTCTTCATCGCCTTGATGTTGAAACGTGAGGACCGGATCAAAGGCTACGGCCTTGAATTGCCGAACATCCAAAAGGACGCCGATAAAGCCGAGGCCGAGATAATCGCTAAAGAGATGATCGCGGAGCCTTAATAAAGCTCATAACCCTAAATAAATGGAAGGCGCTGTAAACCAAGTTTACAGCGTCTTTCTTTTTGATGACTGAAAACCATCGTCATTGGAACACACAAAAAGTTCGTTTGAAAAAGAGAAGTAGCGAAACAACTACAATATGCCTTATTCATAAAATCTTTTTTAGCGGTAATATTAATAAAAAACACCCTTGATTTTCGGAACGGCATATTGAAATGTGGCATTTATCCGTGGTCCAGCCATCCAAAAGGAAATCATATGTATAGGTCTTAACGCAGTGGCTTATATATTTCATTAGATCCTTATTATCAGTTAAGAATAGATATACAGCTTCACAAATGTCGTTTTGATTAAAAAGGCAAGTGAGCGTGGAGGTTTTGAACACGACTTCCAATGTAATCTGGCTTACATCATTCCACGTATAAGTGATCGTACATAAATCCAGATTCTTCAATAACATCTGCGCTTTCCTTACCGGCAAACCAATTACTTGATGGGATAAGCTTATTATCTCGGAATAATCCTTTTGAGGATATTGATTTTGAGTTTCCATTGATTTCTGTGTTTATCATTCGCAGACAAAATAAGCTTACCGCCTGCTGATATACCATCAATCCCCCTGATAAAATATCAATGTCACGACTAATATTATCAGATGACAGGGATAAATGATATATCTGACTACGTATTGTCGGTAATGCAGGATCATCATGATAGACACCTAACAAATTACGATGAATTTATGTTTCTCTGGCTATGAATAAAATTGGGTGCGGTTACCCCGGATATCTGACATGATAGTAAGATAACTCAGATTTAATACTTATTTTTGTGACAGGATCAATAAAAACTGACATGGAAACAACATTTACCAAAAGAAATAGTCATGGAGCCAACTTAAAACGTTGGAGAGAATGGAGAGGCATCAAACAAGAAGTGCTAGCCGACAAAATAGGGGTATCACAAGCCACCTTATCTGGCTACGAGAAAAAAGACGAATTGGAACCTGAAGTATTGGAAAAGATAACTAAAGCTTTGGACATTCCGATAGAGGCGATCACGGAGCTTAATGAAGGAGCGCTTATCAATATTTATTCTGGCACATGGCAAGATAACGCAACTGCAGCCGGAAGCATTCAAAATCAAACTTTCAATCCCATCGATAAAATAGTCGAGCTTTACGAACGATTACTAAAGGCCGAGCAAGAAAAGGTTGCCATGCTCCATGAAATCATAAAGGATAAATAAGTATCGATTATAGAGACCGTAAGCGAAAATGAGATAATCTTGACATTATGATCGAAATAACAGAATAACGATGTCAAGACCTTTTTACAAATAGAGAAAAAGAGGGAGAGACCTATGATAAAAACATACGTTTTCCCTCATTTTCTTGCCTAAATACCCCTGTTTGGACTCAAAAGTAATAGAGTTAGGTAACACAAAAGGCTGTATTAGGCAACACGACCGTATGTATTAGGTAACGCAACCGTATGTATTAGGCGATACATACGGAAGAAACAGCCCTCGCATCCTATAGAATTGATCGATACACCCGTATAAAATGGCTATTTTCACCTAAAAATATGAGATACGATGAATTAATCTCGCTAGAATAAAAAGGCCTATTTCCATAAAATACTACAAGACAACCAGATGCTATTATTCTATGCCATTTTCGGAAGCAAGGCATACCTTGGCCCGGAAAAAACGCTTCTCCGGGAGTTTAGATTACAGAATGTCAAAACGTCAAACCTACTCTTTTATGCGTGATGCCCATCGTGGGCCCCTTATTAAAGCCATATATAGTTCACCCGATAAAACAGAACGTTTATAAGGATATCTTCTTATCTTCGCGTATCATATAAAACAAACATTAAATACTATGATCTGTTTC
>OCSH01002446.1_pt1 | contig 10906 bp, 8 predicted proteins | sample 1538371 | NCBI WGS metagenome assembly OCSH01 (sample SAMN04571687, study PRJEB22368) | human gut metagenome | biome: human gut; material: stool | host: Homo sapiens | place: Luxembourg | collected 2012-06-01 | reverse complement strand
CATAAATGTAGACTTACCGGCCATATTCGCACCGGTTAAAAAAAGCACATTTTGATTATGGCTGATACAAATACTGTTAGCAACAGCATTGCGTACCTGCGGATGGAAAACATTCACCAAATCAATGCGATTATCCGTTGTTGACGATGGATATGCCACAGCTCGAGAGAATCCTCTCTGAGCCGCAACAGCAGCACCGGTCATATAAACATCCAATTCATATATAATATTCATCAGACGCCTTAACCACGCGCACGCAGACAATAATCATAATACACCAAACGGCGGAAAGGGAACTGCTCCACCCCCTTCAATTTCTTCAGTCTTTCCCACTCTTTGCTATGCAGCATCGTCATCACCTCCGAGATTGTTGCACTATAAGCACCATTGCCCTCATCCAATCCGGCATAAAAAGACTCCACTTTATCCAGCAACTGAATAGAGGCAACCACCCCTGCACCAATCAACTCATAAGCCTGATCGGCAGCAATACACTGCATCAACTTACGTTTACCGTTATTCAAATAACTGACAGCCCTCTTGGAATGTGCAGGAGTACTCAGATAATACTCCACAGCATCCAAAAGTTTTCTATCAAAAGGAAATTCCAGATTTTTCTGCTGAAAATATTCAAATACAGCACTTCTTTTATTAATGGCATCAGCATCAGAAAGAGGGTTACGAAACATCTGTTCCAACACCATCTCACCACCCTGCGTATGAGTGCGGCTAAACACATTATAAATAGAATTGCTCCTATATTTCCCTAGAAGATTCAAATCATCCAAGGTCTGTTTGTCTACTGTAAAACTCATGATTTCTGCGTCAAAATATCAATAATATGTTCATTACGCACGATCATCATACCATGCCTGTCATTGGTAATACCCGGTTTTAAAGAATACGTATAAGTCGGGCGTCCATCTTTCATTACCGTCGGAAGATATACATAAGAGATATTGTCACACCGCTTCTTCAAATCCTCTCCGGCCTCGATAATGTGTGTCGATATCATAAATATACAATTCTTTTTTTCTGCAAAAGCCTCCATAACGGCAAGCGTTGCCTCATGTGCATCCTTCACATTGGTACCTCGGAACAACTCATCAAAAACTATTACGAGATTTCCGATACGTCCCACCTGTTCTGCCACCTTCTTCAAACGCTGCACTTCCGCATAAAAATGGCTATAACCAAGCATCATATTATCAGGAAGGTTAATGGTCGTATACATACCGTTTTGCACGCTGAAACGCATTTTCTTTACCGGTAGCGGGAATCCCATATGGGCCAAATACACCACAATACCGAATGTCTTCATAAAAGTAGACTTACCCTGCCATATTCGCACCGGTCAGGAACACTACATTATGCTCGGCATCTGCCTGAATCGAATTAGGGATTGCATTCTCTATCAAGGGATGAAACATACCCTCGATTTCAAGAATATTACCTCCCAGAGGCAATGCCTCGGCAAATACAAATCCTCGTTCTCTTGCAACCTCTGCAATAGAGATATATGCATCAATTTGATAAAGGTAACGAAGGATTTTCAGTATCAACTCATACCCCTCATACCTCAATAGATTATCATACTTCGATGTCCTGGCATACGACAATTTTGTCTTGCCATTCTCTTCTGGAGTCCAGGCTAACTGAGGAGCTGCCACCAACTGCGCCAACTCCTTGCATTCTTGAGCATAGGGATTATTCTCACCTTCTACCTGAGCAAGAAAACCTCTGACTGTATTTATCAAATTAATACCGGCCAATACACCTTTCAGCACTTGCTCAAATTCCATATCGCCTCCGACACATCTCTTCATTCTCCGCTGCAAGGTATTATCTTCCGGCATCAATCGGGAACGTTCATCACGATTTGCCAAATATCCTTCCAATGCATCAAACCACTCATTCTGGAAATCAAAACGTACATTCTTATCCATAAAATAACGGATTACAGTACTTCTATGATTTATTCTTTCCGCATCAGAGAGAGGATAATGGAACATCTCTTCCAACAATTGTGCGCCTCCTCGGGTACGGGTGCTGTTAAACACCCCGTACACCGAATTACCGCGGACCTTACCAAAGATATTCAGGTCGTTAATTGTTTGTCTATCTATAATAAAAGCCATAATGTCTATTTTAGATTTTACTATCTGCCTCGCCGTCTCAACCAGATAAACAGGGCAAGTAAAAGAAGGAAACAAGGCAATATCCACACAAACATTGCGCTAAGTATAGAAGCAGATCTCTCATTGAGGAACACTTCATTATCAGGAGCCTGCGGACGACGGATGTCAATAGGTACTTCTCCGTCAGACAGCCAATGGAATCCACCGGCAATCAGATAATAATTAAAGGCACTGACTCCCGGACGGGTTTTCAACAATTCACCGTTGCTTACACAATCTGCATCACCGATAATCAATATCTTCTGCTCTCTATCACCCTTCTTGCGAGACAAAGCCAAGGCTGTCGGATAGGATTTCTCCACCTCCCCGGCTTCTGCATTCAACGCAACCTTGCCGTCCACAAAATCCACTGTTTCCAATTCATTCCAGCTTCCGGACTCCGGACTCATCAATAAAGGCGTAACTTCAAAGCCCTTATCTTCTGTATATTCCAAGCCGACAGCATTAGGCATCATAATACCATACCCGTTAATTCCCAATTGATGGAACCAATAACTAAGTTTCTGTGCTCCTTCTGTCGGACGGGTCAATACCAAGTCTGCATCATACTCCACAGTCGGACAAACTATACATCCCGGCATAAAACGTACACCCAACGATGCAATCAAAGGATTCATCACCTCCTGACGCTTCGGTTCACCAATAACCACCAGATTGCCTCCACGTGCGATATACTCGTCAAAATATTGCTGTTCTTGCTCGTTCAAAGCCTCTTTCATCTCTGCTACAACCAGAATATTGATGTCTTCAGGTATGCCTTTTTCCAAAGTCACTTCGGCAAAATCAAATCCTTGATTTATCAATGCATAACGGAAATTATTAGCGTGAGTAAACATACTGTACGCACGTTCGCCGACATTATCTACTGCACGTTCGCCATGTCCCTGCAGGAAACCGACTTTAGGGAGGTCCATAACAAGTCGTTTCAACGCAGCAGAAATTTCCGCTTCAGTCGGGAAAATCATATTGTCATCAAAAATACGCAAGAATGTTTTTTTACCGTTGTATTCCAACTCGCGCACCAATCTGTTATGCTCGCCGGACAAGTCTATCTTCGCTTTTATCTGCTCGGGAGTCAAAAACATTTTAGGATTCAGATCATTGATTTTCATCATTTTCTTGGCTTGCTCTTCCATCGTCAGGTTACCCTCTTCCTGATAGGCAGGAACGCTCGGAGTATCATAATAGTACACATACTCCATTTCCATGTCAGGTTTGAAACGAACATACTGCTCAAAAAGCTTCAAATCCTCATTCACACGTGCCGGCAGACCAACCCAGAAATACTTGTCCAACAAATTGACATAAGTTGTCATTTTAAGCTTGCCATCCATTTGTCCGATTATCTTCTGGCTATTGGGAGTCAACGTATTCAGTTTTGTAGCGGTTGCATCATAATAGCTTTTGAAAGCCGGACGCGAAGTGACATATCCAAGAAGCAATACAATAGCCCAAACACCCAAATATTTTCCCCAGGTAACCGTCCATTTGCTCTTTTGTCTTCTGGACTGCAGACGAATGATTGCCATTGCCAAAAACAGGGCTATCACCAAAAAGAAATAAATAACATTTGCACTGCAGACCATTCCTGACAAAAACTCCCGAGAACGCCCGGGCATAGCCAACCAATAAGTCAAGTCGCGCACGAATTCGATATCCTGCCACCATCCCTGTACATAGGTAAGCAACGACAATACAGCCAGCGTACCGACAGCAGCCACCACCTGATAGGAGGTCAAACTCGACATCAACAAACCGATAGCTGCATAGGCACATATCAAAAAGTAGATACCCAACAAACCGGTCAGAACCTGAGGATAATCAAAATTCTTGATGATAATAGCACCGATGATAACATAAAGCACCAGAATTCCCACTAATACAAGGGCGTAAATCAACATGGATAGATATTTTCCCAAGATAATCTGTACATTAGTTACCGGAGAAGAATATAACAACTTAATAGAACCGCTTCCCAATTCACGGCTCATCAAATTCATTGTCAACAATGGAATATATAAATAAAGATACCCCTGTACAACAGTCAACACACCATCCCAGCCCCCGAAGAATCTGGAAGTCCCGTTTGTCACTCCATATCCCATTTCTCGTCCCTTCATCACACCGTCCACCAGACCGGCAAAGTCCATACCTGTCTGAAAGGTGTATAAAATCAAAATCAACCATGCAATAGGCGAAAAGAAAAGCGATTGCAATTCTGCTTTTGCAATTTTATAAATAATCTTCATGATAATCTGTATAGAATAATTTATTATTTTCTTGACAATTCAGCAAAAATATCATTCATTGAACTCTTTTCTTGCCTCAACTCAGTCAATCCCCAACATCTGGCGGAGCTGGCTTCCACTAATCGTTCTGTCACCTCCTGAAAGTCTTTGTATTTAATTCGGTAATTCGGTCCACCCAATTCCTCAACATCCAGCACTCCCGGCACCCTCTTTAAATCCTCTATCGCCGGCATGGCCATCAGCGAAACGAACAGAGAATCCGGCACAATATAGTTGTCAAATTCCTCCACCGTTCCGGCAAAGACCAAACGCCCCTGCTCAATCATGCGGATATGGTCGCAAACGGCCTGCACTTCCGAAAGGATATGAGTAGAAATAAGCACTGTATGTTCCTCTGCAATCTCTTTGATCAAATGGCGCACATCCAGAATCTGATTCGGGTCGAGCCCATTGGTCGGCTCATCCAACACCACAAAGTCCGGATTATGTATAATCGCCTGGGCAATACCCACTCTCTGTTGATATCCCCCGGAAAGATTTCTAAGCAGACGCTTGCTGAAATGACTGATACCGCAACGTTCCAGCACTTTCTTCACAGCTTGAGGAATTTCTCTATCCGGGATATAACGCAAAGCGGCACAATATTCCAGATATTCTGTCACCGTCAAATCCATATGCAAGGGGGGATTCTGCGGCAGAAAGCCGATGTGTCTTTTAGCCTCCACCGGATTTTTACTCATACTGATACCCTTGATATAAACATCCCCTTCCGACTGCCGTAACACACCACACATAATGTTCATCGTTGTGGATTTCCCGGCTCCGTTGGAGCCGAGTAATCCATATATTCCATGCTTGGGAACTTCAAAATTGATATCACGAATAGCCCACTGTACACTATAACGGTGTGAAAGATGGTCTACTTTTACTATTGTCTCTTCCATTGATATTATAACTTTATATTTTTTAGCTCTACTAATTCATACACACTCCATTATCAATACCAGTCGTGACTAGTTGTATGCCATCCTATCTGTTTGATAGAAGCCACCTTGCCACCGACATTCTTCTCAAAAAGCAGTACAGGAGAATTTATGTTTCTGATATCATAAGCCTGGATAGTTCCATCCTCACAACCTATCCACAATTGATCCAAGTCAAAAAAGGCATAAGCCAATGAGGTGATTTTAGAAGGAATGGTAGCATTGAATTTTACTACCCTCATAGAGAAATCAAAATAAAAATCCGGACGTTGAACAAAATACAATTCATTGCCAACAGAATAAAAATCACGATATTTTGCATCCTCTGCGTACTCAGAACTACGATAATTAGAACTAACCAAAAATACAGAAGAGGCATCCAATTTCACCGGTAAAGTAAGCTTACGCTCAAGTCCCGCATACTTAAAAGTAGCGCTACGATTATCAAATCCAAAATCTCCTATAATAGTACCGTCTGCACCAGGTTCGTTATAATATGCCGTAAACAACAAGCTTGTACCGGTAAATCCCCAAGAGATGTGATTCTTCTGCGAAAGATAAAGCATCTCTGTTCCTTCTGCAAATCCGGAAACAGGCACGTTCACATGACTCTTCAAAGGTATTACCCTTGTTTTATATACAGAAGTTTTGTTATACATGTCTTCTCCCACATCCTCTCTCCAGGTTGTAGCCATAACAACTCTACGATTCTTGGCATCATAACAAGGAATATTCTGTCCGTAAGTAGAATGTCCTAACATTGTAATCTCATACCCCTTGGCATCAATATAGTAAGGTTCTGTAAGATATTTTCCTACCAAATAGTTGGCAGATCTCATTCGAGTAAACAAACGTCCGTCTTCAGTCACGATAAAGGAAGCAGAACCTTCTCCAAAGCTGGGACTACTGGGAGCCTTTTCCCTCATGGCTGCAATTTTAAAATCAACAGGGGCACCATCCAAGAACTGATCTTTCACCTCGTCCACCTTCATCATATTCTGCACATTAACCTCATACGCCACCTGATCGGTCAGTATCACACAAGCACCACCGGCGCTGACATCGCGGGATGTTTCCATGACCAAATCCTTTGGCTTTCCGGGTATATCGTGTCCATTAATGGTGGCATAGATATCATCCTTCAATTTATAGTTAACCGTGTTTTTACCATTCTCCGAAACAGTACGCGGGCTGATTACAGAAACTTTTGACTTATCGCCATTTTCTGACAATATGAACCAATCGTCCGGAGCGAATGGAGGATAGAAATACACAAACAGTCGGGCAGGGAACGTAATTCCGGTCTTTTTTTCAATCACGCTGAAAGTTCCCCACTCTCCCACATCGTTACTATAGCGAGTCAAACCTATCTTTTTCACAACCTCGTCCGTAGGCATATCAAAATCCAACTCCTCGCTGATTACCACTCCTTTGATTTTCCATTCATAACGCACCTCTTCTGCACGCATTGCCGAATCTGTTTCCCACGTGAACATTTTACTGCCCCTGAACTTCATGACTTCACCATCTCCCGCATAACCAGACATACGTTTAGGAGAACTTGTATTAAAATTATCAGACCATAACGGAGGATTTATCTCCTCATACGAATAGTTCCCTTCGTCCTCAAAACATCCGGTCAACAGACCGAATAAAAACAATATAATATATAATCTTATCGATTTCATGACATCAACTTATTATTAGATTAAACTTCCACAGACATCGGTAGGCCATTCTCATCCTCCGTTGGATTCTCCGCCAGCCATTGCTTGAACAATTTCACTAATTTAATTGCCTCATCAGGAGCACTCTTTATCATATTTCCATCCAAACTGTATGCTCCCGGTATATTCTCCAGGAATGTCTTGTATTTCAAGGATGAATAGTTTCCCAGCAACCCGGCAGAAACTTCCAGGGTCCACCATTCCGGTTTCACAGCATCTTTCGTCAAATGGATAACGGCTTTCGAACGTTCGAATTGTCCCACCTGCAATTCATCGCTCGGCACAATTTCAACCACCAACCGGATGCCTTCCTCCAAATCATTCAAACGGGCACTGCGGTTCATCCGGATTTGAATTGTATCCAATATCAAAGAAGCTCCTGCCGGAATCGGACGCGCACGGAAAGTATAAGAATTTTCCAGAACATATTCATCCGGAGTAGCGGTTGTCATATCTTTCACAACCTTCAAACCGAAGTGCAGATCCTTCGTCAAAGGTCTGCCGGCCAAGGCAACTACTATTTCTGCCATCACATGGTCGTCTGTCGGCTTGGCAAAAAAGAATGTCACATCCGTAGAATCGGCTTTAGCAGTACCGGGAGCTTCCTCATCCATAAAATATTTATAGAAATAAACTTCATGGCGTTCTCCAAAAGGTTCGATATCCTGTTCCGTACATGCACTGAACAACATCATCCCCAAAATCGCAAACAATATAAAGATTTTCATTTTTTCCGTTTTTAAATGGTTACATACTCTGATTATCGGGGATAGGTAGCATATACTCTGATTTATTCAACTCACGCTCCTCTTTCTCCTTGAAATAAATCTTTGCCCCTAACCGTTTGTATAAATAAAACAACTGTCCTTCCGAAATCCATTCCCGTTGGGCATCACGAATCAAATCCCTTTGGAACATCTCGAAATCCCGTGCCACCTCCAACTGCTCCATCGTTTTCCATTCATCTCCGACTTGTGCCGTTTCAGAACGTTTCTCGCGAATTTCATTCAAGATTTCATAAGCTTCAGCGAACTGATTTTTCCGGGCATAACATTCTGCCATAATGTAACGCATTTCTGTCGCACGGATTACAGGCAGAATACGTATATTCTTCTTGCGAATTTCTGCATTGTCACTGCAATACCATTTACCGGAAATTTTATAATTTCCATAAATGCTGTTATCCTCCGGTCTATACAACAAAAACCTGGAACGAATGTCCATCTCAGATTCGTCTGTCTGTCCGTCCGGACTTTTAAATATTTTCTGATTATCCAAATCGAGCATCAGCCAATTTCCCTGATTCATTCCATCTGCTTTTTTTCTAAAGAAACTTCCCAAACTATAATTGTCGTAAGCCTCCTCATTATAGACTGCAAAAATCAAATTGGAAATACACTTCAAATCCTTCTTGCTTTCAAAATCATTACCACGCAACTCCCAAAATTCATCTTTTGAGAACATATCGTAAGAGCTGCCCTGTGTACCGGTTGCTTTGAATTTCAATACAGCATCAGCCATCTGAAAAGCCTCGTCATACATTCCCGCATACTGATATGCTCTTGCCAACAATGCTGTGATAGCATAATAGCTCAACCGGAAACCGCGTCCCTGGAAAAAACCGTCTATCACACTCGAAGATTGATATCCTGGCATCCCCCATTCAAACTCTCCATTGAAACGAGTCTTGCCGGAAGCGCTCAAACTCATACCCCAGGCCGTAGTATCAAACTCTATTGTAAGTTCGCGAGCTTTATTCAAATCGCGGATAACCTTCTCCATAAAAGGCTTTACAGCTATCCCGTTTGGCTGGATATTAGGGTAGTCTTCCACATAAGGCACCCGTTTTTCTCCGTCATCATGAATCAACGCCGGCGCAAACAACCGCAATAAATCGAAGTGCACCAATGCCCGACAAGCATATGCCTCCCCTAAAATCATCTTACGCTCGACCTCCCCCTCTGCAAAAATATCGGCAGATGCACGCTCCAGATTCTGAATCAGATTATTTGCATTAGCCACCACATTATATCCATCCTTCCAGATATTGTCGATAGTCGGTCTCAATGCAGAATTGTAATAATCATAGTTTCGGGCTATCTTATACATATTAGTCCCCTCCTCGCCATATTTCCAAGCCCAGGTATATTGCCGTGACATACAGTCCACCAATCCAAACTGAAGTTCCACTCCATAAAGATTACGGGATGCCATCGCTTCGTAAACTCCCGCCAGGACAGAACGATAGCCATCACCCGTTGTAAACAGCTTATCGCTCGTAGCCTCACCTTCCGGTTGCAAATTCAACCAATCCTTGCATGAACTCAATGACAACAAGGATAATAGAATCATAATTTGTATATATATTTTCATACTCAAATATTTTATTGTTAGAATCCTAACGACAATGTAAAGCTATAGTTCTTCGCATAAGGATAGCTTGTTCCGCGCTCCTGCTTTATGTTCGACCAGCGGCAAACATCATTCATGTTAAAACGCAATCCCAACGAAGTCAGTCTCATTTTGCGAATCAAGTCACGGTTAAAATCATAACCGCAAGAGATACTGCTAAATGCCAAATAATTATTATCCTGTACGAATCTTGATGTAGGCTGCGTCTTTTGTTTGTTCTTCAAGTCAAAGAACGGAGCTATATCACCCGGATTTTGCCAACGCTGAGTCAGTACACGACGGTCTACGTTGCTTCCGTCAATATCTGCCTCTTCTACCTTGTTTTTAATGGTCTCGTTATAATCCTGAGCACCCCACTGATAGAGGAATGTTGTATTTAGGTAGAAACCTTTCCAAGCTACATTGATACCGAAAGAACCTTGTGCATCCGGACTCTTGTCACCCACTACCACTTCATCAGCGGCATTCCATACATACGTACTCTGGCCGTTTCTCTTGCGGAACAGTTCCTTACCGTTTGACGGGTCTATACCATAAGAAGGCACAGCATAAATCGCAGTTGTAGATGCTCCTACATAGTACTGAGTCAACGGGATATAGAGCAAATCTGAATAATCTCCGCCCTGTCCCTGATTCTTTCCATTGTGAAAATCCTGGATATTCTTATTATATCTCTCAGCCTCCTGACCCAATTTTGTAATCTCATTCTTATTGGAAGCCAGAGTAGCATTTACAGCAACAGTCCAATTATCATTCTGGAAAACAGTTGTATTCAATTTAATCTCAAAACCTTTGTTCAAAATCGAACCGGCATTTGTGTAATAAGTAGAAAAACCTGATGATGTGCGGACAGACAGCTGTTCCAACTGATTCTTGGTCTCCTTGCGATAATAGTTTCCTTCCACTACAAGACGGTCATGGAACAAGCCCAAGTTAATACCCACATCCAAAGTATATGTCTTCTCCCAGGTTAATTTCGGATTACCCAAAGCAATCAAAGTATTCGATGGTGTATCGTAATACCATTTGTCGGAAGTCTTATAAGTGGAAATTGCCGCATAAGCCGGGAAGTTGACATTACCGGTAACGCCATACGTTCCACGAACACGCAACAGACTAACCAACCAATTATCTTTCAACCATGAATAGTTATGGAAGTTCACACCGGCACCCACAGACCAGAAAGGAGCGAATCTCTTGTCCTCGCCGAACTTAGAAGAACCGTCCAGACGGAAAGAAGCGTCCAACAAATACACGTTGTTGTAAGAATAGTTAAGAGAAGCCAGCATACCTAACAGACGGCTCTTGTCAGAAGAGACAGCCGACTTGCAAGAGAA
>OCSH01002444.1_pt1 | contig 10916 bp, 8 predicted proteins | sample 1538371 | NCBI WGS metagenome assembly OCSH01 (sample SAMN04571687, study PRJEB22368) | human gut metagenome | biome: human gut; material: stool | host: Homo sapiens | place: Luxembourg | collected 2012-06-01 | reverse complement strand
TTTTCTACGCATGCTTCATCGTGGGGGGCGGGGTTGCGGGGCGCGCGCGGCTTGCGCGGGACGCGCGGTGCACGTGGCCTGCGGCCGGCCCGGCGATGGATGCGTTACTGGATGCGAGTTCGGCAGTAGGGGCAGACCTTCCAGTGCGCATCAAGCGGGCGATGGCAGCTGGGGCAGACATTGCGAACCTGGGTATCGCACACGGGGCAGACCACAAAGTCCTTCTCGATGGGGGCGCCGCACTGGGGGCAAGTGCCGTACTGGGCAAGCTGGCGCTCGCGCAGGGCCATATCCAGCTCCTGCTCCTCGCGGTCGGCCGCGTAGGAATGCGGGCGCAGGACCAGGTAGGCGATGAGGCCCACAAACGGGATGAGGGCGATGATGCCCCATGCCACGTAGGCGCTGGCGCCGCGGCGACGAGCGTCGATGAACACATAGACGACCGATAGCACGTACAGGGCGATGATAAAGCCAACAAAGGCATAGATGACGCCCATAAGCTGCGGCGACATGAGCTCAGAGATGTACTTGGACATTGAGGTGTACCTTTCGGAATATTTACAGTCCGGTCAAGTTTACCACGGGGTTTGTTTATATGGGACCACGGCTGGATACGGGGCTGGTGCGGACACAAACATCTCAATCTGTAACAGCTGCTCGGCAAATTCGGGTCTTGATGTTACAGATCGAGACGAACGGGTGTGCCGCCGAGCAAACGTCTCGATCTGTAACAAATGGGACCAAATTTCTCATCTTGCTGTTACAGATCGAGACACAAGGATCCCTCCCCGACTCCACTCTCGATCTGTAACATCTTGGGCCCCAAAACCCCTCTTACTGTTACAGATCGAGACATTCAAAATCCGTCGGAAGGTTTGTCTCGATCTGTAACATCTGCAACCCAAATCATCGGCTAACTGTTACATATCAAGATGAACGGTGAACCCTCCGTTAAATGTCTCAATCTGTAACAGTTACTCGGCAAAAACAGTCCCAGATGTTACAGATTTAGACAAACTATTCTTTCCCCGACTTAAATCTCAATCTGTAACAACAACTGGTCAAAAACAGGTCTAACTGTTACAGATTTAGACATTCGAAACCGACTGATAGGTTCATCTAAATCTGTAACATCTGGACCCCAAAACGGTCCCTAGATGTTATAGATCGAGACAGAAGAATCTTTCCCTGACTTTACATCTCAATCTGTAACACATAGGACCGATTTCCCCCTCTTACTGTTACAAATCAAGACAAACGGAGGGTCTGTCTGGCAAACGTCTCGATCTGTAACATCTGGAACCCAGTTCTTCTGCTTGCTGTTGCAGAACGAGACAAACCTCTGACACCAGGGGCGGCAGACGAGGTCACCGATGGTCCCGAGACTCCCCTCGCCTGCCGTTGGCGGATGCAGCGGGGCTGTTCGCCGCATTGCCGCTGCACTGGGGGTGTGCAGACCGTAGGATAGTCCTATTGACAGCCTGTCAACTTGTCTGGGAGGCACCGTGGCAGAAACGTTTGATATCGCGATTGTAGGCGCAGGCATCACGGGATGCGCCATCGCGCGGCAGCTTGCGCGTTTTGACATGTCCATTTGTGTGGTCGAGGCGGCCAACGATATCGCGCTGGGCGCCTCGAAGGCCAACGGTGGCTTGGTGCACGCCGGCTACGATCCGGCGCCGGGCACGGTCAAGGCGCAGGTCAACGCCCGCGGCTGCGAGCTATATAGCACGTGGGCCCAGGAGCTAGGCTTTTTGTTCCGCCGCACCGGGTCGATGGTGCTGGGTTTCAACGACGAAGACCGCGCGCGCCTGGAGAAGCTGCGCCAGAATGGCCTCGCCAACGGCGTGCCCGCGCTGTCGATTATCGGCCCCGATCGCATCCATGAGCTGGAGCCGCGCGCGAGTGCTAAGGCGACGTGCGCGTTGTGGTGCCCTTCGACCGGTTACGTCGACCCGTTTGAAGTGGCCATCGTCGCGCTGGAGAACGCAGTCGCCAACGGCGTAACGTTTATGCGCTCCGCGCCGGTGGAAGCCATTGAAGTTGCCGGCTCGGATGACGGAGCCGCGCGCTTTACGCTGGTGACGCCCGCCGGCAATGTGCGCTGCCGTTACCTGATTAACGCCGCGGGCAACGGAGCCGCGGACATCTCGCACATGGCCGGCGCCGAGGAGTTCCAAATGGTCTGGCGCCAGGGCAACATCGTGGTGCTCGACAAGGAGCCGCGTGCGCTCATGCCGCTCTACCCTGTTCCTACGCCGGTGTCCAAGGGCGTCATCGTGACGGGGACCGTTCATGGCAACACCGTGATTACCGCGACCGCCGCCATGCGCGAGCCAGGCGACACGCAGACCTATGCGGACGACGTCAACGCGCTGCTGGGCGGTGCGCGCAAGCTGGTGCCCGATCTGGACACGCGTCGCGTGGTGCGCGCGTTTGCCGGCGGTCGTCCGGTCATTAAGGGAACGAACGACTTCTTTATTGGGCAGTCCGCCGTGGTGACAGGCCTGTTCCAGGCCGCGGGCATTCAGTCGCCGGGCGTGGCGAGCGCGCCGGCCATTGCCGAGCGCATGGAGCAGGCACTGCGCGATGCCGGCGTAGCCCTGCGCGAACGAGGCGATTGGGGCCCGATACGCCGCGCGCCGGATGACTTTGACCGCGCTCCGCTTGCGCGCAAGGAAGAGCTCATTGAGTCCGACCCCGCGTGGGGACAGATCGTCTGCCGCTGCGAGACGGTGCCCGAGGCCGAGATCGTGGCCGCGATCCGACACCGCCCGGGCGCGGTTTCGGTCGAGGGCGTCAAGCGCCGCTGCCGCGCCGGCATGGGTCGGTGCCAGAGCGGTTTTTGCCAGAGCCGCGTGGTGGCGATCCTGGCACGCGAGCTGGGCTGCGACCCCAGCGAGGTGCTGTTGGAGGATGCCGGTTCTTGGCTGGTAGAGGGACCGCTGAAGGGAGTGCGCTAGGATGGCGACGCTTGATATGCGCGACGGACGCGCGGATGCCGGAACTACCGAGGCGGTGCAGACGCAGGCCTTCGACGTGGTTGTTATCGGCGGCGGACCTGCTGGCATGGCGGCTGCGCTCGCCGCGCATAAGGCCGGCGCCCACGTGGCCATCGTGGAGCGCGAGCAGCATCTGGGCGGTATCCTGCGCCAGTGCATCCACCCCGGTTTTGGCCTTTCGCACTTTAAACAGGAGCTCACCGGTCCCGAGTACGCGCAGCGCTTTATCGACCAGGTGTGCTCGACTGATATTGCGCTGTTCCTGGGCAGCATGGTGCTTGGGATTGATTCGGGCGAGGGCGAGGCTGTGGGCACGCTGAATGCGGACAAGACCGCGGGAGCCACCGCAGTCCATACCGTCACGCTCATGAGCCGTACCGGCATGCTTCAGCTCACCGGGCGTGCGGTCGTCCTTGCTATGGGATGCCGCGAGCGCACACGCAGCGAGATCAAGATCCCCGGCAGCCGTCCCGCCGGCGTGTTTACGGCGGGCCTGGCGCAGCGATGCATCAATATCGAAAACCTCAAGCCCGGCTCGCGTGCCGTCATTTTGGGCTCGGGTGACATCGGGCTTATCATGGCGCGCCGCTGCACGCTTGAGGGAATATCAGTCGAGGGCGTGTACGAGCTCATGCCGTACGCCAACGGTCTGCGCCGCAACGTCAAGAACTGCCTGGACGACTTTGGCATTCCGTTGCACCTGTCCACCACCGTCACGCGCGTGATCGGACACGATCGCGTGGAGGCCGTAGAGGTGAGTCGGGTCGACGAGAGCCTGGCGCCCATTCCGGGAACCGAGCGCGTTGTTCCGTGCGACACGCTGCTGCTTTCGGTTGGTCTGATTCCCGAGAACGAGCTTTCGGTGGGCGCGGGCGTTGAGCTTGACCCACGCACGCGCGGCGCCGTAGTGGACCAGAGCCTGCAAACGGGCGTGCCTGGCATCTTTGCCTGCGGCAACGTGCTGCACGTGCACGACCTGGCAGACAACGTGACGACCGAGTCCGAGCGCGCCGGTGCGGCTGCGGCGGCGTACGCGTCGGGCTGTGGTGCTGGGGTCGATGCGGGCGCCGCGGGCCTGGGCTGCCAGCTCACGGTCTCCCCTGCCGGTATCGCTGGCTACGCACTGCCGGGACGCATTACGGCTGCGGCACTCACCAAACTCAACTTCCGCGTGCGCATTCTGGCAGGCGACGAAGAACTGTTTGCAGGCAAGGTCCGCCCGTTTAAACCGAGCGTCATGGAAAGCTTCCCGCTGCCGGCAAAGGTAATTCAGCGCGCACTCGACCTTGATGTTAGCGAGATTGTCCTGTCCGTCGACCCCGTTGAGGAGGCGTAAGACCATGAGCACAAACACGATCGAGACGTTGCAGTTCAACTGCACCACCTGCCCATCCGAGTGCCTCCTGACCGTGGAGGTAGAGCGCAGCGCAGACGCCGCCGTAGTAGAGGTGCGCTCCGTGACCGGCAACAGCTGCTCGCGCGGCGATACGTTCGCGCATCAGGAGCTCACCTGTCCCATGCGCGTGCTCACCACCACCGTTGCCGTATCCGGCGGCGACGAGGCGCTGCTGCCCGTGCGCACGGCCGAAGCCATCCCCCTGGCACTCCACGCCCAGGCGATGGACCTCATCCGCGGCCTGGTCGTTGAAGCCCCCATCCGCATGGGCGACGTCGTTCTAGAAGACCTCCTCAACACCGGCATCAACCTTATCGCCAGCATGGACATCGACCCAGCCTAAGCAGCTCATTTAGAACGGAGCTCTTTTAGCTACCCCGTCATCCGCCCCGCCCCTCCTCAATTGCGGTGAAATAGTTCCTGATTTCCGCCAAAACCCCGGCATCCAGGAACTATTCCACCGCAACTATCCTTGGAATCGATATTTAGCCTGTGCCTGCTTTAGTGCCATTTCAAAACTATGCCGGATTACGGGGATGATTCGGAGACCCCCATCCATACCGGCAATTTTCGATTTTTGATAAGCCGTCTACCTGCGATTTTAATTTTGCGATTTTTCCCATGGTCATGTAATACAGGTCCAGCCCCGTAATCCGCCATAGTTTTGAAACCAGCCCATTTGGGGCGGGCCTCTTATGACTACTTTTGCCCGAACGTTTGCTCAAATGATTTTTCTGGGACGGGGATTAAAAAATCATTCGGCACCAAATGATTATTTAATCCCCGTCCCAGAAAAATCATTCCGCATGTTTGACGCAGCTAAAATAGTCCCGTCCCAAATTGACTACTCTGGCATTGGGGATACCATGGTGGCACCCTAGCGAAAGGATGTTTCATGGCACATGTCGATGACCAGCGTGTGGCGCGCGTGCTCGATGCCCTCGAGGCTCAGCACCCCGGCGCGCAGCTGCTCGTAAACGACCCGTGGTCGATTTACTACCTGACCGGCTTTTATGCCGATATGTTCGAGCGTTTTTGCGGTGTACTGCTCGCACGCGATTGCGAGCCCGTGATCTTGGTCAACGCCCTGCATCAGCTGCCCGAGTATGACAATGCCCGCGTCGCCTATCACACCGACACCGACGTCGTGGCCGACGCCATCGCGAGTAAGATCGATCCGACCAAGCCGCTCGGCATCGATACCGTCATGCGCTCCGGCTTTTTGATGCCGCTCATGGAGCGCCACGCCGCGAGCGAGTTTTTCCTGGGCGACTTTGCCGTCACCGCCGCACGCATCCACAAGGACGAAGCCGAGCAGGAGCTGATGCGCGCGTCCTCGGCCGCTAACGACGACGTGATGGCCGACGCCATCAAGCTCGTCCACGAGGGCGTAACGGAGCGCGAAATTGTCGACCAGATGCTCGGCCTGTACCGCAAGCACGACTGCGAGGGCTTTAGCTTTCCGCCCATCGTGAGCTTTGGCGCCAACGCCGGCGACCCGCACCACGAGCCTGACGACACCGTACTCAAGCGCGGCGACGTGGTGCTGTTCGACATTGGCGGGCCGCAACTACTGCTCGGACATGACACGCACGTTCTTTTGGGGCGAGCCGGACGAAGAGACGGCACGCATCTACGACATCGTGCGGCGCGCCAACGAGGCCGCCGAGGCGCTTATCGCACCGGGTGTGCGCATGTGCGAACTGGACCGCGCCGCGCGCGACGTGATTGAGAATGCGGGCTATGAGCAGTACTTTACACACCGCTTGGGACACTCGATCGGTCTGCAGGACCACGAGCCGGGCGACGTCTCGCTCGTCAACGAACAGGTCATAGAGCCAGGCATGACGTTCTCCATCAAGCCGGGTATCTACCTCCCCGTCCGCACCGGCGTCCGCATCGAGGACCTTGCCCTGGTGACCGAGTCCGGCGTCGAGATCATCAACGCCTACCCCCACGACCCAGTCCGCCTAGACTAGCCTGGTCCCCAAGCCCTCAAACTAAGTTGCGGTGGAATAGTTCCTGGATGGGCTGCTAGAGCCCAAAAACAGGAACTATTTCACCGCAACTGATGAGGGGGTATGGGTTAACGGAGCAAGCCGGCCACTTCGCCGGCTAGGGTGATGGTGCCGGCTGCTACGAAGGGCTCGCCGGCGGCATCGAGGGCCGCGAGGGCCTCGGACACTCTGGGGTACACGCCAGCGAGCTTATCGGCCTCCACCAGGGCAGCGAGCTCCTCTGCCGGCAGGGCGCGATCGGAATCGGTCTGGGTCACGACTACGCGCGGGAACGCCGGAACAAGCACGTCGACGATGCCCGCCACGTCCTTGTCAGCCAGCGCGGCACACAGCAGCGTGGGGCGATTCTCCACGCACGGATCGATCTCGTCCAGCGCGCTCACAAAGTTCTCGCAGCTCTGGGGGTTATGGCAAGCGTCGATCAGCTTGAGCGGATCGGTTCCCAGCACATCAAAGCGACCCGGCGTGGGGCAGCCCATAAGAGAAACGTCGAGCGCCTCATGGTCGAGCTCGCGACCCAGATACCCCTCGCACAGCATAATCGCACACGCGGCATTCTGCGGCTGATACACCGGCTTAACCATCCTCGACGTATAGATCGCGCGCGGCGTGATGCAGCTAAACTCCACCGTATCACCCACGTGTGTCGGAAGTTTGGTCGTCGTATGGCTCACCACGAGCGGCACAACGCCGCACTCACGGCAACGGGCATCCATCACGCGCTGGACACTCGCCTCATGCGTGCCCTCACCCAAAACAACCAAGCGCCCAGGCTTAATAACCGCAGCCTTCTCCCCCGCAATGGCCTCGAGCGTATCGCCAAGGACCTTCGTATGGTCGAGTCCAATGCCCGTAATGGCGACGGCCACGGGATCGGTCGCGCTCGTAGCATCCCAGCGTCCGCCCATGCCAACCTCAAGCACGGCCACGTCCACGCAAGCCTCGGCAAACATAGTCAAACCAGCCACGGACAAAAGATCGAAGGGCGTAATAGAACGGAGCTCCTCGCCCGCCGCCTCACGACGTGCGTTGAGACGACGACCAGCCTCATACGCCGCAGAGACACCATGGGCAAAGACCTCGTCTGAGACGACCTTTCCATCAATCTCCATACGCTCGGGATAGCGCACCAGATGAGGCGACGTAAAGAGCGCCGTCTTAAGGCCCTCACCACGAAGAATGGCAGCCGAGAATCGCGTCGTCGAGGTCTTTCCATTGGTACCCGCTATCTGGACGCAATCGTAGAACTCGTCAGGACGACCAAGCTCATCGAGCATCTCGACGACGGTCTCGAGCAGCGGCGTAGAATAACGCGCAATCTTGCCCGTATCGGCCGCAAGTGCAACAGCCTCATCAAAAGAAAGCTCCGGAACCTCAAACGGCACCGTATACAACCCAGAACGCTTTGCCATAGCCAAAGTCCCCTCAACATAAAAAGAGGCCCGTAAGCAACAACGAGCCCCTCCCATTCAAAATATCAGCCAAACACCGCTTTGCAGCAGAATCAAGGCCACAACCCAGTGGTCCTACCGGGCAGCGGACGCCCCCGTAAACGCTATGGGAGCGGTTTGGGGCTTTGCTCGATACAAGTTCCGCTCGAGCCGAAGGCCACTTAATGTGGCCTTCGTGCGAGCAGGACTGTCCGCAGTAGCGAGCAATGCCCCAAACCGCGTCCCCCCCGTACCGCCTACGAGAAGTCAGCAACCTGAGCAGTCAGCGCCGCCAGGATCTCCTTGAGCTCAGCTGCACGGTCCCTCTTCTTCTGCACCACGGCAGGCGCGGCCTTGGCCACAAAGCCCTCGTTGGCGAGCGTCTTCTCGCAGCCGGCGAGCTCCTTCTGGGCCGCGGCGATCTCCTTCTCCAGGCGTGCCTTCTCGGCCGAAAGGTCAACCTTGCCCTCGAGCACCACAAAGGCCTCGACGCCGCTGTCGACCACGGCAATGCTCGCAGCCGGCTTCTCGACGTCGGTACCCATGACCAGCGAAGCCGTGTTGGCCAGCGGCTCAATCGTGGAGCGCAGGCTCTCGAGCTTCTCGATGTCCTCGGCACCGGCGCGCACGACCACGTCGAGCTCGGCCTTGGGGCTCAAGCGATAGCGCGAACGCGTGGCGCGGGCGGCGGAAACGACGGCGCGGCACAGCTCAAACGCGCGCTCGGCGTCCTCGTCGACATACTTGGCATAGTCGGCGGGCTCGGGCCACTTGGCGATCATGAGCGCCTCGGCGCGGTCCACGTTACCCTCGGCGTCCAGGTCAAGCACGCTCGCCGGCATGTTGTCCCAAATCTCCTCGGTGACAAACGGCATAAGCGGGTGCATCAGGCGAATGGAGGTATCGAGCACAAAGATCAGGTTGCGCTGCGCCTGCAGACGACCCTCGCCCTTCAGGCGGGCCTTGGTAACCTCGACGTACCAGTCGCAGACCTCGTTCCAGAAGAACTGCTGCACACCGCGGGCCATGTCGCCAAAGGTGTAGTTCTCAATGCCCTCGGTGACCATCTTGACGGCCTTGGCCAGGCGGCTGAACATCCAGGCGTCGGCCGGCGTCTCCACGACGGGCTCGCCGGGCGTGTAGCCCACCATGTTCATGAGCAGGAAGCGGCTGGCGTTCCAGATCTTGGTCACAAACGACTTGGCCTGGTCGGTACGCGGACTGTCGATAAGCTTCTTAGTCTTCTTGTCGATGTTCGCGTCGAACTTGACGTCCTGGTTGTTGGTGCAGAGGGTCAGCAGGTTGAAGCGCATGGCGTCGGCGCCGTACATACCGATGAGGTCCATGGGGTCAACGCCGTTGCCCTTGGACTTGGACATGCGGCTGCCGTCCTTGGCCAGGATCGTCGGGTAGATGACGACGTCCTTAAACGGCACCTCGTCCAGGAAGTACAGCGAGCTCATGACCATGCGGGCGACCCACAGCGCGATGATGTCGCGTGCGGTGACGAGCGCGGTCGTGGGGTGATGGCCCTCGAGCAGCTCCGGCTTTTGCGGCCAGCCCTGCGTGGCGAAGGTCCACAGCTGCGAGCTGAACCAGGTGTCCAGCACGTTCTCGTCCTGATGCACGTGATGGCCACCGCACTTGGGGCACACGTCGGTGTCCTCAGTAAGAGCGTCCTCCCAGCCGCAATCCTCGCAGTAGAACACGGGGATGCGGTGGCCCCACCACAGCTGGCGCGAGATGCACCAGTCCTTGAGGTTCTCCATCCAGGTGGTGTAGGTCTGCGTCCAGCGCGCGGGGTGGAAGGTGACCTTACCGGAGTTGACGGCGTCAAGCGCCGGCCCCTTGAGTTTGTCGACGGCCACGAACCACTGCTCGGACAGCCACGGCTCAAGCGCGGCGTCACAGCGGTAGCAGTGCATGACGGAGTGGTCGTGATCCTCCACGTGATCGAGCAGGTCATGCTCCTCAAACCACTTGATGACGGCCTCGCGGCACTCCTCGCGGGTCATACCGGTGAACTCGCCGTAGCCTTCGACGACCACCGCGTGCTCGTCGAAGATATTGATCTGCGGCAGGTCGTGAGCCTGACCCATGGCGTAGTCGTTGGGGTCGTGGGCCGGGGTGACCTTAACGAAGCCGGAACCGAAGTTGGCATCGACATGCCAATCCTCAAAGATGGGGATCTCACGGTCGACGATGGGAAGCTTGACGGTCTTGCCCACGAAGGCGGCCTTCTCGGGGTCCTTCGGGGAAACGGCGACGCCCGTGTCACCGAGCATGGTCTCGGGGCGCGTGGTGGCGACGACGATGTAGTCCTGGCCGTTGACCGGCTCGGTCAGCGGGTAGCGCAGGAGCCACAGGTGGCCCTTCTCGTCCTTGTACTCGGCCTCGTCGTCCGAGATGGCGGTGGTGCAGTTGGGGCACCAATTGACGATGCGCTTGCCGCGATAGATCAGGCCGTCATGATACCAATCACAGAAGACCTTACGCACGGCCTGCGCATAGTCCTCGTCCATGGTAAAGCGCTCGTTATCGAAGTCGACGGAGCAGCCCATGCGCTTGATCTGCTCGACGATGATGCCGCCGTACTCGTGGGTCCAGTCCCAGCAGGCGTCGACAAACTTGTCGCGACCGATCTCCAGGCGGCTAATGCCCTCGCTCTTGAGCTTCTTGTCGACCTTAGTCTGCGTGGCGATACCGGCGTGATCGGTTCCGAGCACCCAGCGCGTGGACTTGCCGCGCATGCGGGCCATACGAATGATGGCGTCCTGGATGGAGTCGTCGGTAGCGTGACCCATGTGAAGCTTGCCGGTAACGTTGGGAGGCGGAATGGTGACGGTGCAGTCGCCCACGCCCTCACGGCGCTTGTAGTAGCCGCCGTCGAGCCACTTCTGCAGGATCGCCGGCTCGTTGGTCGACGGATCGTAGTTCTTGGGCATCTCTTCCATATATCTCTCCCTTGCCCGTCGGCGTGTCCGCCTGCTTGGTTTTCGCTCGGTCAGGTCCTGACTCGCACGAAGAGCACATTAAGTGCTCTTCGGCTCGTGCGGAATCTACGAAAACC
>OCSH01002432.1_pt1 | contig 10955 bp, 10 predicted proteins | sample 1538371 | NCBI WGS metagenome assembly OCSH01 (sample SAMN04571687, study PRJEB22368) | human gut metagenome | biome: human gut; material: stool | host: Homo sapiens | place: Luxembourg | collected 2012-06-01 | reverse complement strand
ACACGATCTACACGAAATGAATTTCCCATAATCTTATCCTTTCTTTTTTATAATGGAACAAAAGCCAGGCCAGATGACCCAGCTTTGTCCCCTAAATAAGCTTCCTTAGAAATATGACGTGATTACCGTTTGATTTCTTCCATGATGTAAGCTTCGATAACGTCATCAACTTTAATATCGTTATAGTTTTCAATCGTCAAACCACCCTCTTGAGCGTTTCCGACTTCTTTAACGTCATCTTTAAAGTGTTTCAAGCTTGCCAATTTACCATCAAAAATAACGACACCATCACGAATGACACGGGCACTTGAATCACGAGTGATTTTACCATTAGTAACCATGAATCCACCGATTGTTCCGACTTTAGAAACTTTGAAGGTTTCACGGATAACTGCTTCACCAATGATTTTTTCTTCAAATTCAGGATCAAGCATCCCTTTCATGGCATCTTCGATTTCTTCGATAACCTTATAGATGATGCTATGAAGGCGAATTTCAACTTCATCAGTTTCCGCTTGTTGACGCGCCTGTGGTGTAGGACGAACGTTAAATCCGATAACAACAGCATCTGAGGCTTCGGCAAGCGTAATATCAGATTCGTTAATAGCACCTACTGCTGAGTGAACAACATTTACACGAACCCCCTCAACATCAATCTTAAGAAGAGATGCTGCCAAGGCTTCAACTGAACCTTGTACGTCAGCCTTGATAATAACATTAACAGTTTTCATTTCACCAGCTTTAAGGGTATCAAAGAACACGGTGTGTTTGTTGACGTTGTTTCATAAGAGCACGTTTTGCACGCTCTTCGCCAGCAGCACGAGCTGCCTTTTCATCTTCATAAACCGCAAAATGGTCACCAGCCATTGGTGCTTCATTCAAACCAGTAATTGAAACTGGTGCTGATGGTCCTGCAGTCTTAATGCGACGACCAAGGTCATTGGTCATAGCACGAACACGTCCGAAAGTGTTACCAACAACGATTGGATCTTGAACATTCAAAGTACCTTGTTGTACAAGAAGGGTAGCAACCGCACCTTTACCTTTATCCAAGCGAGCTTCGATAACAGTGCCGATGGCTCGAACTGTTGGATCAGCCTTAAGTTCTTCAACTTCTGCGACAAGAAGAATAGTTTCAAGTAATTCTTCAATGTTTTGACCAAATTTCGCTGAAATCTCAACGAATTCGCTATCACCACCCCAAGCTGTTGAGATAACGCCATGCTCTGCTAATTCACCGATAACACGTTCTGGGTTCGCATCTGGTTTATCAATCTTGTTAATCGCAACAATGATTGGAACACCCGCAGCTTTAGAGTGGTTGATGGCTTCAATCGTTTGTGGCATAACACCATCATCCGCAGCTACAATCAAGACAGTAATATCTGTAACAGAGGCACCGCGAGCACGCATAGATGTAAAGGCCGCGTGTCCAGGGGTATCAAGGAAGGTAATCTTCTTACCACCCTCTTCAATTTGGTAGGCACCAATGTGCTGTGTGATACCACCTGCTTCACCTGTAGCAACACGAGAATTACGAAGAGTATCAAGAAGGGTTGTTTTACCGTGGTCAACGTGTCCCATGATAGTAACAACTGGTGCGCGCTCTACCATAGCATCTTTATTGAGGTAATCTTCATCAACAAAGAAACGTTCGATATCAGCATTATCGACCTCTTCTTTTTTGGTTGCCTCAATACCATAGTCAACCATCAACAACTCAATTGTATCACCGTCAAGAGATTGGTTTTGAGTTGCCATAACACCCATCATGAAGAGTTTCTTAACGATTTCAGCTGGCTCACGTTTAATACGTTTTGCGATTTCTGCAACCGTCATACCTTCTGTGTATTCAAATTCTTTTGGTAATTCATGGAATTTACGCTCTGTTACTGGTTTCGGAGCTGAATTACCACGGTTATTTTTACCTTTTTTATTTTTGTTTTTATTCCAGTTACTATTTCGTTGATTTCTCACTTGGTTTTGATTATTCCACTTATTATTTCTAGTTTGCTTTGGTCCATCTTCATTCACGCGACGATTATCACGTGATTTATTTGGACGTACTTTTTTACGACGTGTATCTTGTACTTGTGCAGTTGGAGCTGATTGGGGAGCCACTGGTGCTGGTTTTGGAGCTGGCTTAGTTTCAGCAGCGGCCTTTTGAACTGCTACTTCAGCTTGTTGTTTTTCTTTTCTTGCCTTTTCCTGTTCTTTTGCACGGCGTTGCTCTGCAGCTTTTTCTTCACGGAAACGTGTTTCACTTTGACGTGAATACTCTGCGTTTTGCTCTGCCTTCAAGGCTGCTGCACGCGCTTTTAAGTCAATGCGCGGACCTGCCTGATTATTTCGAGCATTATCTCTACGGTTATTTTGATTCTGATCATTACGCAGTTTCCCTTGGAAATTACGGTCATGATTAGTACTGTTATCGCGATTTCCTTTGTTATGGTCCCCTTGACCATTTCCTTTTTGATTGCGACGATCATTATTGTGACGCTTACCTTGATCGTTTCCTTGTTGATTTCGGTTACGGTTATCTCGTCCCCCACCGTTTTTACGACGTTCTGCTTCTGCCTTGGCACGTGCTTCTCGTTCGGCCTTAAAATTACGGCTTTTCGGTTTTTTCAGAGCCACAGAGGCTTCTTTGACTTCAGCCTTTGATGTTTCTTTAGCAGGAGCTGATTTTGCAACAGATGCCTTATCAACCTTAGGCTCTACCTTCTCCTCTTTAGGGGTTGGTGTCGCTTTAGGTGCTGGCTTACTTTCATCCTTGGCTGTACCCGCTTTTAAACTTGAAGTGATACGATTAGCATCTGCTTCTTCAACTGATGAGGAGTGGCTCTTAACAGAAAGGCCTAGTTCCTGAGCTTTCGCAACAATAACCTTGCTTTCTACACCAACCTCTTTTGCGATTTCATATAATCGTTTCTTTGACACGTGATGTCCTCCTATTCTTTATTCCATAAGAGTCCTCATTTTCTTTGAAAATCCAGCATCTACTACAGCAACCGTTTTCCTTGGTTTACCAATAGCCATGCTTAATTCCAGTGCGTTAAACACTGTGGAGACTTCTATATTATAGTAGTTACATTTATCAGTCGTCTTTTTAGTCACGTTACTACCAGCATCATTGGCAAGAAAAACTAGTCTCGCCTGCCCTGATTGAACTGCCTTGATGACAAGTTCTTCACCAGAAATAAGCTTCCCAGCTCTTTGTGCTAGTCCCAACATATTTGACAATTTTTCTGTGTTATTCAAGACCTAATTCTCTTCTTTTGACCTTGTGATCCACATAAGCAATGAGTTCATCGTAAAAACTTTCGGGAACATCCATGGAAAAACTATGGTTGAAAACTTGTTTCTTTTTAGCTTGTAGGGCTTCCTCATTATCCAATTTAATGTAGGCGCCTCGCCCATTTTTCTTTCCTGTTGGATCGATGAAAATTTCACCATCTTTAGTTTTCACAATGCGGAGCAAATCACGTTTATCGATGATTTCTCCTGAGACAACTGATTTTCGTAAAGGTATTTTTCGTGTTTTAGCCATCAAACACCTCTATTTTCTTCTTATTCTGCTTCTGGTGCTTCTTCCGTTGATACATCTACAGGTGTAGCTTCTGCAACGATTTCTTCGACAACTTCATCTACTTCAGCCTCAGCTTTCTCAGCTTCTAGTGCTTCATATTCAGAAGCTGACTTGATATCAATACGGTAGCCAGTCAAATGCGCTGCCAAACGAACGTTTTGTCCACGACGACCAATTGCAAGAGACAATTTGTTATCTGGTACAACTACTGTCGCACGTTTGCTATCATCTTCGTCGAAGAGAACATAGTCCACTTCAGCTGGTGCAATAGCATTGTAGATAAATTCAGCAGGATCTTCCACCCATTGAATAACATCAATATTTTCCTCAACAGGAACCTCAATACCTGTCTTAGCATCCAAACGTGTTGGGTGGAAACGGCTGACAACTTTCTTGATGTTGCTTCCACCACGACCGACGATAGTACCAATAGCATCAACATTCGGATTATGGCTGCGAACAGCAACCTTAGTACGATCACCTGCTTCACGGGAAACGCTCATGATTTCTACAGTTCCATCAAATACTTCCGGAATTTCTTGTTCCATGATGCGTTTGATGAATTCTGGATGGCTACGGCTCACAAAGACGTTAACACCTTTAGGATTGTTTTCAACTTTATAAACATAAACATCGATGACGTCGTGTGACTTAAAACTTTCACCAGGAATTTGATCTTGGCGTGACAATTGAGCTTCGAGCGTTCCAAGATTAACATAAATGAAACGTTGGTCAAAGCGTTCAACTGTTCCTTGCATGATTTCACCTTCATGTTGCTTATACTCATTATAAGTAATCTCACGCATTTGCTTACGCATTTTTTCCATAATCGTTTGTTTAGCAGATTGAGCTGCGACACGACCAAATTCGTCGACTGACTCTTCAAAGCGAATCTTGTCACCAAGTTCGTAAGCTGAACTAATAGCAAGCGCATCTTTCAAGCTGATTTCCAAACGACTATCGAAGACTTCATCTACAACTTCACGAACGGTAAAAACTTGAAAATCACCTGTTTTTTCATTGAATTCAACAACTGCTGATTCAGACTGACCATAACGACGCTTGTAAGCTGATTTAAGTGATTCAACCACAGCATCGATGATGTCTTCCTTGTTAATGTGTTTTTCTTCTTCCAAGACACGGAAGGCTTCTAGCATTTCTTTGCTCATATTCTTTGTTGTTTTAGCCGTTAAGGGCCAAAACTGGCATCCTTTCTTTATTTACACTAAGAGTTTTAGAGTTTGACTGCCAAACGAGCTTTAGCAACTGTTTGATAGGGAATCTCAACAGTCTTATGGCGAGTCTTATCAAGATAATCAATTGTTAGAGTTTCGCCATCGAAGGCCAACAAGTCGCCTTGGAAAATCTTGATTTTATCAATAGCCTTGTAAAGGCTAACATTGATATACTGACCAACAGCATTCTTCAAAGCTTCTTTAGTCTTCAAGGGACGCTCTAATCCAGGGCTAGACACTTCCAACATGTATTGATCCGGGAAAGGGTCAGGCTGAATAGTATCCAAGAGAGGGCTGATAATTTCAGTCAGGTCTGCAGTATCTTCTACAGTAATTCCACCTGGCTTATCAATCAAAACGGACAAAATATAGTCACTGCCAATCTTTTCATACTCGATATCGACCAATTCGTAGGGATCAGGAATTGCTGGAGCTACGACAGCCGTCACGAGATCAATAATTTTTTGCGACATTATGACCTCCTTACACACACAAGAGACGAAGTTTCTACTCCGCCTCTCTTTCGTTATTTCTTCATATTATAGCATAGCTTAAAAACTATTGCAAGTAATAATCATATGACAGCCAAAAGGCTGGGAATCTCTCAACAGTTCTATTGTGCTGCTGGAACCAAGTTATAAGTAGTTACACCTGAACCATTATAATTAATTGTAGGGGCTGTTGTAGCTTGGTCCTGAACATAATTACTAGTATTCTCAGTGTAGCTATTGCCGTAGGTGGTACCTCCATAGTAGGTACTTACTGATCCACCACCTGTTGCCTCAGATGGTCCAGCCTCATAACTTCCAGTAGAGTTAACGAAATCATCTGAAACATAGCTAGAAGTCCCAAAATCATTGAGTACCAAACTAGTCTTAAGTTTAGATTCAGAAACTCCCTTCTTGCCAACTTCCTTCTTAATACGGTTTTGGACCTTAAGAATATCCTCAGTTGAGGCTACTTGGTAGCTTCCACCATTGATCATTGCATCCGAACCAGCCAACTGGTAAGACTTGATATTTTTAAGGGCCTCACTATAACCCATCAAACCACGCAGAGTAGTGCTATCACCAAGATTGATACTTGTTTGTACATTCGAACTGACAGCAGACAAAATTTTCTTATAAGAACCTATCGAGTCCATCTTCAAGAGCTTAGCCACAATCTTTTGAATAACCTCACGTTGACGTTTTTGACGACCGTAATCACCATCGGGATCATCATAACGCATACGTGAATACACTAAGGCCTGTTCTCCATTGATTTTATGGGTTCCAGGCTCTACTTTCGCCTGAAATTCTGGTTCATTTTCTGCAATCGAAATTGGGAAATCAAAATGGTTCGTTACCTCGATACCACCAACGGCATCCACCAAATCAATCATACCATGCATATTAATCAGCGCATAGTAGTCAATATCAATATCTAAAACCTTTTGAATGGTTGAAATAGCTAAGTCAGCCCCACCCTCAGCATAGGCTGAGTTTAGTTTTGCTTCACCCGATCCCTCAACATCTGCCAAAAGGTCACGTTCCAAACTGGTCATGGTAGTTCTCTTAGTCTTAGGATTCACTGTTACCAAAATCATAGTATCAGAATTTCCTTCCCAGGTTTCCTTACGTCCTTTGGATCCTGTATCCACCCCCATCAAAAGAATAGTTATAGGCTTTGTCTGTTGAATAGCCTTACTATTCCCTGACGTTACCTTTGATACTCTAAAGGTTTTTGACAATTCTCCTGTAGCATAATTATAAGTTGTCGTTAGATAAATACCAGCAGCTACTACTGTGGTGGCAAGAATTGCCGACAACATCAATAAAATTTTTCGTCCAAGTTTCATGTTTTTTCCTAATCTATGAGTTTAGCCATCAGGTAAACATCTAGAAATTCTCCATTTTTAGTTCTGGCACCACGTTTCTTAGTGCCTTCAATATCAAATCCAAATTTTTGATAGAGATGTACCGCCCGTTCATTACGTGCTTGAACAGTCAACTCTAAGCGACGGATAGCAGGTGTATTGACTGCCCAGTCAATCATTGTTCCCATAAGAAACTGACCAATACCATTGCCCCAATAAGGTTTAGCAACCGCAATGAAAACATCACCGATGTGACTGGTCTTCGTGTCTTGATTAGAAGTAACATTACAAACACCAATAACCTCATGACCCAATTTTGCGACTAAGCAAATCTCATTTGGGACACTCTGACGGCTATCAATATAAGAGGCTAACTGTTCGCCATTCAGTACAGAGCTCCTATCATCCTGAGCCAAAAAATCTGACTCTAGAGTTACCGTCTCTAGTAATTGTGCTAAGGATACGGAATCCTCTCTTTGGGCTTCCTCAATGACTAATTCGTACTCAGCCATTTACCATCTCCTCCTGGATTTCTTTACTTCTAGGACCAAAAGATTCCAGAAGCAGTTGACGTCCATCACCATGATGAGTTATCGAAATTAAGAGATAATCTCCCAGGAGACTTTCATCTAAGAGTTCTCCCCACTCAATAATCGTCACACCGTCACCGTATAGAAAATCATCTAAGTCAATAGAATCTGGGTCATCACCAATACGATAAACATCTAAATGATATAGTGGCAAACGCCCCTCATATTCTCTAACAATAGTATAGGTTGGGCTCTTGATCATCTGTGAAACATCCAAACCTTTAGCAATTCCCTTAGTTAAAGTGGTTTTACCAGCTCCCAGATCACCTGATAGAACAATTATATCTCCAGAATTGAGCAATCGACCTAACTTTTGCCCTATACTAATCAATTCCTCTTCATTTTGACTGTAAATCATGTTTTCATTATATCAAAAAATAAAAATCTGGACTATAGTCCACTGTAAAAATCCATAAAAGCTTATAAATACTAAGATAGCAAGAATAATTTAGATATAACACCCTGTCTTAATTTAATACTTTCTTACATTAAATTAAACCTCCATAAAGTTAATATTTCTAACAAGATTTCAATCTTAACTTAAAACAGTCGTGAAAGTAAACCTCAAATCATCACTCGTAAAAAACTAAAAAAGCCTGACAAATGTACAGACTTTTAACTTTCAAGCTTTAGAACACAGCCATACTGATGAAGTTAAGGATAAACAAGATATCCAAAATCCACATAATAAAGTGGACATCCTTAGCTTGACCTTTGACGACTTTGACCAAAGTATAAGTAAGGAAACCAGCTGCGATACCATAGGTAATGCTATATGAGAATCCCATGAAAATAGAAGTGAAGAAGGCAGGAATAGCTTCAGACAAGTCTTCCCAATCGACACTCTTAAGGTTAGAGAGCATCATAACACCTACAATAATAAGGATAGGCGCTGTGGCAGCATTAGGAACAATTGATACCACTGGACTAAAGAAACTAGAGATGGCAAAGAGTACAGCAACCACAAGAGCTGTCAAACCAGTACGTCCACCAGCACCAATACCTGCTGCAGATTCAACGTAAGTTGTAACGTTTGAAGTCCCTGCAATGGCACCAATACTTGTACCAACAAGGTCAGAGTAAAGAGCACGGTCAAGAGCTTTTGATTCGTTGTTATCACCTGTTGAAGCAATGATACCAACCTTCTCACCAGTACCAATCAAGGTACCGATAGTATCGAAGATATCAGTCAATGAAAAGGCAAGAATAGCCATAAAGACACCAGGCAAACGAGAAACATCTGAAAAGAGCAATCCCAATCCCTTAGATCCAAGCGCTGCACCAAAGACCTTACCAAGATCTTTAATAGATGATGTCAAGCTAGCTGCGTGCCAGTCAATGTTTCCAAGATCAACGACACCAGCAAAAATAGCAATGATAGTCGTTACAAGGATTGAAAGGAGAACACCTCCACGAATACCTTTAACAATAAAGAAAATCGCAATCGCAAGACCAATCAAACCTACAATTACAGTTGGGTTATTGAAGGCAACCAAACCTGGTGTAGCTGACGATGAAGCCGTAATTGAAGCCTTGGCCATATCAGCACCTTTACCTGCTACAGTATAGGTATGTGGATTAATTGAGAATTTCAAGAAACCAGCATTTTTAATCCCAACATAGGCAAGGAAAACACCGATACCTGCTGAAATAGCAGATTTAAGAGCTGTTGGGATAGACTCAATAATCATCTTACGTACTTTCGTTACCGTGATGATTAATGAAATAACACCGCATAGAAAGACCATTGCTAAGGCCTCTTGCCAAGTGTAACCCAAAGAAAAAACCACTGTGTAGGTGAAGAAGGCATTAAGCCCCATACCAGGCGCTTGGGCGTATGGTAGGTTAGCATAAAATGCCATCATCAACGTCCCTGCAACCGCACCAATAATTGTTGCTAAGAAAACACCTTGTGCAGGCATTCCTGTTTGGGCCAACATCGCTGGGTTAACAAAGAGGATGTAAGACATGGCAAAGAAAGTTGTCAATCCGGCAGTCACTTCTGTGCGGACGTCAGTACCATGTTCTTTCAATTTGAAAATCTTTTCCATGAAAGTTTAGACTCCTTAGTAAAAAATATTGTCAAAATCCGAATAATTTCGGAACATTCTCACGTAGAATGCAATATTAATATTCTACATAAAATTATTTGACTGTGCAAGGTTTATTTCCTGAGACTTTTCTTATGAAAACCCGAACGTTCTTAGAAAACTCTTTCTCAATCACCAATAAAGGATGGATTTTTGCTATAATAGGAACATGACAAAAAAATTGATTGTACTAGATCTTGATGGAACGCTCTTGCGCCCAGATGGAACTATTTCAGAATTCACACAAAAAACGATTAAAGATGTACAAAATAAAGGACACCAAGTTGTTATTGCTACAGGTCGTCCTTATCGTATGGCTATTGACCATTACAAAACACTAGGGTTAGAAACACCACTCATCACTTTTAATGGCTCCTTGACCAATCTTCCAGACCAAAACTGGGCCTATGAGCATTCGGTTAAATTAGATAAAAAATATCTGATTAACCTCTTACAACGACATGATGAGTTAGAGATGGATTTTCTGGCTAGTGAATACCGAAAACACTTCTATATCTCTATGAATCACCCAGAGCGTATTCAACCACAACTCTTTGGTGTTGATAAAATCATTGAGGCTATGCGTTTGGAACCAGCAAAAATTACACGCAACCCAAATGCTCTTCTTATGCAAACTCGTCACGAAGATAAGTACCAGCTAGCCGATGATATCAAGAAAGACTTCAAGGAAGAAATTGAAGTTGATTCTTGGGGTGGCCCACTTAATATTTTAGAGTTTTCACCTAAAGGTATTAACAAGGCTTATGCCCTAAACTACTTACTTAAGGTTATGCGCAAATCAACGGATGATTTGATTGCCTTTGGGGACGAACACAATGATACAGAGATGTTGGAACTTGCCAAGACTGGTTATGCCATGAAGAATGCTAGCTCTGTCCTTCTCCCCCATGCTAACGAACAAATTGAATGGACTAATGAGGAAGACGGCGTTGCTCGCAAACTTCAGGAACTACTTTTATAAACAAGAAAAGACACCGAAAATTTCTTCGGTGTCTTTTCTTCTGATTAAGGTAAAATAGCCACTGCACGCACTGGGGAACCTGTCGCCTTGTCCCAGTGTGGAAATGCAATTGAAATCAAAGCACCAACAGCTGGAACTTGATCCAATTGATTCAAGACTTCTACCTGATAAATGTCTTGTTCCAAGAGGTAGTATTCGTTAACCAAACCATGTTCTGCTGCTGGAATACCGGCATCTGTGTCAAAAGTCTCATGCCCCACTGCCTTGACATGACGCTCATGGATTAAGAATTCCAAAGCTTCGTGGCTCCAACCAGGACTTTGCTGAACACCATTCTCATCAAGGTTGCGCATAGCATCTTGATCTGGCCAACGCTTCGACCAATCACTACGAAAAGCAACAAAGGCTCCTTCTGTAATTTTTCCATGCTCTGCTTCAAAGTCTAAGATATCTTGTTTGCTCAAGATAAAGTTTGGATTCTCAGAGACTTCTTTAGACTTGTCGATAACATAAAGTGGCAAAAGGAGATCCTTGAGGGCAATCTCATCTAGCCAGCGACCTCCTTCGACAAAGTGAATAGGTGCATCAATATGAGTTCCGTATTGACCAAC
>OCSH01002410.1_pt1 | contig 11091 bp, 8 predicted proteins | sample 1538371 | NCBI WGS metagenome assembly OCSH01 (sample SAMN04571687, study PRJEB22368) | human gut metagenome | biome: human gut; material: stool | host: Homo sapiens | place: Luxembourg | collected 2012-06-01 | reverse complement strand
CACATATAGTGTAGTTGTTATGTCATCGCCATCTTCCTCATCAGATTTTGTTACAATCTTAATCGTGTTTGACGGAGAGTCCAGACCATATTCTGAAAGATCATCTACGTCCTCCAGAACTCTGTCTGAATCGACAGATGCAATAGCAGATGCTGCACTGTCCAGAGTAGTCTGATTTACCGGAAAATCTGTTTCGTCTTTCTTTACCCAGCTGTCATCATCTTTTTCAAATGTTGTCTCTGTATCATCAACCATAAAATCCAGAGATTTAATGTTATCTGTTGATGCAGTAAATACAGTTGTGCTTTCTTCAGAATCTTCTTCGGATTCTTTCTGCTCCTGATGGGCTACGTAGGTTTTTACACCTGCGTAAGCCCCGCAGCAGACACCAAGAACTACAACTGCAAGAACCATTTTTACAGTTTTATTCTTCATTTAGGCTTTTCTCCTCTTCATCCAAACTGCAAACCCTACAACAAGGAAGAATCCAGGAATCAGACCGATGGTGCAGATCTTCCAGAATGCAGCATCATAGTCTGTAAGTGTCAGATTAGATACAGACAGGCTCTTGGATGGGATAGATACGGTTGCACTGTCTTCTGTGTCTGTCATCCACTTCAAGGATTCGATGATCAGCTTCTCATTTCCGCCGGATACCATCTGATTTACCTGTGATTCCATCAGATTGGAAGTTGAATAGTATACGATCTGCGTTTCTTTGTCATCATCCAGAGTCTCTGTGATGCTTACTCCCAGATCAAATGGGCCAGCTTCGTCTCCGTCTTCTTTCTCCAGAGTATCACTGTTCAGATCTGTCTTGGAATATGCCTGGTCTGATGTGGTGAGGATACTGTTGATCGTTACGGTATCTCTTACATCATCCATTTTTTTGATTCCCTGTGCATATGGTACAAGTACATAATATCCTCCGGAAACAGTCTCAGAGCTTGCATCTGTGCTGTTTATAGTCGGAACCAGATAATATGGCATCTGCATTGCATAATGCTGATTATCACCTTCAAATACGATTCCAGCTTCTCTCTGAACACCATAGTTTTCCAGAACTGCATCAAAGTTTGGCAGGTCTTCTGTTGTATAATCAGAGAAAATCATCGCCTTTCCGCCATTTTCAAGATAATCAATAATAGCAGTCTTTTCATCTTCTGAAATATCTGTGGATGGAGAATCAATGAACAGGCAGTCTGCATCATCCGGAACACTTCCCTCTGTAAGAAGATTCAGAGACTGAATATCCATGTTTGCCTTCTCGATGTCTTCTTTGATAGTAGAATCCATCTCCTTCTCACCATGTCCCTCGAGTGTATAAAGGATCGGGAGATCTTCGGATGTTACATATCCGATCGCACTTGTGATCTGACCTTCACCGTCGAAACCGGTGGTCTGAGAGCTGTAGGTCTGATAATCAATTGTGCTCTCATAGATATTGTTGTAATCAATGACTTTATTTCTGTCGCCGCATACAACGATCAGACTGTTTGCAGAAAGATCATCACTTGTATATTCCGTTACAAATTTAGGATTTACTACAGGATCCTTCTGCTCTACTTTAATATGCTTGGATTCATCTTCATATTTCTTAAGCAGATTGGTAATATTCTCATCTTCAGAACCGCTCTGTGCAATCTGGTAAATTGTTACGTCCTTGTCCAGATCTTTCAGCATTGCTTTTGTATCATCACCAATACTGTAGAGTTTCTGGCTGCTGATATCAATTTCTGAATATTTGGACGGAATCGCATTTACGATCATGTTGAGCACTACAACTACTGCAATAAATATCACTGACATAACCATTGTGTAAGAGCCGTTTTTGATATGCTTCTTACTGATGGTGCCAATCAGTTTCTTTTTGTCAAATTTTTTATGCTTATTATTTTTCATCTTTTCTTTCAGTTTCATTTTCTTTCACCTCCCCACTAATTCCAGCGTCTCTTCAAAATAGACTGTGTTGTAAGGAACAGGCATACTGCAATCACAGAAAGAAAATATACAATTCCTTTTATATCAAAGATGTTACTTGTAAAATTATCAAAGTGTCCGCTCAGATTAAACACATCCAGGACTTTCTGAATACCGCCCTCAAAAATACTGGATTTTACTACATAAATAATAATCAGTGCCACTTCTCCGATCACACCGATCACTGCTGAGATCAGAATATTCTTGATCATGGTATAGATAATGATGGCTGCTGCCAGGATCAATAACCCAAATGTCACGCATGTCGACATAGATGTCTGAGAGAAGAATGAAGAAATACCATTCATCATGTAAAATGCAAATAAGAAAACAAATGTGAGTACCGCTGCAATTACCTGGCTCTCAGTTAATGCTGACATAAATACACCGATTGCAATATTTGCACATCCCAGGAGAAAGAATCCCAGGACTGCTGTATATGCAGATGCAAACTCTACTGTGCCAAACCTGGACATAATCAGCGGATAAGTACACATAACTGCCATCGGAACAGCAAATACAGTTACCAGTGCAAGATATTTACCTATTACAATACCGCTCACAGAAACCGGTGCTGTCAGAAGCAGCTGATCTGTTTTCTGTTTTCTTTCCTCTGCAAGTACACGCATAGTCAAAATCGGTACTCCGATCAGGAATGCAAAGGTAATTGCACTTAAGGTGTATTCAAATTTCGGATATGCTGCTGAAAGCTGATATGCTGAAAAATAAATACCTGTCAGTACAAGAATGAAAAAGATAAATAAATATCCTACCATGGATGTCAGGTAACTTTTCAGCTCTCTTTTATATATAGCTGTCATGGTTATTTCTCTCCCCCTTTATCATTATTCTGTTCTTCCGGTATTTCTGCTGATGTCTGTTTTACGTTTGTCTCGTTTGATTTACCGGCATCAGTATCTTTATCTTCAGGTGTATTTGGGACTTCGTCTGCAGATATTGGTTTATCAGATGCAGTAAGTTCAAGGAAGATTTCCTCCAGTGATACTTTCCTGGACTTCATCTCATAGATTGGGCTGTTAATCTCCGACATTTTGTAGAATACTTTTTCCCGAATGTCATTCTGCTCCTCTGTTGAAACTTTCACACTCCAGAGATTCTGTTTCTCATCTTTTTCCATTGTTACGCTGTTGACTCCCTCGATTCCCTCGAGAGCCTGCCTGATCTGTGTTTTTTCACCTTTAATAAGCATCTCCAGAGTATTAGATCCCTCTGCAAGTTTTCCAAGATTCTCAGGAGTATCGCTTGCTACCAGTTTTCCATGAGAAATGATCAGCACGTAATCGCATACCGCGCTTACTTCAGAAAGTATATGCGAGCTGAGAATAACGGTATGTTTCTTTTTTAATTCTTTAATTAAGGTTCGGATTTCAATAATCTGTTTAGGGTCAAGACCTACTGTCGGCTCATCCAGGATGATCACCTCCGGATACCCTATAATCGCCTCAGCAAGACCAACTCTCTGTCTGTAACCTTTTGACAGGTTCTTTATCAGACGGTTTCTCATGTCTGAAATCTTTACCATATCCATGACTTCTTCGATCATGTTTGCTTTTTTATCTTTTGGGATTTTCTTGAGATCTGCCACAAATTTCATGTATTCCAGGACAGTCATATCAAAATAGACCGGCGGCTGTTCAGGCAGATAACCGATACATTTCTTTGCCGCTTCCGGTTCTTCGAGGATATCGTGTCCGTCAATTTTGACGGTTCCTTCGGTGGATGCGATGTATCCGGTTATCATATTCATTGTAGTGGATTTTCCTGCACCGTTTGGTCCCAGAAATCCATAGATTTTGCCTTTCTCTATTTTAAAGGAAAGGTGGTCAACTGCCGTATGGTTACCATATCGTTTAACCAGATTGTTTACTTCAATCAATGTGTTCTCCTCCTCTTAATTTTTGCCAAAATAAAATATAGAAAATGTCCCCAGGTGAAACAGAGAATGGGGGAACCCGAGGACATCTCTATAAAAATAGTTTATGATGAAGTTGTGATGAAATTAGGATAAAAGTGTGATTATTCTGTGATGTTTGTTTGAAAAAAATAGCTGTCCCGAAATCTCGGCATTTTTTGCCAGAAGATTTCATGAGACAACTATACATAGATTTATTATGACAATGGTTCTTTTAATGGTGTTCCTGCTTTACGCGGATACTTTCCAGGTGTAGATTTTTTCTTATTTATAATGACAAGGGATCGGTCAATCTCGGAGTCCGGCAATTTAAAGTATGTGATGTCTTTCACCTGACCACCGAGGATATTGATTGCTTTCTCTGCTTCTTCTGCCTCTTCCTGTACAGTTCCTGATTTATAGGAAATGAAAGTTCCTCCTGTCTTTACATAAGGAAGACAATATTCTGACAGAGTTGCAAGGTTTGATACTGCCCTGGATACACAGAGATCATATTTCTCACGATACTCTTTATTTTTTGCATACTCTTCTGCTCTTCCATGAATCGCCTTAATCCCTTCTAATCCAAGAAGCTCAAAACTTTCCTCAAGGAAGTTTACCCTCTTTTTCAGAGAATCCAGCAGACATGCCTCCAGATGTGGAAAAGCAATTTTCAAAGGCACACCTGGAAATCCGGCACCTGTACCGATGTCCATAATTGTTTTTACTTTTGTCATATCAATGGCTTTTACACAGGCAAGACTGTCAAGAAAGTGCTTTGTAAGTACTTCCTCAAACTCAGTAATACCTGTCAGATTCATAACCTTATTTTTTTCTACCAGAAATTCATAAAACTGGATAAACTGATTTTTCTGCTTCTGGCTCAGCTCTATACCCAGTTCTCTGCATCCATTTTCCAATGTCGTCAGATTATACGGCATGTATTATTCTCCTTTTTCTACCTTTATTTATTATTTTTGTATATTTTACAGGGTTGTTTTATGTGCTTTTATGATTTTATCTGTTATTTATAGTCCGTTATTTTACTCTTTTATGTACTATTTTAATATTTTTTGCCAATTTCTTGTTTTTATAAGCACATTAAAGCGTATTATATTAATTATTTCGTACTGGAAAGATACACCAGTAAAACTGATATATCAGCAGGAGAAACTCCTGAAATTCGGGAAGCCTGTCCGATTGAAATCGGTCTGTATGCTTCCAGTTTCTGACGTGCTTCGATTCTCAGGCTTCCAACTTTCTCATAATCAAGATCTGTCGGGATTTTCTTTGCTTCCAGTTTCTTAAACTGTTCTACCTGTTTTAACTGTCTGCGGATATATCCATCATACTTGATGTTAATGTCAACCTGTTCCTGTACATCCCATGGCAGCTCCGGACGTTCTTTATCAAGTGGTTTGATTGCTTCATAAGAAAGTTCCGGACGGCGGATCAGTTCTGCCAGAGTAGTTCCAGATTTCAGCGGTGTGCTGTTATAGCTTTCCAGAAGGGTCTGAACCTCTTTGTTTGCTCCGATATTTGTATGTTCTACTCTGCTGATCTCTGTTTTTATCTGTTCTTCTTTCGTAAGGATTTTCTGATAATCCTCTTCACTGATGAGCCCTGCCTGATATCCCTTTTTACGAAGTCTCAGATCCGCATTATCCTGTCGGAGAAGTAATCTGTACTCCGCTCTGCTGGTCATCATTCTGTATGGCTCATGGTTTTCTTTTGTTACCAGATCATCAATAAGAACACCAATATAAGCCTCAGAACGGTCAAGAATCAGCTGTTCCTGACCTTTAACTTCCAGAGCAGCATTAATTCCTGCGATCAGTCCCTGCGCCGCTGCTTCTTCATACCCTGAGCTTCCGTTAAACTGACCGCCGCTGAACAGTCCTTTGATTTTCTTAAATTCCAGTGTAGGATATAACTGACGTGGATTAATACAGTCATATTCGATGGCATATGCATTTTTTACGATTTTTGCATGTTCAAGTCCCGGTACGGAATGATACATTTCTTCCTGCACATCTTCCGGCAGAGAGCTGGACATTCCACCAATATACATCTCATTTGTATAGAGACCTTCTGGCTCAATAAATACCTGATGACGATTCTTATCTGCAAAACGGACTACTTTATCTTCAATTGACGGGCAATAACGCGGACCGGTTCCTTCGATCATACCGGAATACAATGGAGAACGGTCAAGGTTTGCACGAATGATCTCATGAGTTTTCTCATTTGTATATGTCAGCCAGCAGGATTTCTGCTCTATCTGAACATCTTCCGGATTAGTTGAGAATGAAAATGGTACAACTCTCTCATCTCCAAACTGTTCCTCCATTTTACTGTAGTCAATTGTATTTCCGGCAATACGGGCAGGTGTTCCTGTTTTAAAACGGAACATTTCAATTCCCAGCTCTTTCAGAGAATCAGTCAGATAGTTGGCTGCCTGCAGTCCGTTTGGTCCTGTATAATTACTTACATCACCGTAAATACATCTTGCTTTTAAATAAGTTCCTGTACAGAGGACCACAGCTTTACAGTTATAAGTTGCACCGGAATATGTTTTTACCCCTGTAATCTTTCCGTCCTCGACCAGAAGTTTTGTTACTTCTCCCTGTTTAATAGTCAGATTAGGTGTATTTTCAAGCGTTTTTCTCATTTCATTGCTGTATGCCTGTTTGTCAGCCTGCGCACGTAAGGAGTGCACTGCAGGTCCTTTGGAACAGTTAAGCATTTTGGACTGGATAAAGGTCTTGTCAATATTTTTTCCCATTTCACCGCCCAGGGCATCAAGCTCTCTTACCAGATGGCCTTTGGAACTGCCACCTACGTTCGGGTTACATGGCATTAATGCGATACTGTCTACACTTACAGTAAACATCACTGTATTCAGGCCCAGGCGCGCACCCGCAAGTGCTGCTTCACATCCGGCATGACCGGCACCGACTACAACAATATCATAATCTTCTACTAACGTTCTCATTTTGTCTCCTTTTATTTTACAACTGCTCATTCTATTCTTTCAAAAATCGCCGAAGGCGATTTTTTGATTTTTATTTACCCATGCAAAACTTGCTGAATATCTCATTTACCAGATCTTCACCAACAGACTCTCCGAGGATTTTACCCAGATTTTCATATGCATTCATAAGATCTATAGAAAAGAAATCTTCCGGCATTCCCCTTTCGATACTGTTTCTGACCAGATCAAGGCTTCTGTCAGCCTCTTCCAATGCTGCTTTATGACGGGCATTTGTAATATATACCTCATCATTAAAGGAAATCTCTCCTCCAAAAAACATATCTTTAATCTGTTCTTCCAGTTCTGTAATGCCTTTTTCTTCTTTTGCAGAAATCGGAATTACCGGATGTCCTGTTTTTTCTTTCAGGATTTCCGGCTGGATTTCCGGCTGAAGATCAGTTTTATTATACAGGATAATCGCCTTTTTTCCAGTAAGCATTTCCATGATTTCTTCATCATTTTCGTCAAGCGGAACAGAAGAATCCACTACATAAAGAATCAGATCTGCTTTCTGTGCCATTTCTCTGGCTCTGTCTACCCCTATTTTTTCCACAATATCCTTTGTTTCCCGGATTCCGGCTGTATCAATAATCTTCAGAGATATTCCATGAAGTGTGATATATTCCTCCAGAATGTCTCTGGTCGTTCCTGCAATATCTGTCACAATAGCCCTGTTTTCTCCGATCAGAAGATTTAACAGTGAGGATTTTCCGGCATTTGGTTTTCCGAGGATAACTGTCTGGATTCCCTCCTGGATCATCTTTCCGTCAGAAGAAGTTTTCAACAGGCGCTTCACTTCTTTCTGTTCATTATCCACAACTTCCAGAAGTTCCTGGGGATATCCATCCAGACTGATATGTTCCGGATCATCCAGTGCCGATTCTATATATGCAATGTGATAAATCAGCTTTTCTCTGATATCTCGGATTGCTTTCTGCACAGAACCTCTTAACTGATCCATGGAACTGCGAAGCGCATATTCATTTTTCGCCTGTATAACATCCATAACAGCCTCTGCCTGGGATAGATCCATCCGTCCGTTCAGGAAGGCACGTTTGGTAAATTCTCCTGGTTCTGCAATTTCGGCACCATTTTTCAGCACTGTATCCAAAACCCTCTGCATAGCATATACACCACCATGACAGTCTATTTCTACTGTATCTTCTCCTGTAAAAGTCCTCGGTGCATGCATAATCATTACCAGAACCTCATCAATCAGTTCCTCTCCATCATAAATATATCCATAATGAATGGTATGAGTCGGAACTTCTTTTATTTTTTTCTTCCCGCCTTTTGATCTGTAGATACGGGAAATCACATCCATGGCATTCTCGCCGCTGATACGGATGATTCCGATTCCGGACGCACTCATGGCTGTGGAAATTGCTGCGATTGTTGTTTCCATTTTTTTCTCCTCACTTGCCTGTTCTATAATAGTTCCGCCCCTGCGGAACAGTAGACTGTTACAATAATTCTGTCATCTTATATACATAACAGGAAAATCACACTGACTACTGTTATTTTTTTCTGCAAGTGTGTAATCTCTCTGGTATATATACAAGACTTTCCGTAAAATAAAAATGTTACTCCAGGCAAAAGTACACACGCAAAGTTACGTGTTATTCACGCTTTCACCTAGAATAACATTCTTTTTTCATATCTGCAATGAAGCAGTCATATTATTAATTTCTTTTTAATTTTACCACTACATGACGGTAAGGCTCTTCACCCTCACTGACTGTCTCAACGAATTTATTTCCCTGAAGAGCAGAATGGATAATTCTTCTCTCATAAGGATTCATTGGCTCAAGAATAACCGGCTTGCGGGTTTTTCTTACTTTATAAGCAATACCTCTTGCAAGGTTCTCAAGAGTTTCTTTACGGCGCTTGCGGTAATCTTCTGTATCAAGTTTTACACGAATGTAATTTGATTTACCTTTATTTACCACAAGACTCGTCAGATACTGAAGAGAATCCAGAGTCTGGCCTCTCTTGCCGATAAGGATTCCCATATCTTCGCCTTCAAAGTCAACTTCCAGACTTCCGTCCGTTGTGTTATATTCAGATGTAATCTCTACTTCTCCAAGATTCATGGACGCAAATACATCACGAAGGAATACCTTTGCTCTGTTTTCTACTTCTTTAATCTCTTCCGGATCTGTAAGGATCTCAACAGGCTTTGCTGGTTTAGCCGTCTTTTCTCTGACTTGTTTTTCTTTTGCAGCCCTTTCCTTTACAGGTTTTGGCTGTCTTGGTTTCTCAGAAACAGCTTTCGGCTCTTTGATTTCTTTCTTTACCGGTTTTATAGCTTCCGTTTTCTTTTCTTCCTGAACCGGGGCTTCCTCTTTGAAGGAATCGAGTTTCACTGTCTCTACGATCTCCTTCATTTCTTCTTCCTCAGAAACCGGCTCAATCTTACGAACCTTAATTACTGCAGGCTTGCTTCCGATTCCGAAAAATCCGTTGCTGCCTTCACTTATTACCTGAATCTCAAGCTGGTCACTGGATACGCCAAGCTCGATACATGCTTTTGTAATTGCTTCACTCTTTGTTTTCGCTGAAAACTGGATATAATCCTCCATGCCAACCCCTCCGTTCCTGACTACTTCTTCTTATTACGCTCATCAAATGCTTTTACCAGATTGGCCTTTGCAGTAATGCTGCCAGGTTTTGCATTCGCAGCGTCTTTGTAAGCTTCTTCAACCTTCTTGGCTCTTGTCTCAACATTTGTATTGCTGCTGCCTTTTTCAATCTTATTGATATTCTTGGCGCTCTGATGGGCCTGATTTGTAATCTTCTGAGGTGGAAGTCCCGCTTTCTCACGCTTCTTTTCCATCTTCTTCATATTCTCACTGATCAGGTCTTCAATCTGGATCTTATCCATCTTTTTATTGATAACAACCTGCTGCACACTTCTTACTGCAGCACTTGCTACCCAGTAAATACCAAGACCTACAGGGAATGTGAAACAGAATACTGCTGACATCAACGGCATTACCATATTCATTGTCTTCATGGAGTTCATCATTGCATCCTGCTGTGAATCGCCGCTCTGCTGTGCTGCCTGAGGCATCAGTTTTAAGTTGATCATCTGTGTAGCCCACGCAAGAATCGGGATAAGAATCGCAACGATAGCAAGAAGAGCAGATCCACCTACAAAAGCTGCTTTAATATAAGTCAGTGGCTGATCAGCGATATTCAGACCAAAGAAATTCTGCACATGTGAAATCTCTTTTGCAGTGCTGTTCAGCGTATCAGTAAATCCTGCAAACTGGCTTGTCTCAGCAAGTGTTTTCCACTGAGAAGGTGATAATGCATACAAAAAGTCTGTGACTGAATTACTTGTAGCTTTACTTCCATCCATAATAAGCTGAACTCTTGTCATCTTATTATCTGTGATAAACTGCTGAAGGATATCTGTATATCCGTTTACACCTGTAATACTGGTAACTGCAGATGCAAGGATATCCCTTACACTTCCTACATATGCCGGAATTTTATAAATTACCTGATATAAGGCCATCAAAATAGGGAACTGGATTGCAAGCTGTACACAGCTTCCTGTAGGAGATACGCCGTATTTCTGATATACAGCCTGTGTTTCCTCCTGCATTTTCTGCATTGCAGCAGTATCGTTGTTTTTTCCCTTGTACTTCTTTTGAATTTTCTGAAGTTCCGGCTGCATGATTGCACTCAGCTTAGAGAATTTCTGCTGTTTGATCTGCAGTGGGGTCATAAGAGCATAAATAAGGATACTGAAGATGATAATACAAAGACCGATATTCTGAATTCCAAAGATATTCAGCAATCTGTAAATACCATCCATGATCCATCCCATAACGGTCGCAAGCTGACCAATGATAGGAGTGCTGCTCTTTGTCGCTAAAATCATTTCCAAGTTCATTTCCTCCTAGAATCCATAAATGACAGGAGGTTCCTTCGATCGATCAATATTCAATTTTCAAGTACATTCCTGTCTTTACGGTACAGGGTCATAGCCTCCGTGGGAAAAAGGATTACAGCGAAGTATCCTCCATACCGCAAGAAGACCACCCTTTAATGCACCATATTTTTCGATTGCTTCTAAACCATATTGAGAACATGTGGGAATATAAGGACATTTTGTTCTCTTCATCGGTGATAAATACTTTTGATAGAGTCTGAT
>OCSH01002408.1_pt1 | contig 11098 bp, 9 predicted proteins | sample 1538371 | NCBI WGS metagenome assembly OCSH01 (sample SAMN04571687, study PRJEB22368) | human gut metagenome | biome: human gut; material: stool | host: Homo sapiens | place: Luxembourg | collected 2012-06-01 | reverse complement strand
AAGCAGGCGCTCCACAGGGGAATGTCTGATATGGCTGCAGAATTAAAGCGGTTCTATATTCAGGTATATAATGAAACGGACACGAAGTGCTTTCCAATAAAGGATAAGCTCAATATCTGGCTGGCAAGATACTGCTTTGGGGCATATTGCCTAATTCATTTTGGAAAGAATTTATGAAAATGAATGACAATGAACATAATAAGTTGTCATTCACTTTATTTCGTTATAGAATAAAAGTACTATTGAGCTAAACAAAAGTTTATTGGGATTGAGAGAGCAAGGGGGTACTATGTATGAAGCGTAAACTTGGAGGAGCTATTGTCAAAAGATGTATTGTAACAGCAATGACTGTTATGCTGGTGAGTAATTCAGGATTGACAGTCAGAGCAGAAGAGTCTGTACAGGTACAGGAACAGCAGGATGTGCAGGAACAAGTAGAAGTACAGGCACAGCAGCAGGATAATGCAGCCGGAGAAGACAACCAGAACACAGGTGATGAAGCCGGTGAAGACAACCAGAACACAGATAATGAAGCCGGAGCAGACAGTCAGAATGCGGACAATGCAGCACAGGATGAAGATCTGCAGCAGGTTGCTTCCGAGGTTGAGGAGACTGTAGAAGAGGCAGCATCGCAGGCAGAAGAAGCTGCACAGGAAGCATCTGAAATAGCAGAGGATACCGAGCAGAAGCTTGAAGCTATTGAGAGCGAAGTTGAGGAGAACAGCGAAGCACTTGAAGAGGCTGCCAGCAAGATTCAGTCCGGGGCAGACGAGACAGAGCAGGAAGTGAAGGATAGTCTGGTTACAGTGACTGATCCGGATGGAGAGGAACAATATGAGGTCATTGTCGGTGAGAAGACTGAAGAAGACGGCAGTATTACTACTGTAACAATGAAGGATTATGTCGATACACAGACACAGATTGCAGAGAATGCCAAGGCAGAGCTGGAGAAGGCACTTGATGAGAATTCAGATGATGAGAAAATAGCAGAATATGCTGAGGCTGTCAAGGAGGCTGCCAAGGATGTATACAATGCAGCTTATCTGGCAGAGAAGGCTTTCTCCAATGCAGAAGCTAAATTAAAGGATGAGATCAAGAGATACAATGCCTGTGCCAAGGCATACGGATATGAATTGATATCTTATAATGGAGAAATACTTGAATATACACAGGAAGAGCAGGAACAGTTCAATGCAGAGGCAGGACTGACCCAGGAAACAGAAGAAATCAGACAGGAGCTGGCAGAAATCGTAGAGACAGATCTGGAAGAGCAGAAGGAGAAAATCGAGCAGGCACAGCAGACTGTAGAAGAAGCCAAAGATACATATGAGTCAGCACAGAAGGCAGCAGATGATATGCAGCAGAGTGTAAAGGAAGCACAGAAAGCAGTACAGAATGCCGGTGCAGATGAAGCCGCTAATACGGCAGACTCCAATGCCCAGAATCAGGATACACAGACAAAGATCGAGGAAGCAGAGAAGAATATTGAGCAGGCACAGCAGAAATATGATACTGCTAAGAATGAACTGGATGATGTGATCATGTCCGTTAAGAATACTGTTCCGAACCTGTCTTCCCTTCGTATGGAGCTGACCAGGAAGATTGCAGCAATGAACAGTGCCAGACAGGATCTGTATAAGGTCAGAGACGAGAAGAAGGCAGCAGCCAGCTATGTGGCATGGGCAGATGAACTGGTCAAGGCAAGTCAGAGTAAGGTCGTAACAGGTGTATATGGACAGCTTGTCGGCACCAAGAATGAAAATGCAGAATTCAGCTACAGTAATGATAAGCAGTTCGATAAGGGAGACGCTGATGTTGTTACCCGTGATCAGATTAATTTCGCTCCAATATCCGAAACAACAGATATCGTAGTTCCTTATGATATTTTCAAGGCATATGTAAAAGAACTGTATGACTACAGGACAAAGGACGGCAAGCTTGTGCTGTACGGAGAAGCTGATAAGAGAATCGGCCTTGGTATCTCTTCCACAGATAACGGAACCATGAACAAGATATACTGGAAGTATGATACGAAGACGAAGAAGATCATTCCGGAGACCATGTTTGTTCTGAGATCAGATGAAGATCAGCTGCCGGACTGGATGACGCAGGAGGGCAGTGTATATTTCGTAGGATATACATTTAAGCACGAGAATGACGGCTATCATATTGATGGACACCTGTGCAAGGCAAGTACGCCAGACACCCCGGATACACCAGATACGCCGGACACTCCGGATACACCAGACACCCCGGATACACCAGACACCCCGGACACCCCGGATACTCCGGATACACCCTCTGAAGGTGGTTCATCTGACACACCGACTCAGAATGATGACACTACAGGCAGCGATACAGTTGTAATTCCTGACGTAGTCACACCATTGTCTGATGGTATTACAGTAATTCCGGATGAGGATGTTCCACTGGCATCATCCTTTGAGCCTGATATCGTGGTTCTTGATGATGAGCAGGTTCCGCTGTCAGATACCGTTCCGAAGACAGGTGATGCTCCAAGGACAGAATATCCATTTCTGTTAGCAGGTGTGAGTGCCATGCTGGCAGCAGTAGTATCTAAGGCAAAGAAAAAGAAACAATAAAGGCAGTAACGAGCAGTATATGCATCGCTTCCTGATACATCATATAGCATAGGAAAAATGCAGTATTCCAAATCTATATAGCCTGTATTGCAGTGTAAGATATTTTATGTACTCTCGGAATCTTCTTTAAACGAAGCATTCCGGCTACATTTCCGATATACTGCTTCCATTTTCTCGTCGTACATACCATGTACGCACTGCGAAAATGTCATTGTATATCGAAAATCTATCTCAGAATGCTTCATTTAGAAGACTCCGAGAGTACATTTTTGATTGAGGGAGGACTTGAAATGTCTGCTATATGGGGAGCTGTCAACCTGACCGGAGGAGAGATTGCGAAAGAAGAGATAAGGCTTTTAAAGGCTGCATTTGCAAAATGCAGAATAGACAGGTACGAAGAGATATGTGCACAGCATATTTATATGGGCTGTGGAATCCAGTATTTTGTGCCACAGGCAAAAGAGGAGCAATTACCCTGCACGGAGTCCGGTATTTACTTTACGGTGGATGCTGTGCTGGATAATCGAAGAGAGCTGTGTGAACGTTTAGGAATACAGGAGGAGGTAGATACCATACCTGATGGAGAACTCCTGTTTCGGATGCTTCGGCGATATGGCATGGAGTGCCTCAATGACATATTGGGAGCCTACGCCTTTGTATGGTATAACCAGGATACGAATACAATTGAGATTGCAGCAGATGCAGTGGGTAACCGACTGGTCTATTACACAAAGAGGGGGGATGTTGTCTACTTCTCCTCTCTGCTGGAGCCGCTCAGACTTATAGCACCTGATGTAGAGCTCAATGACCGTTGGATGCTGGATTTCCTGTCAATGGATTACCTGTCCATGATCAGTGAGACAGAGGAAAATCCGATACAGGACATATACAGGACAGCTCCCGCACAGTGTATCACGATAACGCAAGAAGAGATCAGAAAGCAGATATACTGGCAGCCTTTTGCTGATTTCAGGGAGAACAGACAGCAGACAGACGAACAGTACCAGGAGGAATTCAGGAAGCTTTGGTCGCAGGCTGTCAGGGATGTCATGAGAAGTCCACAGGAGACAGCCATCATGTTAAGTGGTGGTCTGGATTCCACGGCAGTGGCAGCCATAGCAGCCCCTTATCTGAAGCAACAGGGTAAGAAGCTGTATTCCTTCACATCTGTGCCTATGAAGGGCTATGACTATGATAACAGTGGACGGTATATAGAAAATGAGCAGGAGGACGTGGAGAAAACTGCGAAATTCTATGGTAATATAGAATCCACCTATCTGGATCTGAATGGCAAAACGCCATGGGAGCTGATAGAGGAAGAAGCAAAAGTTCTTGAGATACCCTTTAAATCCATACAGAACTGCCTGTGGCTTACTCAGGGAATGGAGCAGGCATATCATAAGGGAGCCAGACTTATGCTGACCGGAAGCTATGGAAATACATCGGTATCTTTTTCTGATCTCGATGTGTATATGAATACCCTGTTTAGAAAGCACAGATATATCAGACTGCTGAAGGAGGTGCAAGCCTTTGCAAAAAACATGGGATTCTCGGGCAGATATGCATTAGGGGGAATCATTAAGGATAACCTGACAGGATACAGGGCGCAGCCATCCCCATATGGCAGATCCTTTGTCAGGAAAAAGGCAGCAGATGATAATGGATGCAGGCAGAGACTGGAGCAGATGAATGAGGAGAATTTCAAGGTAGTAAGAGACTTTGAAAAATATCGTCATTTACTGGTTCATTTTCTGGCGCTCAGACAGATAGGGGAATCTTATATGAAGATGAGCCTTGTAACGGGAGTTCTGGAGAGAGATCCGACCCGTGATAAAAGGGTGATAGAATTCTGTATTCATCTGCCTGTAGAGCAGTTTTGCAAGAATGGGACAGACAGAAGACTGATCAAGGTATACCTAAAAGATATCATGCCGCCACATGTATTTCATTTTCACAAGAGAGGGAAGCAGAGCGCAGACCTTGTATACCGTATGGGAACAGACTGGAAGAAGATACGGGAAGAATGGATACAGCTGTATGATAAGTACGAGTCGAGCAGATACGTGGATACGAAAAGAGCCAGGAAGGATCTGACTGACAAGGAGAACATAGAAGCATATTCGGCATTTGATCTGACCAGGCATATGTATACACTACTCCTTCTACAATATGAAGCCAGGATAAATCTAACAAAATCTAACAAATAGACAGGAACTATTGTATTGATCGGGAAAATCCATATAATCAGTATTGTACAAATATTTTATGAGAGAAAAATGGAGGAGTATAAGATGAAAAAAACCTGGATGAATGCAGAAGCTGAAGAATTATCTCTGGAAATGACTCAGAACGGATTACTTCCGGATGATGATTTTGATGGACCATGGCAGCAGTTATCAGATGGCAAGTGGTGGAGACCTGGTAACGGAAGTACAAGTACTAACTAAAGATAACAGTAACTATTCTGAATAGTTACTGTTATCTTATGTAAAAGAGCTGGCTTTGTTCAGCTCTTTTTCTCTATAGTCGTAGTAAGGAGAGCGAATGTATTTATATAAGATATATGGTATGATAGTGGAGTCGGATATTGAGCTCGGGGAGGCGTATGAATGCAGGGAGAGTGCGTATGCGCAGGTCAGTATCAGATATGCCGATATGCAGGAGGAGATAGGAAGGATAGAGGAGACCATCAGGACGGAGAGAGCGGAATGGTCAGAGGATGGGCAGGAATGGAGTGTCTGTGAAATCAACCGTAACCGCAGTATGTTGTATTATCACACAATCGGACTGTTCGTGATATCGGACGGGAATCTGATAGAATACACACCGGTCATGGATGTACACAGTCCGATGTTCCATCAGTGGATTCTGAATATGGCACTGGCTATCATTAAGGTCGAGAAAGAAGAAATCATTCTGCATGGCAGTGGTCTTATGCTTCCGGACAGGAATCAGGCATTCCTGATCAGCGGAGACAGCGGAAGCGGGAAGTCAACGCTTGCAGATTATCTGTTAAAGCGAAACTGCCGTTTTATCACAGATGATGTGGCGGCATTAAGCTATGAAGAGGATGGAATATATATAGAAGGTGCATATCCGACAAGGAGATTGTGCCTTAATGTAGTAGAGCAGCAGAAGCTTAAGAAGGACGAGCTTACTTATATAAATGACGGAGAGCGGGAGAAATATATCCTGAGCATGAAGGATGCGTATTGGGGAGCTATCCCCCGTCCTTTGAAGGCAATATTCATACTGACTCTCAATCATGACGGGGAAGAGGTAGAGCTGATAGAGCATCAGGGAAGCGGGAAGCTTCAATGGATCAGCAACAATCTGTATCGGAAAAGAAGCTATCGGCAGATGGGGGTTACACCGAAGGTATTCTCCCAGTGCCTGAGAATAGCAAGGGATATTCCAGTCTATGAGCTTAGGAGGTCGCTTCACACACAGACAGTAGAACAGCTGGCTGATATGATATTTCATCTTATGGATGGCATCAAATAAAAAAGACTGCCACAGAACATCCGTGGCAATCTTTTGTTATCAGTTGTGGAATTCAATAAATCCGTTCTGATCCATCTGCTGCAGGAAGCTATGTATGGAAGCTGTGCAGGTAGGTTCATCAACATCATAAATGTTCATAAGTGAATTTCTGATCTCTGAAATGGTAACATCCTGATCGAGCATGTCCCATATTTCATTTGCTGAGCCTTTTAGCAGGAAGTATTTACCGGTGGCGAAATCAATCATAACCTTCTCACCGGCAAGGTCTGTGACATCCAGATGCTTCACCAGATGTACTATTGTGTTATCGTTCATCATGTAGTGTTCCTCTTCTCTCATTCCTAATAACCAACTACATTTAAATTATAAGATTGTAATATGTTTTCGTCAACAAAATCCGAATGAAAAAATAGGAAAAAAGTTACAAAACCCGATAGATTTTTTACAGGCTGGTTGCTATACTGGTTTCAGTGCATAGAGAGCGTTATTGAGGGGGTGTATTTGTGTCACGCATATGGAATTACATCCGTTATAACAATGAAAAATGGATGAGTATCAAGATATATTTCTACACCTGGTTTTACCGTATGTGTATCCTGTGGCTGCCCAAGCAGGAGCTGGAGCGTATGATGGGAGAGCGTGGCGGGGAATCCCCGCAGGAGGAGACGATGGAGAACCTGAGGAAGGCCAAGAGAGTCAGTACGCATGTGAATAGGATCACGGAGCATACGCTGTGGGAGAGCAAGTGTCTGGTAAGAGCCATGACAGCAAGGAAGCTGCTCAAGGAGGCAGGGATTCATTCCACTCTGTATCTTGGAGTCGGTAAGGATGAAGGTAAAATGATCGCCCATGCGTGGCTTCGCTGTGGACAGATGTATGTAACCGGAGGAAATGGCAGCAGTTATGCCATGGTAGCCAAATTCAGAAATTGAGAGAGAATATGAGCAAGATAAAGAATTTATGGAGTGACAGGTCTAACCAGTATCAGTATGCGAAATGGCTTGTACAGTATGCAAAGCCCTACATGGGACGAATCACAGTCATGATGATGTTTAACCTGTTATATACGGTGGTCGGACTTGTCATGGTCACCCTGACTAAGCGTATCATTGATGAGGCAACAGAGGGGAATCCCATTATTACCTTGATTGTCTGCTATCTGATCCTGACAATAGGACTGCAGCTTGTATCGGTGTTCGGTACGCTGATGAATACGATGCTGACGGAGAAGTTTTCTTTTGGAATACGCAAGCAGATCTACGAGAAGATTATTCATTCTCACTGGATGGACGTGAAGAAATATCATACAGGAGATCTGATGACCAGACTGACCAGTGACGCAGGCAATGTGGCGGATGGTATTATCGGTACGATTCCAAGCATCATTCAGCTGATAGTGGAGTTACTGCTTGTATTTATTACGTTATTCAGCTATTCACCGTTGCTTGCATGCTTCGCACTGCTGGTGGCACCGGTGGCAGCAGTATCATCCTGGTGGTTTGGCAGGAAGCTTAAGAGACTGCAGGTAAAGGTGCAGGAGTCAGAGGCGGTCTATCGTTCTTTCCTTCAGGAGAGTCTTGCCAACCTGTTGATCGTAAAGGCGTTTGCCAATGAAGAGTATTCCACGCAGAGACTGACACAGCTTAGAGAAGAGAGGTTTGGCTGGGTATACAGGAGAACGAAGATGGGACTGATAAGCTCTACTGCCATGTCCATGTCCTTCCAGGTCGGTTATATCGTTGCGTTTGCCTATGGTGCGATACAGATTTCAAGAAAAGCCATTACATACGGTACGATGTCGGTATTCCTGACACTGGTCAACAGAGTGCAGGCTCCTGTCATGGGACTGGCACAGCAGATTCCAAGAGTTGTCTCGATTCTGGCATCAGCAGGGCGAATCATGGAATTACAGGAGCTTCCTCTGGAAGAGAAGGAGGAGGAGCCTCTTGCAGTCGTCCAGGCAGGCGTTGATGTGTCAGGGCTGACCTTTGGCTATACGCAGGATAACGTACTGGAGAATGTATCACTGCATATAGCTCCCGGAGAATTCGTAGCTGTTATCGGTGAATCAGGAATCGGCAAGACAACACTGATCCGCATTATTATGTCCTTTATGAGCAATATACAGGGCAGTGTGACCTTTTATAATGAAAAAGGCGAGACACAGAAGGCGAATGCCGCAACGCGGAATTTCATTGCCTATGTGCCTCAGGGTAATACGTTATTCAGTGGAACAGTGCGGGAAAATATCAGAATGGGTAACCTGAATGCTACAGAGGAAGAAATGAATGAGGCACTGAAGCTGGCTGCCGCATATGATTTTGTACAGGAGTTGCCAAAGGGCATAGATACCGTGATAGGGGAGCGCGGACATGGCCTGTCAGAAGGACAGGCCCAGAGAATCGCCATTGCAAGAGCTTTCGTGAAAAAGGCGCCTTTTCTTATATTGGATGAAGCGACCTCTTCACTGGATGAGGCTACGGAGCAGGAGGTCATACGCGGACTTCAGAGACTCACACCCAGACCTACATGTCTGGTCATCACCCACAGAAAGAGTATTCTGCAATATTGCGACCGGGAGATAAAAATTGCGAACAAGACGATTATTGAATAGAGTATCAGAGTGGAAGCCGGAGAATAAAGCGGCTTCCTTTTTTGGGCTCATTTTCACAGGTGACAGTGCCGTTATGATGCTCCATAATGGATTTTACAATAGAAAGACCAAAGCCGCTTCCTGTATCAGAGCCGGGAGTACGGGATTTCTGCACAGTATAGGAGCGTTCAAAGATTTTCTCAATATTGCGTCTGGAGATACCGATGCCGTGGTCAGCCACGTAGATGACAAGCTCAGAGCCCTCTATATAGGCACCAAGCTCTATGTAGGGCACACCCTTGCTGTATTTGAGTGCATTGGTGAACAGGTTGTCCAGTACACGCTGGATAAGGATAGGATCTACAGACAGTGTGACATCCAGATCTTTGACGATATTCAGGTGCAGCTCGGCATTTGAATAATGGGAATCCTCTTCGCACATATAGAAATAATCCTCCAGCAGAAAACGCATATCAACTTCTTCCTTATGAACCTTGCTGTCAGAGGAATCAAGCGAAGACAGCAGGAAAATATCGTTGATCAGATGCTCCAGATATACAATCCGCTTCTGCATCAGCACAAGATTCTCATTAATCTCCTGCGAGGGAAGCTCAGGGCAGGCCAGCATATATTCTATGGAGCTGGACAGTGCAGTGATGGGAGCACGCAGGTCGTGGGAAATATTGGCATAGAACTCCAGACGCTGCTTCTCCTGCTGGCGAAGCTTCTGATTGGCAGCGTTCAGCTTCAGATTCGCATAGTAGAGCGCATGAGATAATTCTTCTACGGATAATTCAGGCTTTTGGAAGTTGTTCTTCTTGTCAGACATGGAAGCTCTCCTTACTTTACGATGAATTGATAGCCCTTAGACCAGACTGTTTCCAGTGAATGGCACAGGGCGGGATAATCACTCAGCTTCTTACGAAGCCGGTTTACAGTGACCATGATGGTCTTACGGTCGGATTCTATGTACTGTCCCCAGATAGCCTGTCCGATATCTTCGAAGGTGAAGACAGTGTTCGGAGAAGCAGCCAGAAGGTGAAGCAGGTCATATTCCTTGTTGGTGAGAGGAATTTCCTCATTTTCATAGAATGCTTTCCTGACATTAAGCTCCAGCCGCAGGGGAGGATATTCCAATACGGCTGCGGATACTACAGAGGTCTTCTGATAGCGCCGTATCAGTACCTGGATTCTGGCTGATAGCTCCCTGAGACTGTAGGGCTTGATCATGTAATCGTCAGCACCAAGCAGAAGTCCCTGTACCTTATCATCCTCGGAATCACGTCCTGTCAGGAAAATGACAGGAGCCTGACACAATTTCTTCAGTTCTGTACAGGCCTTGAATCCATCAATACCAGGCATCATGACATCAAGGACGATACAGTCCGGCGTATAATCTTTTAGCAGCTTGTAGGCAGTCCTGGCATTGGTGGCGGCTTTTACGGTGTAGCCATCCTGTATAAAATATTTTGCGTTGATTTTCAGGACTTCTTTATCATCATCAATTAACAGAAGCTTAGGCATAGCATTACCTCACTTTGCTGGTTATGGCAAAGGCCGTTTCAATGACCTCCCCGGTCGTGTCTGCTTCAAGAGGACGCAGAATCACATAAACAGGAACCTTGGATGCGATTTTCAGACATTGCCCGGCTGTAGCGGGAGCGTATTTTTTCTCCTTTAACAGATGCCGCAGGAAGAGATTGTTCACACAGGCATGAAAGGCATCGAGACCTTCCAGCTTATGAAGCCAGACCTGGCTGACCGGTGCTTTGCCAAGGATAATGATGGCTTTTACCGGTCTGGAGGTATCGTCAAAGATCTCATGACAGGGAACCAGATATTTATCCTTGGCCTCATCTATGTAGATGAGGCTGTCAAGCGGATGACCGGAGCGAAGTGCAGCATCCCGGCACAGCTTCTGATAGGGAAAGGCTGCTTTAGCCATGACTGTTTCATTATGATATGATACAAATGACATATCATCTGCCATAAGGTGATACCCACGCGCCAGATAGGCACTTGTAAGGGTGGATTTGCCGCTTCCGCTTTCCCCACAGAAGAGAATGGCGGCTGCGTCGTCTGATATCGCACTGCAATGAAGTGCGACTTCATTTCGCTGTATGGCAAGCATTGACATTCCCCAGCCAAGTATGTAGGTACGAAGATACTGCTCATTTCCTCCGGCTTTGAGCTCATAGCGTATGGAATTGCCATTCTGCACCAGAAGAGAGCAGGTCTGGTTCTCCAGCCAGCCTATGTCCATGCCACAGCCAAAAGACACATCAGAGGGATGAGGTGGAAGCTGCACTGATACTCTTGAGGCAGTGACCGCTACATCTGCACATTCTGTTTCGCAGGAGATAAGCTGTGGAAATGACAGATCGGATATTAAATTCAG
>OCSH01002395.1_pt1 | contig 11138 bp, 8 predicted proteins | sample 1538371 | NCBI WGS metagenome assembly OCSH01 (sample SAMN04571687, study PRJEB22368) | human gut metagenome | biome: human gut; material: stool | host: Homo sapiens | place: Luxembourg | collected 2012-06-01 | reverse complement strand
AGTTGGCTAATTTTATAGTATTTACTGAATGTCCCTAAATAGAAAAAGGGATCGGGTACGGTATCATTCGTCTGACCGATGGAATAAACCGCCGATTTGTCCAAAACTTCGGGCAAGTCAGCGGTTTTCTCTATATTCTTGTGTAGTTGAGCGATATTATTTTTCCCACCAGACTTTGGTGTTGATATCGTCAGGTCCTCCCAGCGATTTTACTGCGGCCTCGTAATTGGTTTTATTGGTTTGTTGGAGGGTGGCCGGATAGTTGAACCGTACGGGGACCATTTTGTTGTTATCCATGCCTGCTCCGGGTTTCATTTCCGGGAGACCTGTACGGCGGTATTCGAACCAGGCCTGATAATCACAGAAGAAAGCGGCCAGATGTTTTTGAAGTAGTATCCGTTCGAGTGTCCCGTCGTATGTGGCTTTGGGGTTGTCGAAATAGTCTCCGGGGACTACCCCTCCCCATTGTTCGATTATCGCTTCTACGGCTTTCCGGTAGTGGGGGGCTGCCTGGTCTGTGATCAGTCCCCGCCAGGCCATTTCAGCTTTGATGAATTCAACTTCGGCATAAGTCATAAAAAGCACTTTCATCGGTGCCGTACCTAATGTTGCATTAATATTGGAAGCATTGTAATCGAATCGTTCGGTGGCAGCAAATCCGCTCGGATAACCTTTATAACCGATCTTCTCCTGGCTACCGTCGTTTTTGGTGGCTTCATCCATAAAAATAGGAAGACGCGGATCGTTCAACTCCACCAGTGTATTTACAAAAAAGGAAGCCATCGCTTTATTGGAACGAAAATCTTCGAGCCGGCTAATGGGTGAGTCGTACGGCGAGATACCGGATATCGGCAATAAAGCTCCGTCTGCATTGTTTTCAAATACCGGATACTTTACCGGATTTCCGATCATCTCCGCTAATTTGGCCAGACTGTTCATCTCCGAACGTTTCGAAAGCCTCAGTAAACTTCGCATGTGCAGCGAATTGGCGAATTTTCTCCATTTCCTGACATCCCCGTCGTATAATAAATCGGTAGAAGATAAACTTTCGGATTCATCGAAAAGTGAATTTGCCGTTTCCAGATCACTTAATACCTGTTCGTAGACTTTTTGCTGGGTATCGAACTTCGGAGTTAAGATTCCTTCGTCTCCCCGGCAAGCTTCAGTCATCGGAACATCTCCGAAGCAGTCGGTCAGATTGGCATATACCCAGGCTCTCAAGGTCAAGGCTACCGCCTGATAATTTTTACTTTCTGCACCGACGGCCAATTCATACATTTCTTTGATATTGGTCAGCTGGAGATAATAAGTATTCCAGGTAGAATTTCCGGCATTCTGTAAATCCGCATAACGATGTACTCCGCCGGTAGTACTGGTGGTGACCATAAACTGCATCAAATGATGGGTAAAACTATGGGCCCGGTTATAATTGAAATTGGCTAAATCGTAAAGGGTGGGCGTCATCAGAGTCGAAGGGTCGATTTTTTCCAGTCGGTTGGGATCGGTATTGATCTCGTCGAAGTTTTGGGTACAAGCAGTCCATCCGGTTGCCAATAGCAATAGGCCTATTATTTTTTTTCGTAACATAAATCTATTTTTAAAATATTAACGAACGATGATCAGAATTTCAGTGTCAGATTAAAGCCCATGGTTCGGGTAGAAGGTAATTGTCCCATTTCCGAACCCGGAACGATGGTACCGTTATTCAGGGTTGCGACTTCCGGATCGTATACCGGGAAATCTTTTGTCCACATGGCCAGATTACGCCCGTACAAGGCGAGGGTCAGGCGTTCGATACCGATCTTATTCAACCCCGCCGAGGGAATCGTATATTCGATACGGGCTTCCCGGAGCTTCAGGAAAGAAGCGTCGAAAGAGTTGGTCTCTACATTGGCACGCCTCCAATAATCGGCGTAGTATTTGGATACAGAGATCGGTACATTGTTGGGTACATACTGCCCCCGTTCATCCAGCATCACACCTTCACCGACGACTTCAAAATTGGGGTTTTCCCGGTATTTCAGGGTATGTTTCAATGTTCCGTGTTCGGTCATTTTATGGTGAGTCTGGGAATAAACGATACCTCCCCATTGACCGTCGAACAATATGCTTACCCGGAAATTTTTGTAAGAAAACTCGTTCGAGAAACCGGCTTTCCAGGCGGGATAGGCATTCCCTACATATTCGAATTCGGTTGTCCGGGCCGTGATCCCGTCTTTCCAAACAACTTGTCCGTCAGGGGCCCGTTTTAGTTTATAACCGTAAATATCACCGATAGAACCACCTACTTTTGCAATCAGGGCACAATTAGTACCTCCTGTATAAGCAATGGTCTGTCCATCGGTCAAACCGGCTGCCAGGGACAATACCTTGTTGTAATTTTTCGCCCAGGTAAAAGTTGAATTCCAGGTGAAATTTTTTGTTTTTACCGGGGTTCCGTCCAGTTGTAGTTCGATACCGCGGTTACGCACTTTCCCGGAGTTCATCGTTGCTTTGGTATAACCGGTCGTTTGATCCATCGGTACGTCGAGAATCTGATTCCGGGTGATATTGTTATAAAAAGCCAGATCCAGTCCGAAACGCTGCTTGAACATCCGCCAATCCAGTCCGACCTCTATGCTATTGGAGATTTCAGGTTTGAATCTGGCATTGTAAAGCGTGGGAGATACGGAAGCCGATCCCGGAAAGGCAGAGGTATTATAATATTTGGCTGTTTTATAGGGATCGGTATCATTTCCTACCTGTGCCCAGGAAGCTCTCAACTTGGCAAACGATATTTGTTCGGGTAGGCGGAGTAGGTCTGAAAGTATAAAACTCGTACTCACAGAAGGATAGAAAAAAGAGTTGTTGCCGGAGGGGAGTGTACTCGACCAGTCGTTCCGTCCGGTTACATCCAGAAAGATCTTATTGGCATAAGATAAGGTGGCTGTGCCGTACACACTATTTACCCGTTTGTTTCTTTCCGTAAAGGTGGTGATCGGGGCAGCGACTCCGTTACTCAGTTTATAAACTCCCGGAGTGATCAGGTCTTTTACGTAAGCCTGTTGCATTTTGTATTTATTGTCCATCCGGTTGGCTCCTACCGATACACTCAGATTGAAACTGTTGCTCAATTGGTTCCGGTAGGTAAGTAGAACGTCCGTATTGTTTTCGTAGCTGAATACATCTTGTTGCTGGTAATATCCTTTGGGGAAATTCTTCAGACCATAAGGACGGATCATTTCGCGGGTATCGAAACTCAGGTCGATACCGGAACGGATCATCAATTCCCATTTCGGTGAAAATTCATAGATGATCGAACCGGTTGCGACAACACCGTGTTTTTCCATCGGATTCAGACATTCGTAGGCGATAACGTAAGGATTGTCCAACCAGGGACTGAACGGACGCAATATTTCCCGTCCTTCTTTCCCTTTCACCCAGCGTTGTTGGTACCAGCGTACATCGACGCTCGGATTGGTCAGGATCATAAAATAAGGGATAGAGGAGTTGTTATATCCCGTTGCCGGCAGATTATCGCTTTGCCGTTTGACATAATTGACCTTGGCGGAAACTCTTAACTTATCGGTTACCTGGTTTTGGAAGGAGCCCGATACGGCGATCCGGTTAAAACCCGTGTTCGGCATGATCCACTCATTTTTGGTATAAGTAAGCGATAGGCGAACGGCACTTTTTTCCGACGAACCGTCGATCGCAATACTGTTGACGAGTGTATAACCTGTCTGCCAGAATGCTTTACGATGATTTCTCTTCACCCATGGGGTACGGACCGTACCCATCTGTTGGGTTTCGGGGTCGTATTGATAATAGAGCGAACCGTCCAGTTTAGGCCCGAACGAAAGAGCTACATTGCCTGAAGCGGCTCCGTCTTCAGAATCTCCGTAAGAGTAATACAGTTTGCCCGAAGCATTGGTCTTTAAATCACCTTGACCGTATTCTTCCTGAAATTCAGGCCAGTGTAATACCCGGTCGAAACTGGAGTTGGAATTAAAAGTCACTCCCAGGTATTTTTTCTTTTTATTCACGCCTGATTTCGTCGTCACGAGCATCACCCCATTGGCTGCCCGGCTTCCGTATAAAGCAGCTGCGGTAGCTCCTTTCAGCACCTGGATACTGGCGATGTCATCCGGATTGATGTCGGCTATGCCATTCCCGTAATCTACCGGTACGTCACCACCACCTCCGGCTCCGTAGGAGTTCGAACCATCACCTGTCATCTGACTGTTTAAAGGCACTCCGTCCAATACGATCAAGGCATTGTTGCCGTCGATATTCAGAGAAGCATCCCCGCGTAAAGTAATCCGGGCGGAGGAGATCGGACCGGAAGAAGTCGACAGGATATTTGCTCCGGCTACTTTTCCGACCAATGCAGAAGCCCAGTTGGTCGGTGTCGCATCGGACATCATCTTTTCAGTAACGGTTTGGGTGGAATAGCCCAGGCCTTTTTCTTCTCTCTTAATCCCTAAAGCTGTGACTACTACGCCTTCCAGTTCTTGCCGTTCTTCTTCCAGGGTAACATCGATCACTGTTTTGCCGTTCCATTTCAATTCCTGTGTTTTAAAGCCTAAAAAGCTGAAAACGAGCACTGCATCTTTATCTGCTTGCCCCATAAATAAAGAATAAGTTCCGTCATTTTGTGTTACCACTCCCAGCGTTGTTCCTTTTATCAGGACGGCTACCCCGGGCATCGGACTTCCCTGTACATCTTTAACGGTGCCCGATAACACCATATCTTGCCCGAAACCTAACTTACAGGTAAGACATAAGACCCATAAAGTCGTAAAAATTCGTTTTGTCATACTGATTTTACACCTACTTTTCATAGTAATTTTAATTATTTTTTACAGGTGTAAAAGTATATTCAAGAAAAAACGGAATCATTACAAAAAAGTGAAGATTCCGTTAACCCGTCACGACTCAACTATTTTTTATCCTCTCATTGATCAGATCGCGGTATTCCCAGTAAGCTTGTTCCAATAACGGCATTTTTTCAGCGAAGAAAGCATATATTTTATCCCAGTCCGCGGGATGGTATAGATTGACATCTTTCAATTCGAAATAAATCACACTTAACGGGCGTTCGCCCATGCCGAGGTAATCTTCGTCCCAATGCAGATCCTCCCCGCAATCCGCTGCCATGAGTTTCCGGTAAGACTGAAAGCATTCGTAGATTTCGTATCTTCTCAAATCGTTTTTATGGTCGATTTGGAACAATACCAGAGCTTTTTGTTCATCGGCATAAAATTTGAGTTGGGTAGACTTGATTTTAACTCCTGTCAACACCCATTTCCGGTAAATCTTATGTTTGGAACAATAGCGTTTAAATCCATTCCAAAAATTGATTTTAAGCTCTTTTGCTTCCTCCTTCGACCACATAATCGTTGAAAATTGAATATAAAAAAATGAAAATAATTATCTTTGCAAAGATAGAATTAATTGGGCGAAAGTTTATAACGTCTATGCCTTAGTTTAATTGCTTATGTTAGAACTAAAATACGATTATCACAGTATAGAGGCCGGATGTGACGAAGCCGGGAGGGGATGTCTGGCAGGTCCTGTTTTTGCTGCTGCCGTAATCCTGCCGGATAATTTTTCCGACGAATTGCTCAATGACTCTAAGCAGCTTTCGGAAAAACAACGGGCCGGGCTCCGTCCGGTCATCGAACGGGCTTTGGCTTGGGCTGTGGCTAGTGTCGATAATCACGAAATCGACAAGATCAATATTCTGAATGCTTCTATTCTGGCGATGCACCGGGCTTTAGACCAATTGAAAGTACGCCCCGGACACATCATTGTCGACGGTAACCGTTTTAAAAAATACAGAGATATTCCTCACCTTTGTATTGTTAAAGGTGACGGTAAATATATGTCCATAGCAGCGGCTTCCGTGCTTGCAAAAACTCACCGGGACGAATATATGGAAAACCTTCATGCTCTTTTTCCCGTTTACAATTGGAAAAAAAACAAGGGGTATCCGACACAGGAACACCGGAAAGGAATCGAACAGGCTGGAGTTACGGAATTTCATCGTACCAGTTTTACTTTATTGGACTCACAGTTAAAAATTCAATTTTAAAATAAGAACCTATGCATTAAAACTTGCTCCCTTCTTTTGTATTTAGTTTATTGCTTTTAGCCTTTACCTTTTAAACTTTTACTTTTTATATGGCTTTCATCAATTCGATATTAAGTATTTTCACCCAGAAACGGTTGGCACAGATTGACTTTTTCAAGGCCAATCCGATAAAAGTACAACGGGATACGTTACAGGAATTATTAACTCTGGCAGCAAACACCGAATATGGTCGGAAATATCACTTCAACACTATTTTGACTGCCGAACAATACCGGGAACGTTTGCCGATCGTCCATTATGAAGACATCCGGGATCTGGTCCTGCGGACTATGGAAGGGCAGAATAATTTGCTTTGGCCCGAAGAGATCAAATGGTTCGCCAAATCGTCGGGGACTACCGATGCCAAAAGTAAGTTCATCCCGGTAAGTCCTTCTGTACTTGAAAATTGTCATTTCAGAGGGGGAAAAGATGTCATCGCTATTTTTAACAGGCTCTATCCGGAAGCACAGGTATTTAGTGGAAAGACTCTGGCTTTGGGGGGGAGTAGCGAGGTTTCTAAAAGTAATAGCCATTGCCAGTACGGTGATTTGTCGGCCATTATGATTTCTAATACCCCTTTTTGGGCCAATATGATGAAAACCCCCGATTCATCTATCATGCTGATGAGTAATTGGGAGGAGAAAATCGAGAAGATATGTGAGACGACGATCAAAGAAGATGTCCGTTGCCTGGCAGGAGTTCCTTCCTGGTTTCTGACGGTCATTCATAAAATTTTAGAAAAAACAGGAAAAAATAACCTGCATGAAGTGTGGCCTAACCTGGAGTTGTTTATTCATGGTGGGATTAGTTTTATTCCTTACCGGGAACAATACAAACGTCTTCTGCCTGATCCTAAGATGAAGTATCTGGAAACCTACAACGCTTCGGAAGGTTTCTTCGGTTTACAGGATGATCCGGAAGATGCTTCTATGTTGCTGATGTTGGACTATGGGGTTTACTATGAATTTCTTCCTATGAGTGAGCTCGGTAAAACCAAACCCCGGACTTTATTATTGGAAGAAGTGGAAACCGGGGTCAATTATGCGCTTATCATTACGACCAATGGAGGGTTATGGCGTTATATGATCGGAGATACCATTCAATTTACTTCGGTTAAACCGTATAAGTTCAGGATTACCGGTCGCACAAAATTGTTTATCAATGCTTTTGGAGAGGAACTGATCATCGATAATGCAACAGAAGCGCTCAAACGGGCATGTGCAGAGACCGGCGCAGATGTTTACGAATTTACTGCGGCTCCTGTCTTTATGGAAGAAGGGAAAAAAGGCGCTCACGAATGGTTGATCGAGTTCAATACACCTCCTGCCGATCCGGAGTATTTTGCCGGTATCCTGGATCAGGAACTTCAAAAATTAAATTCCGATTATGAAGCCAAACGGTTGTTATCTCTGGAGCGTTTACGCCTGCATATCGCCCGTCCCGGACTTTTCAACGACTGGCTTAAAGAGAAAGGCAAACTGGGAGGACAACACAAAGTGCCCCGGCTTTGGAATGACCGGACACATCTTGAAGAGTTATTGCTGCTGGACCGGAAATAAAATTCGGACAGGGACAGGGCCTCCGGAGGGGCTTATAGATTGTAGGCCTGCAGCTTTTAAAGCCGGACCGGTAGCTTTGTTGTGAAAATTGGAGGGGAAGTGATAGCTTCCCCAAACTGTATCCGGCGGCTTTGTGCCGGTCAGACAACGGTTTTTCCAGACCATCCCCTGTTCTGTTTTCCGGCTGTTTTATTGTTGAATGAGTTATACCGGAGGCTGTGGGAGTATACCGGTTTCATGGCCGGAAGGTTTATTTATCGGGGAGGAGTACCACTTTTTGCCGGGGAAAAATATGTCCGAAACGGTCGGTGACTTCGATCTCGATTTCCCGGGCTTTTTCAGATGGAGTAGCTTCAAAATAAAAGAAAGATTCCTGGGGTTGGGTATATTTCTCGGTCTTCAATCGGCCGACATATTCCAGATAATCGGGATCATAGCCGTTAAAACGTTGCATTGCCCCTTTAGCGGCTCCGTCTTCATACCATTTCACCTGCCATTTTTTATCCCAGTTCCAGACCTTGGCAATGACGCTGTTCGGTTTTTCTTTCACAGTTCCCCGGGGAAATACTTTAAATTGCCAGTTGCGCTCATGGCCTACGGATTTATAAAACCATTCTATTTCCGAGCCTGTAATTTCGAAAACATCATAACCGTTAGGGGTACCGTCACGATTTTCATCGGCTGTCCACCAGGTTCCGCAGATGGCTCCTATATTGTGTTCGATAATACCGGGTTTGATTTCATGGTTGGAATTCAGGTGGGTATGCCCTGAGATCAGACTGACAGGGTGGTTTTTCAAAATACCGAACAATTCTTCTCCGCCGGGGATGATACCCCGGTCAGCATAATAAAAAGGGGAATGGGTGGCGATGAGGATTGGAGCATTTTCCGGAAGGTACTTTAAAAGTTGGCCTACCCATTGAATTTGTTCCTCCGTCAGGGCTTCGGTATATTTTTTATTTCCCTCGTAGAGGATGTTGTCGAGTACAATGCAATAGACTTTTCCTAATTGAAAAGCGTAATAAGCCGGACCGAAATATTTTTCGTAGGTGTGGGCAGAAGCTTTGTCCGACAAGATTTCCTTATCATGGTCGTGATTACCGATAACGGGATAAAAAGGTATCTTTAGTCGGGCCATTTCTTTTTTGTAGACCGGGAAGTGTTCGAAATGATCCCAGACGATATCTCCCAGACTGATTCCGGTGACCGGTGTAGCCGGGGGATAACTTGCAATCATCTCTTGCAGGTCGGGAATACTTTGGGTCTGGAAACGCTGGAACTGTTCATCCGTTTTGGTTTGTACGTCCGCGATGGCTAGCAGGATATGATGACTCCTTTTTCCTGTCTCGGTCAGCTGGAAGATATAATCTTCTTTTTCCGGATCCAAAGGCAGATAAAATTCAGGAGTTCCCGATCGGTAATCGGCCACATATCCATCCGGGGTCAGGAGGTAAACGAAACGGGCTTCCTGGTCGGTGTCGAGTAGGAAATTCCCTTTTGTGTCTGTCTGGGTGAAATTTATTCCGTCGGTGATGACGACATGGGATAATCCTTTATTTCCTGCTTTTACCTGTCCACGGATAGGCATACAGAAAGCAGCATGACTGAGAATCAGAAATGCTGCCGATAAACAAATTGTCAGGTTCATGATTTATTCTTTGATTAAGATAGAATTGAAAACAGTTAATATTTCTTCAGGAGATTTGGCCTTTTTCAGGGCTTTTTCGAGCTCTCCGGTTTCTTCCTCATAGTAAGCGACAAAGGCTGCATCCAGGCATTTCGACAGTTCTGCCGTAGCTGTTTGTTCGTTGATTTCCTGCCGGCGGACTGCTTTTTTGAAATAACTGTCCAGCTTCATAACCGAGTTATAAATCGCGGGTTTATAGATTTCCATCGTGTTATCGGTGAATCCTACCGTTGCTGTATGCCGGCGGACATATACTTTCTGAGTAGCATACAGTTTGCGGGCAATCCGATCCCCGAGGAAGTGCTGGGGATATTCTTTCAGGTCTGCATGATTCAGGTCGATCCCATAATTGGTGAATACAAATTGAGGAGTTTTCGCCGGTATAGGAGTACTGGTTGAAGCTGTAGTCGTTCCATGTGTCTTGTTATCGGCCAGAGCCATCCGTTGAGCTTTTACCGAGAACCCTAATGCGATAAGTGCTAAAAATAAAATTGTAATTTTCATATTCTTTTTTTATTCAATGTGATTTTCCTTATTTTTCAATGCAAAGTAAGAACAGAGAAATTACAGCCTGGTGAATAAATTATTTCGATTCGGTTAAATTTGGGGTACCGTAGGTTTGGATAAGAAAGTTAGTTACATGTTTGTTTTTTCCCTTCGGTTTCCTATTTTTGTTTCGGAAACATGGACTTTTTTTCCCGACATATTATTATTATATTTGTTCAGGTATTTTCAGTAATTCTATGACAGAGGAAGCGATGTTATTCCGGCGGGTGCAGGAGGGATGTTGGGAGGCTTTCGATGTGCTGTTTCATACTTATGCGGAACAGCTGTTTTTTTATGCGATGGGGTTTGTGAATAACCGGGAGGAAGCCAGGGATATTGTGCAGGGAACGTTTATTACTTTGTGGGAACAGCGGGGGAAGATTCAGTGTACGGGGGCTATTTATCCTTATTTGTTACGTTTGGTGAAAAATGCTTGTCTTAATTATCAGGTGCATGAGAAAGTGAAGGAACGTTATTTGTTGGAAAAACGAATGACGGAGGAGGAAGGGGAAGAAGTGCCGGCAGATGAGGAGGAGGAGTTTGAGGTGCAATATGCCCGTTTGCGGAAAGTGGTGGATGGTTTGCCGGAGAAATGCAGGGAAATTTTTATTTTGGGATGCGTAGATGGGTTGAGTTATAAAGAAGTGTCGGAGAAAATGGGAGTGTCGGTGAATACGGTGAAGACACAGATTAAGTTGGCGTACAGGAAGTTGAAATTAGAATTAGGAGGGCAAAATTTTGTGTGGGAGTGGACTGCTGGGGGAGTATTGTTTATATTGATGCAAAAATAATTTTCAAAAAAAGTATTTTTCTTTTCACCCTGATCGGCTATCTTCTTGTTTAGAAGATAGGAAAAGATAGTTAAAGCCTTTATAAAAAATGGACTTATGGTAGAACAAGAGGAAAAGAGATGGTTGCGTGCTTTGTTGGAGGGTGAGGTTGAGCCGGGAAGTGAGGAGTGGGAGCAAGTCTGTACGGATTCTGCTTTTACGCGGGTGAGGGAGAAGGTCGGTGCTGTTGCCAGACTGGATTTTACACAGCAGGAAGATGAGGTGGAGGGGATGTGGAGAGTGTTGGTGGACCGGAGGAAGAAGGGGTTGGAGCGGCGGGCCCGGGGGCGGAAACGTTTATTGCGGTGGATATCCGGGACGGCTGCGGTGGTGGCGTTGGGAATCGGAGGATGGTTATCGATCCGGGGAGTGGAAAGAGAACAGGTGGTTGTGGTAGGCGG
>OCSH01002368.1_pt1 | contig 11271 bp, 9 predicted proteins | sample 1538371 | NCBI WGS metagenome assembly OCSH01 (sample SAMN04571687, study PRJEB22368) | human gut metagenome | biome: human gut; material: stool | host: Homo sapiens | place: Luxembourg | collected 2012-06-01 | reverse complement strand
CTGGGACCTTGACGAACCTGATGATCCTTGTTCGCCCGGGGACGGACTACCGTCAACTCTCGCTAGACATAGAGAGCTCCTTGCGGGAACTAGATCCTGATTATCCCCTTGATATCCATTTGTTCAACAATATCCAAGAGAACTTGTACCAGAAAGAGCTGCTACTTGGCAAACAAATCTTGTTCTTCAGCTTGATTGCCGTATTTGTGTCTTTGGTAGGCGTATTTGGTGTTGTCTTGTTTGAGAGCGAATATAAACGGAAAGAGATCGGTATCCGGAAGGTATTTGGCGCTACCGTGATGGACTTGTTGCGGAAGCATAACCTATCGTATCTATGGATCGTCATGATCTGTTTCGTGATCGCCTCGCCGATCGCTTGGTACGGCATTGAGCGCTGGCAAGAGAATTTCGCCTTGAAGGCTCCGCTCCATTGGTGGATTTTCCTCTTGGCTTTCCTTGCCATTACGATCATCACGTTGCTCACGGTTACGATCCAGAACTACCGGGCTGCCAGCACGAATCCCGTGGACAGCATCCGGCAGGGATGTTGATATCGGCCCTTCAGATCCCGAACAAGAACGGTAACGGCTTGCTGTCCTTGAAATCTTTGGCGGTGTTTCCGGCGTAAATCTCGCCGTTTGTGAGCGTTAGTTTCTTGATAGGTGTACCTGCCTTGAAGTCCAAGCTCTTGAAATCGACCCAAAAGATATCCGGGCTTAAAGTAGACTCGAAGTAATATACCTTATTCTTCTGGTCGGCTACCGTACGCCAGCGGGTAGAGGAGATATTCGGTTGATCCGGGGTCGTGATTCCCAGAGGTACCGATACGTTACGCATTACGCTGAATACCCCGGCTACCGCTTCCCGGAAATTACTTGTCTGCGGGATGGCGTGGATATAGAAAGAGGCACGCACGAAACGATCGGAAGCCCGGTTCGTACCCGGCAACATGACCAAGCCACCTATCTGTTGCCAGTAGTCGTTTAAGGTTAGTTGCTTATCGTATGTAGGGGAATTCGTCATGACTTGGCATTCCCGTCCCTCATGGATAACCAAGTTCCCATTTAGGTACTCGAAGATAGCGCTATTCCCTGATGCGTCCGAGATCGAGAGATGCAAGGTTGATTTCGCCCCGTTCGGAAGATCCGGATCGTCGATGCGGAAGACCTCCTTGCTTAACTCGGCAACCGCCTCATCTACCGTGGCGAAATTATCGAGTACATACTGCGTCCAGATGCTAAGCCCCATAACCGGGCGGTTATCGTCCGGTCGGAAATAAGATGACTCGGTGAGGAACAATAGGTTGGCTACAAGTCCCTTCTCGTTCATGCCGTCGCACGTACCGATATCATACCCGGCGGTCACCACGCTTCCGTATTTCGAGGTCCATTGGATGGTATTATCGGATATCGCCCCCCTTCTTTGCACTCCCCGGGGGAAGAGATACAGGTTGGATTGCGGGTCCTCTTTCCAATCCATGGTACGTCCGGTTACGACCATATCGTCCGGCCCGAGGTAAACGGCCCTTGTACACGCCTCGCTTCCCATAGGGTTCATGAACATGAACAAGCCGGCGAAAAGAGAGGCCAGTGTTAAATTCTTTGATTTCATAAGATCTATATTATTAGGATAATCTATTTATGAAACAAGTGGCTTTAAGGAATGTTTTAGAATGATATACGGGATACGGAGCCGTGTGAACAACCCCCATTTCGTTTTTAGGCTTTCAAAATTCGTTTTGTTCGTAAAGGAGTCTTATTTTTCAAGTTTTTAAAGAACTTCGCGTATCGATTAAATAAGAAACATATGAATTTAAATTCTATATCATGACAGCAAAACAAAAAATGTCACGCCGTAACTTCATACGGAGTTCGGTCGTTATGGGTGGCGCATGGATGGTGGCAGGTTCTATACCTGTAGAGAGTATCGCAGGCGAAGTGAGGCCGGAGATTGCGAAAAGCGAATCCTCTGCCGGAGTTTCGAAGGTATATATGTTGAAAGATATCACTCCTCAGAACATGATCCGTCTCTACGACGCCTTGGGACGGAAGGCCAAGGGGAAAGTGGCGGTGAAGCTCTCTACCGGAGAGCCGGGAGGCCATAACTTCCTGCAACCTACACTTATCAAAGACTTGGTAAAGAAAGTAAACGGTACGATCGTGGAATGTAACACGGCTTACGGAGGCGGACGCGCGGATACCGACAGCCATTTGAAAGCCGCCGCCGATCATGGCTTCACGGCCATCGCTAAGGTGGATATCATGGATGCCGACGGCGAGGTGGCTCTTCCGGTTCAAGGCGGTAAACACCTGAAAGAGGATTTCGTAGGCTCCCATTATCTGGATTATGATTTTACGGTCGTCCTTTCCCATTTCAAGGGACATGCCATGGGCGGTTTCGGGGGAGCGCTGAAAAATATCTCTATCGGTATAGCCTCATCCGCCGGAAAGGCTTGGATACATACGGCGGGTAAGACGAAAACCGACTTGTGGAACAACCTTCCCGAACAGGATCATTTCTTGGAATCAATGGCCGAGGCGGCTAAGGCCGTGACTACCCATTGTGGCGAAAATATACTTTATATCAGCGTAATGAATCGACTCTCCGTAGATTGCGATTGCGATTCGAACCCGGAAGAGCCGAAAATGGCGGATATCGGTATGCTAGCCTCACTCGATCCCGTGGCCTTGGATAAGGCTTGCGTAGATCTGGTTTACGCCTCGCCGGACCCTGGCCGTGTCCACTTGATCGAGCGCATGGAATCCCGCCATGGCATCCATATCGTCGAGCATGCGGAGGCGTTGGGTATGGGAAGCCAGCGGTATGATTTGGTCTCCTTGGACGATAAATAATATCGTAAATTAAAAACATTTAATAACTTCCTTTTTATCGGGCTTATTACCTCAAAGGCGTTATCTTTGCCCATGAATAAATAACAGTTTTGGGAGTACAAACTAAAAACGATTTGATTATGTTCTCAGGTATTGTAGAAGAAGCGGCTCAGGTAGTAGCCCTCCAATCCGATAAAGGAAACCTTCATCTGACGATGAAGTGCTCATTCGTGAATGAGCTGAAAATAGATCAGAGCGTGGCTCACAACGGCGTTTGCCTTACGGTGGTAAGCATGACGGAAGATACGTATACGGTTACCGCTATCAAGGAGACCTTGGAACGTTCGAACCTCGGGAACCTGAAAGTGGGCGATAAGGTGAACTTGGAGCGTAGCATGTTGATGAACGGCCGTCTGGACGGGCATATCGTACAGGGGCACGTGGACCAGACCGCCGTTTGTGCGGAGGTGAAGGAGGCGGACGGCAGCTGGTACTATACGTTCGAGTACGCTTTTGATAAGGAGATGGCCCGGCAGGGGTATATGACCGTGGAGAAAGGCTCCGTTTGCGTGAACGGCGTCAGTCTGACGGTATGCAACTCCCAGCAAAACAGTTTCCAAGTCGCTATCATCCCTTATACGCACGATAACACGAACTTTTGCCAGATCGAGAAAGGTACGGTAGTGAACCTAGAGTTCGATATTGTCGGGAAGTATATCAGCAAGATGATGCAGTTTAAATAAGGTTCGAAGAATTTCCTATCCATAAAAGGCTTTAGCGGTATCTGATGATCCCGGCTAGAGCCTTTTCTATCTACGGACAATCTTAATTCCGTGCGTGTACGATTAAAAACGTTTTAAGTAAATTTTCACTAACCAAAACTATCCTTGGTATGTTTATTGTTATATAATTATATGAGAAAAATAGACTAAACATATCAGATTATGGCCTATATCGATTATTACAAGATTTTGGGGGTGAACAAGGACGCTTCTCAGGATGATATCAAGAAAGCCTATAAGAAGTTGGCTCGGCAATATCACCCTGACTTGAATCCGAACGATCCCGACGCCCATCGTAAGTTTCAGGAGATCAATGAGGCGAACGAGGTGCTTAGCGATCCGGAAAAGCGTAAGAAATACGACCAGTACGGGGAGAATTGGAAACATGCGGATGAGTTCGAGGCTCAACGGAAGCAGTATGGCCAGCAAGGTGGCGGCTTTGGCGGTGGCTTCTCGAACGGCGGAGGTACGTATTGGTCCTCCTCCGGCGATGATGGAGAGTTCTCGGATTTCTTTGAGTCTATGTTTGGTTCCCGCCGGGGTGGCGGTGGCCGTTCTAATCATGGATTCCGTGGACAGGATTACACGGCCGAATTGCACTTATCCTTGATGGATGCGGCCAAGACACATAAGCAGGTGATCACCGTGAACGGCAAGAACCTGCGTATCACGGTTCCCGCCGGCGTAGCCAACGGGCAAACCATTAAGCTGAAAGGCCAAGGCGGGCCGGGCATGAATGGAGGACCTGCCGGTGATTTGTACATCACGTTCATTATTCCGGACGACAGCCGTTTCAAACGGGTGGGAGACGATCTGTACCTGACCGTCCCCTTGAACCTCTATACGGCGGTCTTGGGTGGCGAGCAGATTATCGATACCTTGGATAGCAAGGTGAAACTGAAAGTAAAACCGGGCACGCAAAACAATACGAAAGTCCGGTTGAAAGGTAAGGGATTCCCTGTTTACAAGAAGGAGGGGCAGTTTGGTGACTTGATTGTCACGTACTCGATCGAGGTGCCGACCAACTTGACGGAGAAACAGAAGGATTTGTTCCGGGAAATACAAAGTCTAAATTAAAAACAGGTGTATTATGCAAACAGATTTAGTTATTGTCAGTGAATACTGCCAGAAATGCCATATAGACCCTTCGTTCATCATTTTGCTGGAAGAGGGAGGTTTGATAGACATTAATATCACGGATGGAGAGAGGTATCTCTTCTCTTCCCAGCTCCGTGATCTGGAACAATACACACGTATGTATTACGACTTGTCTATTAACATCGAGGGAATCGAGGCCATTCATCATATGCTGGACCGGATGCGGAATTTGCAGGCGGAGATACAATCGTTGAGAAACCGTCTGCATTTATATGAACCATTCGGTTTTGATACGATCGAGAATTTCTAGTGTCAAATTGCTGCTTAACAAGGCTTCACTGCCCGATAGCGAAGGGTGTACGCAAACAAATTGAAAATATTTCTTGAAAATGTTTGGAAGTTTGGAATGTAATATATACCTTTGCACTCGCAATCAGGAAATGATAGCGACTATATCGCGGAGTGGAGCAGTGGTAGCTCGTTGGGCTCATAACCCAAAGGTCGTAAGTTCGAGTCTTGCCTCCGCAACTAAGAAAAGCCTTCCGGTCTGTGACCAGAAGGCTTTTCTTTTTTCGTAACCCAATGGTTTACGGGGTGGGAATCATTGAGTTTTTCCCGTAATCCATTGACTTACGTACCGTAAACCATTCGCTTAAGCCCAACAAGTCATAGGCTTACGTCCGGGGGCTCTTATTGGTTTCCCGGACGTAGGTCCTACAGTTCCTATCTCAAGGCAGGCAAGATATATTTCCATATCAAGTTGATCTCGGCCTGCATATCGCCGATATTCGCGGTCATGGCGATTACCGCATCTTGCTCGGGCAATATAATAATGTATTGTCCATTGGCTCCATCGGCACGAACGGCGTTATGGCGGCAACGCCACATCTGGTAACCGTAGCCTTGCAACCAGTCGCTATCTTTCGGCTTCATCTTCAAGTTCTCCGGTCTCATACCAGCGGGCAAAGAGGCTATCTTGGAGGTGGTGGCTTCCTCTATCCAGCTTTCGAGAAGCAATTGCTTATCGTTCCATTTTCCCTTTTGCAGGAAAAACTGACCCATTTTCGCTAGATCCTCGGTCTTGAGATACAAACCCCAACCGCCGCAATTGATGCCTTGGGGACTCTCTTCCCAAGTAGCGCCGACAATACCCAGCGGACGGAACAGGCGTGGATAGAGATAATTGATCACCTTCTCCCCCGTCACCTTCTGGATGATAGCGGAAAGCATATACGTGCCGAGGCTGTTGTATACGAAATAGGTTCCCGGTTTATGTACCAACGGCGCCGAGAGGAAGAGCTTTGCCCAATCGGCCTTCTCGTTCCCCTTCTGCCGTACTAAAGCGGTGGGATCGACATCATGGCCGGAGGACATGGTCAATAGGTGACGTATCTCCAGCTCTTTCAAGTAAGGGCTTACCTCGGCCGGTAATTGGTCGGGGAAGAAGGAGATCACCTTGTCCGTGACCTTCAATTTACCCTCCGCAACGGCAAAACCGATAGCCGTAGCCGTAAAGGTCTTGCTAACGGAGTTCAAGACATGCGGCGTATGGCGGTCGCCCTCACCCAGCCATTGCTCCTTTACGACCTTTCCATGCTGGAGGATCATGATACTATGCAAGTCTTGATCCGCCTTTTTCACCGCCCGCAGATAATTGCCGAACGCCTTATCCAAGGCTTTCGAGGCTTCCGCACGAGGGAGTTCCTTGGTCAGGTCGTTATAGCTGATCAAGTCTATGTTCTTATCCTTCAAGGCTTGCTTCACCTTCGGACTGGTAAAAAGATCGGTCACGCCTTGACGGTCCATCGCCACGTTCTCGTAGCCGATATGCCCGACGGTTTTCATCTCCTCGTTATCCAAGGCCGGGTGATCCAAGAACATATAGCGTTTACCGGGTTCCAGCTTATCCAGCATCCGGATGAAACTGGCCTCCTTCTCGGCCGGGGTCTTGGAGGCTCCATCATATCCGGAATAGGTGAAATCGTATTCCTGCATCGCCTCTACCCGATCCACGACCGGCAGATGATATTCCTCGGACAAGCGGCGCATCAGCTTCACCACCTCCGGATCGAAACCGGTCGATCCCATATGGCCGGAGATATGGCTGATCTGGGGAATGTTCTTCAAGGCCATCTCTATCTGGGCCCGGGCCTCCTGCTCGATCTCGGCCAAGCTCCATGTATTCTCCAGAATGGCCAGACCCGGGTAGGCGGGATTCGGAGACATCATCGGCAAGAAATAGCCATCGCTATCGGTCAAGCTGGGACAATGCGTCAGCGGACGCCATTTCACGTTATCCCATTCGCTGGTCAGCGTCAGGTGAAGCCCGACATCTATCCCCGGGTTCTCCCTCAACAGCCGGGCGGCCTCGGGGAACCACGAGGTGACAACCATAACCTCTATACAGGTCTCCACCCCATTCTTATACCCTTCCATACACGCTATATTGGCGGAACGGAACGACCCCATGTCATCCGCACGGATGATCAGGCGGGGATTCGTGGCAGGCTGGCTGAATGCCGGCCACGTAGCGGCGAACAACAGGCAGCCGCAAAGGATTCTTTTTACATTTGAAGTCTTCATGATATTGATAAATAAGTAACATCTTTTCTATACTTGGGGATGGACCACACAGAAGGTGCCGGAAGATTTGCTCACCAACTTATCGTCACAATAAATCTCGCACTCACAAAAATGTATATTCCGTCCCGCCTTGATCACGGTACCCTTGGCGATCAGCTCATTGCCCCAAGCGGCCCGTAAGAAAGACATTTTCAACTCTGCCGTCAGCACGTCTTTCTCCAGCGGGGTCATCGTATAGGCGGCGAAACCGGCGATCGTATCCGCCAAAGCAGCCAAGACCCCCCCATGCGTCACGCCGCTATATTGTCTCTGCTCGTCATGCAAGGGCATATGCGCCTCTACACGACCTTCCTCGATAACCGTGAAGTCGATCCCCAGAAAATTCACATAAGGATTCGTCTTCGCACGGTTAATCAACTTTTCTTTTATTCTCTCATCCATATCTTTTCCTTTAACGAACCGTTATCTTACAATCATCCAGATTATCGATAATGGCGAGGCTCTCCACACGTATGCCCTTTTCACGCAGCAGGTTCCCGCCATCTTGAAACGCCTTCTCTATAATAAAACCCATACCCTCGATCACGGCTCCCGATTGCTCCGCCAACTCGACCATTCCCATGGCGGCGTTTCCGTAAGCCAAGAAATCATCGATAAACAGGATATGATCCTCCGGAGTCAAGAAGTTATTGCTGATACATACCGTATAGTCACGATCCTTCGTGAAGGAATGGACCACGGTAGAGAGCATGTTCTCCATCGTCTTCGGTTTCTTCTTCTTTACGAAGACCACCGGCAGTTGCATGATATAACCCACCATAATGGCCGGGGCGATACCACTCGCCTCGATGGTCACGATCTTGTTTATCTTACGATCTTGAAAACGACGGATAAATTCCTCGGCGATCTTATACATCAACATCGGGTCCATTTGATGGTTGATAAAACTATCCACTTTAAGGATACCACCGGGATAACAGCGGCCGTCTTGCAAGATGCGTTGCTTCAATAATTCCATAATTTGTTATTCTGTTTGATCTTCTTTTACACGTATAAATAAATTCGCCAGAATGGCCGTCAAGCCACCCGTCGTTATGCCGGAGGAGAAAATACCACGGATCACCTGAGGGGCGACCCCTAAAATATCCGGCATCAGCTCCACCCCCAACCCCAAGGACAAACTAACCGCCAACACCAACGTGGCCTTCCGGTTGATATCTTGGGCGGCGATAATACGGATACCTGCCGCCGCCACCGTACCGAACATCAGCAGGGTAGCTCCTCCCAGTACCGGATCGGGCATCAAGGAGAAGATAACGCCGACAACCGGGAATAAACCCAACAGGATCAGCATACCCGCTATATAATACCCTACGTACCGGCTGGCGACTCCCGTCAGCTGGATAATCCCGTTATTCTGGGCGAAGATAGAGTTCGGGAAAGAGTTGAAAATTCCGGAGATAAACGAGTTCACCCCATCCGCCAGCACCCCGCCGGAGATTCGCTTCAGGTACCCTTCTCCCTCGATCGATTTTCCCGATATCATCGAGTTGGCCGTAATATCCCCCGTAGCCTCGATCGCCGTGATCAGATAGATCAATGCGATCGCCACGAATGAAGAGATATTAAAATCCAATCCATATTTGAAAGGAACCGGGATATTAAACCCTCTCAGGTTTTGCGAGGAGACAGCCTCCATATCCACCATCCCCATGGCGAAAGCGATCGCGTAACCGATACACAACCCTAGCACGATGGAACTCATCCGCAAGTACTTGTTCTTACAACGATTGAAGAACAAGACACTCAACAAGACGCACACAGCTACCCCGATATTACGCAAACTACCGAACGTACCGTTATCCATAGCCGTATACCCCCCGCCGCAAGCGACCACTCCAACCTTGATCAAGCTCAAACCGATGAGCAACACCACGATACCCGATACCAAGGGAGTAATCACCGAGCGCAGATACTTAAAAGTACGGCTCACGATCATCTCTACCGGAGAGGCGGCGATACAAACGCCGAAAATAAGGGGAAGCCCTCCCGCCAAACCAGCCGTGATAATCGGGCCGATAAACGAGAAGCTGGTTCCTTGGATACATAGCAGCCCCGACCCGACCGGTCCTAATTTACGACATTGAACGAATGTGGATACCCCGGAGGCGAACAGAGCCATGGAAACCAAGAAACCGGTCGTCTCCAGATCCAGTTTCAGCGCCCCGGCGATAATCAAGGGAGGTGTTATGATCGCCACGAAAATAGCCAGTAGATGCTGGATGGCGGCAAAAAGCGTCTCTTTCAAAGGCGGACGGTCATCGATCCCGTAAATCAAATCCGTATCCATACTGTCTCTTATAATTTCAAGTCTAATAAGGTCTCTCCTCTTGCGTTCAACACCCGTACACTCATCTCGTTTCCTTTCTTCCGCAATACCATCACCGTAGCCGAATCGAGCTTATACCCCCCGCCTACGATCACCGGGAAGTTGTTTCCCAACGAGCCTTTCGGGTGGAAGGCGTATTGATGCGTATGGGCGGATATATTCACGTTGAAAGGGGCTTTCGCCAACAGGCTTCCCCAAAGCTCCGGACAAGGCTCATAGGCATCCCCGTTTCCGTAGATAGGGATATGGTTCAATAAAACCCGCTTCGAGGCTTGCTTAAACTCCTTGCCGCTCAATTCTTTCGAGAGGAAACTCACTTGATCTTTCCGGAGACCGGTGAAATCGTTCAGGCCATAATACACCCATGTGCTATCCGGTTTATCCTCGCCGCAATCCAGCATGACGAAACGGGTATCTCCCCAGCTGAACGCCCCATATGTCTTATCGTCCACATAGTCAAACAAGGCACGCAGGCCGATCGAGTAAGCGTTGCGTATCTCGTGGTTGCCTCTTAGGAAGAAAGCGGGTACATGACTGGCGCCCACCTTCCCGCATAAATAAGCCAAATGATACAAAGCTTCTTTCTCATTGGCGGGATCGTCTATACAATCCCCGTTAAATACCACGAAATCATAAGAGATATCACGCACTTGCCCGTATAAGGCGTCTAGGGTCGGGATATGCTTATGTAGGTCATTAAAGATCAAGGCCGTGAAATCCTTTTGGGATGCGGAAGGGAGCGTGAAGGTGTAGAACGGGGATACCGCCGTCTCGCCAAACTCTTTCTTATAGGCTTGGTAAAGCATGATTTCCTGCGAGCATACCCGGTAGTAATAGGTTTGCCCCGGTCGTAGGTCCGTCAGCCGAATCTTATTATGCAAGCCGTTGCATATCACTTGACCGTCCACGATGGTGCGAGCCTTCTTCAAATTCAGCGTGTCCGTACCGTATTCTACCCAACTATACGTAGGGACACGGGTCTGCCACATCACCGTTATGCCGCCCTCCGTAGGATTTTGCAGATAGGGCGCCGCATAAAAGATCTCTTCCGGCTTAGCCTTCAGACGAACCTCCGTTACGACCGGGCGATGATCCGATGCCACCGCCTCTTCGGGAACCCATGCGGACAAACGGGTAAAGGGCTGTCCATTCTTTACATAACCCGCTATATAGTCCAAACAGCTATCCGGCGTGGAAGCCGGGAAGGTAGCCTGTTTAGGATTGCTCAATAGCTGGAAATCCTTGCTGATTTCCGTGATAAAGGGGGAATGCGCCGTAGCGTTCCAATCCCCGGCGATAAACAGGGGTTTATGCGCGGAAGCGGCTTCCCGCCGAAGGATCGGCAAGGAGAGCATCCGGTCTTCCGGTGTCAAGGAAAGGTGCGTGCAGCAGAAGATATATCTCTCAAACTCGACCCATAGCAAGACCCGTTCCTCCTCCCGTCCGGGAAGGGCTATATAGCGGTAGCTCACCGGCTTCTCCTTGCTCAGCATACCTACTCCGTATTTACCGCCATCGAAGTCGATGGCCGGGGCGTAGGTAGGGAACATCAGGGTGCGTTCTCCCAACGTCCGGAGCACGTCGATCC
>OCSH01002367.1_pt1 | contig 11277 bp, 8 predicted proteins | sample 1538371 | NCBI WGS metagenome assembly OCSH01 (sample SAMN04571687, study PRJEB22368) | human gut metagenome | biome: human gut; material: stool | host: Homo sapiens | place: Luxembourg | collected 2012-06-01 | reverse complement strand
TGGTCGGTGCATTCATTGCCATTATCTGCATCCTCCTCTCACTCCAAGAAACGGCTTATTCAAATCCGGAAATATAGTTCCGCATTCCAGTCCTTTTTCCGGATCATATAACGTTCCCCAGCGCTGCCATGGTACATAGGCCATTGCTACCGGGTAGTCTTCCCCTTTCAGGAATCTCTGCGTATTCCAGTTTTCGGAATATCTCTGATAATTTTCCAATGATTTTAGATCCTTTCTCATTCCTTTATGCTCTATCCTATGTCCGGATACAAAAAAAGGTGATAGAAATGAATCTATCACCTTCTAATGACATATACTGTTATTTTCTGTGTTCATGTGTGAACAGATGATCCTGACAATATTCATAATTGCCATTGCACTTTGAACAGAAACGAAATTCCAGATCAGGATATTCCTCGCTTGTCCTTCCGCAGATGGCGCACTTGTGTTTTGCTATAGACATAGGCTTGGCTTTCTTGACTTCCTTACGATAATCGTGGCGTCTCTTCACCTGTCTCGGGGATATCCGCATACCGATACCGGTTCTCGTAATCAGTATAAAAATAATAAAGTAAAGCAATGGCCCCAATACAATAATACGGTCTACAATCCAGGATGCTGAAATAGCTTCTACTAACATCAGTACGCCATATGCAATTCCCATCCACTTCATTTTAATAGGAAGAATGAACATCAGATATACGGTAGATTCAGGGAATGTAGCCGCAAATGCGAAGAAAATACTCATACTGATATAATACATACTGAATTCCTGCGCAATCACTGCAAAATATGTCTCACTGGCTACTTTGATCACGGTTGTTCCTGCAAGTAATGCTGCATCCTTCATCAGATAACTGATACCCATTATGATAAAACTCTCTATTACAGTAAATATCATTCCAAGGAACAGATATGCATTATAATAGAAGGTTCCCCATGCACGCTCCAGTGATGACCCGATAGAATAATAGAAAAACAGCATGATTAAAGTAAAGATATTGATGCTGCCCCCATCACCCGGTATCAGAATCCATGTAAACAATCTCCAGATCTGTCCATGAAGAATCTTATATGGATCCAGCGTCAGATAATTCAACATTGCCGGATTGATTGCATAGATCAGATATCCGCATCCAAAACATAAAATCAGATACAGCGAAAGATTAGGAATCGCATATCTGCCAAACTTTTTTTCCATTTTGTCCCAAAAATTCATATAACACCTCTAAAATTATTTTAAATGAATAGATTTATTGTATCATTCAGTATAAAAAAAGTAAACCAATCCAACAGTTACTATCTGCGAAATTATTATTTTTTAATAAATTTCTTCATATATTTTTAAAATTTGTTTGGTTGCCTTTTTACCACCACTGTCGTATAATAGCAAATGTATGCGAAAAAATGGTTATTATGTATATTATTAGTAAGGATTGGTTATACATGAACAAAGAATTTTACACATTGGGAATCGATATCGGTTCCACTACAGTTAAAATTGCAATCTTGGATACAGAACATACTATATTGTTCTCCGATTATAAGAGACACTATGCCAATATCCGCGAGACTCTCTCCTCTCTGCTTGAGGACGCTTTCTCCAGGCTTGGCAATCTGGAACTTCATCCAATGATTACAGGTTCCGGTGGTCTGACTCTTGCCAATCATCTGGGTGTTCCATTCGTACAGGAAGTAATTGCCGTATCAACTTCTCTGCAGGAATTAGCACCCAAGACAGATGTTGCCATTGAATTAGGCGGTGAAGATGCCAAGATCATTTACTTTGAAAATGGCAACGTAGAACAGAGAATGAATGGTATCTGTGCCGGTGGTACAGGTTCCTTTATTGACCAGATGGCTTCTCTTTTACAGACAGATGCATCCGGCCTGAACGAATATGCCAAGAATTATCATTCTTTATATACTATTGCTGCAAGATGTGGTGTATTTGCAAAGACAGACATCCAGCCCCTGATCAATGAAGGAGCTACCAAGGAAGATCTGTCTGCTTCTATCTTCCAGGCTGTTGTCAACCAGACAATCAGTGGTCTTGCCTGCGGTAAGCCTATCAGAGGACATGTTGCATTCCTGGGTGGTCCTCTTCACTTCCTTTCTGAATTAAAGACAGCCTTTATCAGGACCTTAAAGCTGGATGAGGAACATATTATTGATACGGACAATTCTCATCTGTTCGCTGCCATCGGTTCTGCCCTGAATGCCAAAGAAGAAGTATCTTTTACCATGCAGGAGATGGTGGATAAGCTCTCTTCCAATATTAAAATGGAATTTGAAGTAGCACGTATGGATCCTCTCTTTGCCAGCGAAGCAGAATATGAGGAATTCCAGGACAGACACAACAGACATCATGTAAAAGCGGAGGATATCCGCAATTATCATGGAAAATGCTATCTGGGTATTGATGCCGGATCTACCACTACCAAAGTAGCTTTGGTAGATGAAGATGGTACTCTGCTGTATTCTTTCTATAGCAATAATAACGGCAGCCCTCTCAAAACTGCAATCCGCTCTATTCAGGAGATTTACTCTCTGCTTCCTGATGATGCAACAATCGTGCGCTCCTGCTCCACAGGCTATGGTGAGGCTCTGATTAAAGCCGCATTCATGCTGGATGATGGCGAAGTAGAGACTGTAGCACATTATTACGCTGCTGCATTCTTTGATCCTGAAGTAGACTGTATCCTTGATATCGGCGGTCAGGACATGAAATGCATCAAAATCAAGAATCAGACTGTAGACTCTGTACAGTTAAATGAAGCCTGTTCATCAGGCTGTGGTTCTTTCATTGAGACCTTTGCCAAGTCTCTGAATTACAGTGTACAGAATTTTGCAAAAGCTGCTCTTTTCGCAAAGCATCCTATTGATCTGGGCACACGTTGTACTGTATTTATGAATTCCAAGGTAAAGCAGGCACAGAAGGAAGGTGCAGAGGTATCTGATATCTCCGCAGGTCTTGCTTACTCAGTTATAAAGAATGCCCTTTTCAAGGTTATCAAGGTATCTGATGCTTCTGAATTAGGACGCAATATTGTTGTCCAGGGTGGTACATTCTATAATGATGCTGTCCTTAGAAGCTTTGAAAAGATCGCAGGATGCGAAGCTATCCGTCCTGATATCGCAGGTATCATGGGCGCGTTTGGTGCAGCCCTTATTGCAAGGGAACATTACCAGAATGGTGAAAATGAGCAGTCAACCATGTTGACTATCGACCAGATCAATGAACTGACATTCTCTACCTCACTGGTAAAATGTCAGGGCTGTACGAATTCCTGCCGTCTCACTATTAACAAATTCTCTGATGGAAGACATTTCACATCAGGTAATCGTTGCGAACGTGGATTAGGCAAGGCTAAGAGCGATAATGGTGTTCCTAACTTATTTGCTTACAAATTACAGAGACTGTTCTCTTACGAACCTTTATCAGATGCAGAAGCTGCCAGAGGTCGTGTTGGTATTCCCCGCGTTCTGAATATGTATGAGAACTATCCATTCTGGTATACATTCTTTACGAAGCTGCATTATCAGGTGGTATTATCTCCTGTATCTAACAGAAAGATATATGAAATGGGTATCGAATCCATTCCAAGTGAATCTGAGTGTTACCCTGCGAAATTAGCACATGGTCATATTGAATGGCTCATAGGACAGCATGTAGATTTCATCTTCTATCCTGCTCTGTTCTATGAAAGAAATGAATTCCAGGATGCAAACAATCATTATAACTGTCCTATCGTTACTTCCTATTCTGAGAATATCAAGAACAATGTAGAAGCGATTGGACGTGGTGAAGTCGTATTCAAGAATCCGTTTATGTCATTCACAAGCCCGGAACTGATTGCACAGTCACTGATAAAAGAGTTCCCGGATATTGATGCTTCCGAGATTACAGACGCAGTAAATGCAGGCTGGAAAGAACTGGAAGCCGTTCGTCAGGACATGTATCATAAAGGCGAAGAAGTCATCCAATACATCGAGAAGAATCACAGCCGCGCAATCGTCCTGGCCGGCCGTCCTTATCATATTGACCCTGAGATTAACCACGGTATTCCTGAGCTGATTACCTCATATGGTATCGCTGTGTTGACAGAAGATTCTGTCTCCCACCTGGCTAAACCGGAACGTCCACTTATTGTTTCCGACCAGTGGATGTATCATTCAAGATTATATGCTGCTGCAAGCTTTGTAAAGACTCGTGACGATATCGACCTGATCCAGCTCAATTCCTTCGGATGTGGTCTGGACGCCGTTACAACCGATCAGGTAAATGATATTCTGTCCGGTTCAGGCAAGATCTATACCTGCTTAAAGATTGATGAAGTCAACAATCTGGGTGCTGCACGTATCAGAATCCGCTCTCTACTCTCCGCTATCCGTGTAAGAGAACAGCGTCATCAGACACGTACCATCCACTCCAGTCAGATGCACAGAATTCTGTTTACCAAAGAAATGAGAAAGAACTATACCATTCTGTGTCCGCAGATGTCACCTATCCATTTTGACCTTCTGGAGCCTACCTTCAGAAGATGCGGTTACAATCTGGTTGTGTTAAATAATGACAATAAACACAGTGTTGACATGGGATTAAAATATGTAAATAATGACGCATGTTATCCTTCCCTGTTGGTCGTTGGTCAGATTATGGATGCTGTTTTATCCGGTCAGTATGATACGGATCATCTGGCAGTCGTAATGTCTCAGACCGGTGGCGGTTGTCGTGCAACAAACTATATTGGATTCATCCGACGTGCACTTGCCAAGGCAGGCTACAGCCATATTCCTGTTATCTCCATTAACTTATCCAAGTTGGAGAGCAATCCCGGATTCAAGCTTACACCTATGCTGCTGCTTCGTGCAGTATATGCGGTTACTTTTGGTGATATTTTCATGAGATGTGTATACAGAATGCGTCCATACGAAGCTGTTCCTGGATCTGTCAATGAAGTTCACCAGAAATGGATCAAGAAATGCTGTGAATTCCTCGGTCGTAAATATATGCCATTCTCTACATTCAAGAAAATGTGTGTAGAAATGATAGAAGAATTCGATGCAATTCCCACTCTTGATATCAAAAAGCCTCGTGTTGGTGTTGTTGGAGAAATTCTTGTTAAATTCTCTCCTACTGCCAATAATCACCTGGTAGAGTTGCTGGAAGCTGAAGGTGCGGAAGCTGTTGTTCCTGATCTTATGGACTTCATGTTCTACTGCTTCTATAATCAGTTATATAAAGCAGACAATCTGGGAACAAGCAAAAAAAGTGCGAAGATCAGTAAAATGGGCATCAAAATCATTGAGCGCCTTCGTAAACCTGCTGCTGAAGCTTTTGCAAAGAGCAAGCACTTTATTCCACCTGCTGATATTGAAGAAACAGCCAGAAATGCTTCTGAGATCGTATCCATCGGTAATCAGACTGGTGAAGGCTGGTTCCTGACAGGTGAAATGTTAGAGCTGCTTCACACAGATACACCCAATATCGTATGTACACAGCCATTTGGCTGTCTACCTAATCACGTAGTTGGTAAAGGAGTTATCAAAGAATTGCGTAAGCGTCATCCTGAAGCTAATATCGTAGCAATCGACTATGACCCCGGTGCTTCTGAAGTAAATCAGCTCAATCGTATTAAGCTGATGCTCTCCACTGCCCAGAAGAATCTGTCAAAAAAAGAAAATACAGATACCGATAACAGTTCAGCAAAAAAAGACGGTGAAATATCTGCTTAAACAAAAAACTCATTCTTCATGAATTATGAAGAATGAGTTTTATTTATATTCCCATCTTTTATTAATTTGATTTATGATCATTTTTGTAAGAGTTTTTCCAAGCCTTGAATTTACGCTTTGCAATATTGTATTTCTTATCTTCTACAGACAAAACGCGAACTTCTTTAGCTGCTAATCTTTTTCCCAATTCTTTTACAACACATTCTCCGACCTTATCACGATCAATGTTGCTCTCTTCTACTGTAAATGTAATCACTGCCTTATTCAAGGACTCTTCTTCACATTTCGTATTAGATCTGCACTTTACAACGATTTCACCAGTTCCCCAACCAGTTGTCTCATACGTAATCGTTCCCAATGTCATTAATCGATCAATGGTACTCTCTTCCACTGTAACTCCTTTCATATAATGCCTCCAATCCTACTTTACGTAATATGTTACAATTTTATTACAATTAAAACTATAGCATATAATTAATAGTTTTTGCAAGGGTTATTTCCCTAATAATATGAAAAAGTCTGCCAAATAGCAGACTTTTTCTGAGGAGTAGTTATGAAAAATTTATTTAGTCATATAATGACTGATCCAAATATTGGTTATTGCCTATTTTGTTTGAAAACTTCCAGCTTCCTTCGGTAATACAATATACCGGCTATCGATCCTCTTATTTAAAATATTCTGTATAATATCTCTTCTGGTAATGATTCCTATATAACAGTTTCTGTCATCGACCATAGGTACAAAATTCTGTGACAATGCTCTCTCTATTAAAGTACTCATTCCTTCTTCATCTGTTACAGCCAGATTCCAATCTGTTTTTAATATGTCTTTTACCTGTCTGGAATCCAATGTTGCAATTCCATTGTCCATCATATTCCACAGGAAATCTCCCTCTTTTACGGTTCCTACATATCTGCCTTCCGCATCCACTACGGGAACTGCGCTATAACCGCTTTCATGCATAATATGAAGTCCATCTCTTAAACTGTCTGTATCATGTAAATATGTAGTGCTGCATTTTGGCTTCAGCATTGCCATAACATTCATTGCACATCCTCCTAATCACCTTGTGTTGTCATTATAGTAGTTATATACCATATTCTCCATTACTTTTTCATTGTATAACATATTAACAATAGAATCGACTTTTTTCAAAAATATTTGTATATTTTTGTATCATGTTTTCTTTTTCCTCTTATTTTCTTGTCTATGTTTATAATAATAAACGATAAATGTGTCAAAACAATGTACACATTATAAAATAAATATATATTTCTAAAAATTCTATAACCTGCCTTAACCATACAAAAAAGCTTCTGACAGATACATAATCCGCCAGAAGCTTCTCTTACCATAAAATCAATTCATTATTTAATTGTAATATTGCCCTTTGCTGCAGCATATTCTTCACCGATTACGCCGCCTAAAGAATTAGCATAAGAAATCAGGCCTTCTGCATCTACAACACCTGTATCAACGCTCTCAACTTCTGAGAAGCTGTAGTATGTATCACCACCGTCTGCCATGAAGTTGTTTACTGCGATGTGATATGTAGCCTTAGGATCGAAGTCCTTACCACCTACAGACTCAATTGTTACACGGCTGCCTGGATTAGCAGGTGCATAGTAAGTAGAATCAGGATACTGCTCACCCTTTGCATAAGGAACAGATGTGTCAATCGTAAATACAATTCCTGATACCTGTGGGAATGCACCAAGTGCTTCCGGGCAAGCTGAGCAGGATGCCTCCAATGCTTCAAGGAGCTGTTCACCTGTTACTGTTACAATAGAGATTGTGTTGCCAAATGGGAATACTGTATAGAGCTTATCCATAGAGATATCGCCAGCTTCTACAGTTGCTCTGACACCGCCACCATTCTGAATAGCACCATCAATCGTGTAGTCAAGATTATTATCTGCTACGTAAGTCTCTGCTGTATACTTATATGCATCAGCAGCGAAATCACCCAGGTTAGTCTCCTGTGTACGTACACCGGGAGCTCTGCTGCCATCCAGTGTATATAATGTAGTAGCGAACTTACCTGCATAAGCTTCGTTTACAATATCAGCAAATGTTGCTACATATTCATCCATGGATGGGCAACCGCCAATATTGTACATCTGCTTGGAATCATCTACCAGCTTGGCAGTTGTAGTCTTACCATCATATACAACTACACCTACTGCATTCAGATAGTTACCTGTGCTTACAATCTTGGTTGCGTTTACATCTAATCCTGTATCAATCTTTGTATGGCTGTGTCCATCAACGAACAGATCAATACCATTTACGTTAGATACTACATCTACGGAACGATTGCCTATGCTTTCTTCATCTACACCAAGGTGTCCAACACAGATAATATAGTCACAACCTGCTTCCTTTAATGCATCAACCTGTGCCTGTGCACATGCATAGAGCTCTGCACCTGCAAGAATGTCGATATCTTTTACATTCTTAGGGTTAGCCTTAGTCTGTGTTTCAGGTGTATCAAGGCCAAACACACCAACTTTCATATTTTTGAAAGTGAATACTGTATGATCCTGTAAATATGGTTCACCTGTTTCCTTATTCAGGATATTTGCATCCAGAATAGGGAACTGCGCTGCATCAGACATAGCCTTTAATGCATCAAGTCCGAAATCAAATTCATGATTTCCAAGGCTGGCTGCATCATAGCCTGCTGCATTCATGAAGTAGATTGCATCTAATCCTTTGTAATAGTTCACAAGATTAGTACCCTGTGAAAAGTCACCTGCATCAAGAAGCAATACATTTGCTCCCTGTTTCTGGTAATAACCCTTCAATGCTGTTACAGTGGACATTCCTAATGATCCTTCTTTAGAATCAGCTGCATAACGTCCATGCATATCATTTGTATGGATTACTACAAGCTTACCTGACAGGTCTTCTGCTGCCTTAACTGTAGTTGCCGGTACATATGCTGTTAAACCAGCTACCATGGCTAAGGATAAAACACCAACAGCAAGACGTTTTAAAAATTTGTTCATAAAACTGCCTCCTTGTGTATTTTTGTAGGTGAAAAACGGATTATTTGACAATAAGTTCCAATTTCCATCCACATATCTACATATTACCGTTCCCCTTAAAATATGTCAATCGTACTTTTACATAATTCCACATAAAAAGACTCATTGGAAAACATCATTTTCACAATGAGCCTTTGTTATTACAATTTCAATTATAAATCACAATTGTTTACTGTTCTTGGGAATGGAATGACATCACGGATATTGCCCATGCCTGTCAGATACATAACACATCTCTCAAATCCAAGACCAAATCCGGCATGTCTTGCACTTCCGTATCTTCTTAAATCAAGGTAGAAATCATAGTCCTCTTTATTCAGACCACATTCTGCCATTCTCTGTTCCAGAATCTCAAGCTTGTCCTCTCTCTGGCTGCCGCCGATGATTTCTCCGATACCAGGTACCAGACAGTCCATAGCAGCTACGGTCTTACCATCCTCATTCAGCTTCATATAGAATGCTTTGATCTCCTTTGGATAATCTGTTACAAATACAGGGCGTCCAAATACCTTTTCTGTCAGATATCTCTCATGCTCTGTCTGCAGATCACATCCCCATGAAACCTTGTATTCGAACTCGTCATTATGCTTCTCAAGTTCTGTGATTGCATCTGTATAGGTAATATGACCAAACTCAGATGTTGCTACATGATGAAGTCTCTCAATCAGTCCCTTATCTACAAACTGGTTGAAGAATTCCATTTCTTCTGGCGCGTAGTTGATTACGTACTTCAGCATGCTCTCTGCAAGCATCATATCGTCTTTTAAATCCGCAAATGCAATCTCAGGCTCAATCATCCAGAACTCTGCTGCATGTCTGGTAGTATTGGAATTCTCTGCACGGAAAGTAGGTCCAAATGTATAGATATTCTTAAATGCCATTGCATAAGTCTCACCGTTAAGCTGACCACTTACAGTCAGATTGGTGGGCTTATTAAAGAAGTCCTTGCTGAAATCTACCTTGCCATCCTGTGTCAAAGGAAGATTGTTCATATCAAGAGTTGTTACCTGGAACATCTCACCTGCACCTTCACAGTCACTTCCGGTAATCAATGGTGTATGTACATACACGAAATCTCTCTCCTGGAAGAATTTATGAATTGCATAAGCACATAAGGAACGTACTCTGAATACAGCCTGGAAAGTATTAGTACGAGGTCTCAGATGAGAGATAGTACGCAGATATTCAAAGCTATGACGCTTCTTCTGTAAAGGATAGTCCGGTGTGGAATCTCCCTCTACTTCTACTGCTGTTGCCTGAATCTCAAATGGCTGCTTTGCATCCGGTGTTAAAGTAACCACACCTGTAGCAATCACTGCTGCACCTACATTCAGCTTGGAAATATCAGCGAAATTAGCTAATGCATCACTGTATACTACTTGCAGTGGTTCAAAAAATGTACCATCATTAATTACAAGGAAACCAAATGTCTTAGAATCTCTCTTGCTTCTTAACCATCCTCCTATTGTCACCTCTTTATCCGCATAATCTTTGTAATTGCGGTATAAATCTTTAATGTTTATCATAAGAAACCTCCTACTAAAAAAAGTCCATCACATGCTTTCCATTATACCCACTTTAGGCTATGTACGCAATGTATTTGGACCTTTTTTATTGTAATTTTTGTCAATTTAGTGTTCATATCGTGCGCTAAGGCACTGTATCAGCTCATTTGTGCCTGCGCATACTGGATAATGTCCTGTATCTCCATTCCTGATTTTTCAACGGCTGCACGCAATTCGTCCAGCTCTTCCATTTTCTGCTGCTGCACCAGTTCATTCAGTTCTTCTTTTTCCTTCTTCAATCTGGTTGTCAGTGCTTCTATCAGTTCTTCCTTCTGCGCAATCTTCTCCTGCAAAGATTTTCTAGCCCCTCTTGCCATATTCTCTCTCCTTCTCATTATCTATTTATGACAGCAGATGATACAATGCAGTGCACGTATACACTGCTGTCATCTGCTTATAGTATATGGACAAGATGGCAGATTTATTCAGGGAAATTATATTTATTTTCATTTTCAAGCCATTTCCTACAGTTCGTAAGGAGTTGTCTGGTAAACATAATAATTGAGCCAATTGGTATAGAGGTTATTACTATGTGATCTCCACTGCAGATCGGGTTTCTGGGTTGGATCATCATTGGGATAATAATTTCTTGGGATATGAATAGGTAATCCCTTATCCAGGTCTCTATGATATTCTTTATCCAAAGTATAACGGTCATACTCAGGATGTCCGTTTACAAATATCTTCTTTCCCTCTTCGGCGTATGCAAGGAATACACCTGCTTCTTCTGACTCTGCAAGTACTGTGATCGCATCACATTTATGAATCTCTGAAGCCGGTGTCTCTGTATGCCTGCTGTGTGGCGCAAGGAAATAGTCATCAAAACCACGAACAAGCGGTATCTTTCTGTTCTGCACTTTATGGGAATACAATCCGAACAGTTTCTCCGGAAGCAGTCGCTTCTGGATTCCATAATAGTGAT
>OCSH01002363.1_pt1 | contig 11291 bp, 20 predicted proteins | sample 1538371 | NCBI WGS metagenome assembly OCSH01 (sample SAMN04571687, study PRJEB22368) | human gut metagenome | biome: human gut; material: stool | host: Homo sapiens | place: Luxembourg | collected 2012-06-01 | reverse complement strand
CCATGGACAAGATAAGATATGCACTAATGACAGATACAACTATACATAGAACATTTGATAGAGAGCTTAAACTATTTAGCGGTAAAGGAGCAAGAGAATAGGAGGTGATAAAGTGGATATATATAACAAAATAGAAAAATCGTTACTAGGATTAAATAGTACTGATACCAAGTTTGCCAAAGAACTCCAGGAAGTAAAAAAATATTATGAATTCTATGAAGGTAGACCAGAAACAATTGAAGATGACACAGAAGATGAAAGAGGGCAACTATGGAAAGTGAAAACTGACGATTATAAGCCTACTAGAGAAATCAGAAATATAACCAAGAAATTAATGAAAAAGCAGAAAAGATTTATGACCGCAGTAAAACCAGATTTTATTATTAAATCGATCGATGGAGCAGATGTTGAAAGAGTTGACAATAAAAAAGCTATAATAAATAAAATATTAAATGAAGGTAAGTTCTGGAATAAATTTTCTAAAGCTTTTTTAGATTGCACAATTGGTAAAAGAGTAATGCTTTGCTTAATTACTGATATAGACGACCAAGGAAATGTTTTATCAGAAAAACCTATTAGGTTTAGATTTTATACAATGCCAGAGTTCACATATGAATATGATCCAAATGATTGCGATAAATTGATAAAAGTACAAATAGCATACCAAGATGAAACAACTATAGGTAAACTACAGACTGAACAAAGATGGCATAAATGGATATATGAAATGAGAGGCAATGAATGCTGGGCAACTTATCAAGTTGTTGACGGTATAAATACTCAGGCATATATAGAAACAGTAAATGAAAATGGTGAAAAAGAGAAAGAAGAGATTAAGCAGGATTGGAATACAGGATTAAATCAATTGCCATGTAAAATAATATTCAACGGTGGACTAACAGGAGATGTAAGAGGACATAGTGATATAAAGGATTTAATGGATATGGCCATGGATTATAATAGAACTATTTCCGATTATAGAGATGCATTAAAATTTAAAATGTTTGAACAAGATGTATTTGTAAATGCAGATCCTAATTCTATTGCTGGTATTAAAATAGCACCTGGTTCAATAATTGATTTAAAAGGAGACCAAAGCTTAACAATAGATGGGAATATTCCTACTCCTACATATGGCAAATTAACTTCTGCATTTAACTTTCAAACTGCAGCCGATAGTTATTTAACTGGGCTAAAAAAGGATATGTACGAGTTGATGGACCAACCTTTGCCAGAGTCATTAGTTAATGTAGCAAGCGGTAAAGCACTTAGAATGTTAAATGATGATTTAATAGGAAGATGTGAAGAAAAATGGCAAGAATGGGATGATGCATTTAGATGGTTAATAGATATAATAATTGAAACTGTCAACAAAGGAAATCTTTATAGAGATGTTAAAGATATTGAAGATTTAAACCTAAATACATCATTAGAATTTTATCACAATTATCCAATACCTGATGATGAAACAGAAACAAAAGAATTAGCTATGAAAGAAGTTGAAGCTAATGTACGTTCTCATCAATCATATATTAGAGACTTTGGAGAAGCACAAGAAGCAGATAAAGAATTTGAAGAAATCTTGAATGAACAAGATAAACTTAATATGACACTTAATAGTTCTAGTGGATTAGATGATTTTAATGCTGGCGGTGAAGGCAATGAATAAAGCAATTTGTGACAAATGCAATAGAAAATTCACAATAAAGCTTCACACAAAAGAAAAAGATAATATGCAAATAACTTATTTTAAATGTCCTGAATGTTATAAAGAATACATTGTGAATGTAACAGATGAAAAGCTTAGAGAAGGTATGCTTAAAGCTATAGAGCTAAGAAATAAGATGATTAGTGATGTAAACGATAAAGAAGCTATAAGAGATTATCATATTATAAAAACTAAGAATTGCATAAGAGGTAAAAAACTTAAAGAAAAATATTTGGGTGGTTAATATGAATAGATATTTAAACGATTTAAATAATTACCTAAAAAGAAACAAATTAAAACTTAATAAGCAAGAGCAACAAGCAATACTTAAAGCATATAATAAAGCTTTTGATAGTATGTTGAAGCAATATAAAGCTAATTCACATAAGAAAAATGCAACTCAAATAGCAAGAACAGCATACTGCAAACAATTACATAATGAAATTCTAAAAATTATTAAAGAATACAATATGAAAGTTACTGATAATATTCTTAATGCACATGTTGATATTTTAACGAAAGATGTAGACTATTATAAAGACACAGACCTATACAAAGAAATCAAGAAAAATGTCAATATAGTTAATAGACAAGTAATAGAGCAAATGATTAAAGGGCAAATATATAAAGATGGCCAAGGACTTAGCAAAAGACTATGGAAAAGTGTTAGCAGAAGTGGTGATAAGATAGAAGAAGCTATTACAAGCATGATAGCTGAGGGAAAAGGAGCTACTGAAATAGCTAAAAATTTAACTCAATTTGCTAAACAAGGCCATAAGACTTGGGATAAAGCTAAGATAAAAGAAAAGTTAGGTAGTGCTTATGCTAATAGGTATGGAGCTGGTGGCATAGATTATGAAGCATTAAGACTTGCAAGAACTACACTTAATCATCAAGCACAATTAACTCAAAAGAATGCAAACAAAGTAAATCCATATGCCCAAAAGTTAAAATGGCATAGTGACCATCAAGCGGGAAGAACTTGTCAACAATGTGAGGACAGAGATGGGAAAATATTTGATGTAGAAGATTGCCCTTTTGACCATCCTAATGGATCATGTCATCCTGAAAATATATTCTGCATCAATGGAAAAGAAGTATCTAATATTCAAATGGCAGAAGACATAGGCAAATGGATTAGAGGGGAAGAAAACAGTGGCACTATGGATATATTGTATGGAGATTTATAGGGAGGAAATATGATAGAGAAACCAACAAATACAATGACAATAAAAGTTAAAATGACTGAAATGGATGAAGTTAAAGATATAATAGCTTCATTTATTTTTATGCTAGAGGATACTAGAATAGATAGAAACATAAGGGAACAATATTTAGAAACCTGTAAGCCTTTAAAGGAAAATTTCTTTGTAAGAATTGATAAATAAGGAAGAATTATGGCAAGATACAAAACAAAACCTTGTGAAATAGAAGCTATTCAATTTACAAACGCATCAATAGATGAAGTTATTGAATTTACAGAAGGAAAAGCACAATTATGTCATGACTTGGTGTATAGGATAAACAGACCTCAATCTGATGGAAACTATTTATTAATAGAAACTCTAGAAGGACTTATGAAAGCGACTCAAGGTGATTATATTATTAGAGGATTAAGAGGAGAATATTATCCATGTAAACCTGATGTATTTGAAAAGAAATATGAGGAGATTAAATAATATGAATGAACAAGATATGAAGCTATTTAGCTTCTTTTTTTATTATCTTTCATTAATTTAAAATCCATAAATTGGAAATAATATGAATATAGAGAACTTGCGGGATAATTACCCGCCTTCTAAAAATAATAAATCAACGGAAAGGATTGATGTTAATGTTAGTAGAAGTACAAAAATTAAATAAAGAAGAAGTAACTGTTGTAAGCAGCTTAGATGTAGCAGAAACTTTTGAAAAAGAACACTACCATGTTCTTGAAGACATAAGAACAATAGAAGACAAAATTAGTAGCCCCGAATTTTCGGGTTTGTTCTTTGAAAGTAATTATAAAGCTAAAAATGGTAAAAAGTTACCTATGTATTATATGAATAGAGATGGTTTTACATTATTAGCTATGGGATATACAACAGAAAAAGCAATGCAATTTAAGTTAGCTTACATAAAACAATTCAATGCTATGGAAAAACAACTAAAAGAAAAATTAGTTGAAAGACAAAAGGGCATAGCGGTACGACAAGCATTAACAAAATCAATCCAACAATCAAATGAAAATGAAAGAATGCATGGACATGCATATTCAACTTATACAAACTGTATTTACAAAGTAATATTTAATAAAAATGCTAAACAACTAAGAGAAGAATATGGAATAGATAAAAAAGCTAATCCGAGAGATTATTTTAGTTCAGAAGAATTAAAAGCAGTTCAATCAATGGAATGCTTAGTAAGTGGATTAGTGGATTGTGGTTGGGATTATAATCAAATAAAAACATTCATTCAACAAACTAATACAAAAGCTTTAATGGAAGCTTAAATTTATATTTTGAAATAAATAACAGGATAGCCTTCGGGTTATCTTTTTTTTATGCCCTAGGCATGGCGTAAAAAGGCTTAAGTTCCTGGTTACTTCATAACCTTGTATGATAAAAATACTTTTTCTATGCTTTAGTAAAAACATTGATATATCATCCACCAGGATGTAAAAGGAGGATTTAATATGGCAAAACAATTAAAAGATTTCTTAGCAGGATTAGATAATGCTACTGAAATAGAGAATAAAATAAATGATGCTTTAAAAGAAGCTGGATGTAAAATTTTCGTTGATGATGGTAAAGAAAATATATATGTACCTAAAACTAGATTAGATTCTAAGATATCGGAGCTTAAAAACTCCAATGATAAAATAAAAGAACTAAATACACAAATAGGGACACTTAAAGATGAATTAAAAGGTACAGAAGGAGCTTCTGAAAAGATAAAAGTCTTAGAAGATTCAATAGCAAATTATGATAAGACTGTTAAGGAAATGCAATTAAATAATGCCGTAAAAGATATGGCCTTAGAATTTAAAGCTAAGGACAATACAGGTAAAGATATACTAGCTTTTTTAGATAAAAGTAAAATAACTGTAGGTACCAACGGTGAAGTTACTGGAATTAAAGAGCAAGTAGAAAGCCTTAAAAAAGAAAAATCTTATTTATTTGAAATTGAAGAACAACAAAATAAAGGTGGATTTAATTTTTTTGGAACTGGATCACCAGGAAAACCAAGTAATTTAAATCTATTTGGTTCTAAGACAACAAATGAAGGAGATTTTGGAAAAATGCTATCGAAACAAAACAAACCAAATTCAGATGAACAAATAGATAGCGATTATTACTTTAAAAAATAGGAGGAAAATAACATGCCAAAATTAAATACTACAAAAATATTAGCACCTGAAAAAACTTTTTTAGCATTTCCTGACCATTATGTTAATGTAACTGCTAAAATAGAATATTCAGTATTAAAAACATTTACTACTACTGACCCAGCAGGAAATAAAGCATTATTAGCTGGACAAGTGGTAGCACTTGCAGATGATGGAACTGTTACTAAATCCGCTGCTGCAGCAAGCTCAACTAAAGCTACAGGAAACGCAATAGTATTCAATACAGTAAGATTAGATGATTATACTGAAAATACTGATGACTATGTAAATGTAACAGTACTTGTTCATGGATTCGTTAGAAAAGATAGACTAAAAGATGCAGCTAACTTAGATGCACCATTAATTCATGTAATAGCACAATAATTCAAAGGAGGCAAAGAATATGAATATTAATTTATTTGATTTTATAAACGCAAAAGAAATAGCCGCTTTTGTAACTGAAAAACCAGAAAATAAAATACCATACTTTGGTGAAACTTTATTCCCGGCGCAAAAGCAATTAGGAACAGATATAAGTTGGTTAAAAGGGGCAAATGGATTGCCAGTAGCAATACAACCTTCTAACTATGATGCAAAAGCAAGAATGAGAGAAAAAGAAGGATTTGACAGAGTTGCCACTGAAATGGCATTCTTTAGAGAAGCAATGAGAATTGGTGAAAAAGATAGACAACAAATAAATCTTTTATTAAATAATCCACAATCTCAATTGGCTTTACCTCTTATAAGAAATATTTTCAATGAAACAGCTAGATTAGTTGAAGGAGTTAGAGCTCGAGCTGAAATAATGAGAATGCAATTATTAACATCCGGTAAAATAGATGTTACTTCTGCTGACGGTAGAGCAAAATATATATATGATTATGGCCAAGCTAATAGTTTTAAGCCAAGACAAGGAACTGCTGGATGGGGAAATGATACAGCTGATCCAGTTAAGGATATAATAGCTTGGTGCGATTATATGGAAACTAAAACAGGTACTAGACCAACTAGACTTGTAATGAACAGAAATACTTTCTTAAAATTATATGGAAGTAAAAAAATTCATTTAATGATGTATCCAAACGATAACAATACTAATTATTTTGTATCTGAAGCTCAATTGAAAGCATTCGTAGAAGATGTGACTGGATGCTCTATATTTATATATTCTAAAAAAGTTGCAAATTTAGACAACTCAACAGGATTAGCATCTACTTCTCCAGTATCATTAATACCAGATAATAAAGTTGCAATAATGCCATCTGGTCCTTTAGGCTCAACTTGGTATGGAACAACTCCTGAAGAGTCAGACCTTATGACAGGCTCAGATGCTCAAGTATCAATAGTAAACACAGGAACTGCAATAACTACTTATAAAGAAAAACACCCTGTGAATGTAGTTACAATTGTATCTTCTGTGATGATACCTTCATTTGAAACAATTGATTATTGTGCAGTTGCAGATATAAGTGCAGCCAAAACAGGTGGCAGTACAGGAGATATAATATAATTTAGCTCATTTATATTCCTTTTATATAACCTCTAGGTTTAGAGACTTCTATTCCTAGGGGTATTTTAACGTAAGGAGGAATTTTAATGTTAAATGTAGAACAAGCGAAAATATTTTTACAAGAAGAAAATTATCCGTATTTCTCAGATGATCAATTAGAAGCTATGTGCAATTTATATGATGATATGAATGAATTATGCTATGTTGCTTGCATGATGAAAGCAGATGCTCAAGATATTACAGTTGGACCAATCAGCATAAAAAATAATTCTCAAATGTGGCAAAATTTAGCTCAAATGTTTTATAAAAAATGGATGGCAAATCCCAGTGGCGCTTCAACTATATCTAAATCTTTAACAGGGAAGTGTGTAGGTAGAGCAGATGAATATTAATGCTATAAAATCAAAAGTCGATGCAGTTATCAATCAATATGGCACAGAGATAAAAGTATACAGGGATATTTATAGCGAGGACGAATACGGATGAGAATATGGCATATATAGGTACAATAAAAGGAATTATAGACAATGCTAGTAGTTCACGTTTACCAACTAAAACTAATGAGAGACAAGGAATTATAGAGTTAGATGCCTCGGCAACTTTATACATACCTTATGAGAAAGATATTCTTATACAAGAAGATGATTATCTTGAAATTGATGGGGTTTATTATAGAGTTGGGATTTTCTTAGACATAGTACACTACAATTTATTATATGAAATACCGATTGAAAGGATTGAGTTAAATGAGTGATATTACTATAGATGCTAGTGAAGTAACAAACAACCTAAAAAATATGACCAAAAGAACTAAGGCAGGAATAACTGTCATAGGTAATACCGTAGCTTCTCAAATGAAAGAATATGCTCAATCTAATCATAAATGGATTGACAGAACTGGTAGTGCAACAGATGAAATTACTGCAGATGCTAAATGGGAAGGAACAACACTTGATATATCTATTACTCATGGTGTTGACTATGGTATATGGCTTGAGACTAGAAGAGATTTTGAAGGTAAATATAAAATATTAGAAGAAGCTAGAGATAGCCAAATTGAAACATTTAAAAGTATGTTATTAGCGCTGAGATTATAGGCGGTGAATGTATGTGAACCGTATTAAAATATATGAAATGCTAAGTGAAATATGTAAAGTCGATATAACGCAACAAGTTAAAAGCAAAATATCAGAAGATACTTTGGTATTAAAACAAAATAGCGTGTTAACTAGCATGAATAACGATTTGGCCGGATGGGACATATGGATTATATATATTTATTGTCCTAATAGTCCAATTAAGTTAGATGAATTAAGAAAAAAAGTTATAAGAATGTTAACTGAAAATGACATTGAAGTAATACATGAATTAAAGCAAGAGTACTGGGATGAAAATTTGCATTGCTACATATCAACGGTATCATGCAAAACACCGAGTACTTATGTTTATTAAAGGAGGATTGAAACGAATGGCAATATTATACAATATCAAGAAAGTTGTACTGACTGAACTTGATGAGTCAACTGGAGCTGCTAAAAGTAGTGGGATAGTAACTCACATTAAAACTGCACAAAAAGCAGAACTAGAAGCTGTGTTAAGCGAAGGCGATGAAGATATATTAAGAAGTCCAGAACAAATACTCGCAGTTGTAAGAACTAATGATTTAATCTACGGATATGATATGACTTTAACTGATAATACTTTTGACGCCAAAGCAGCTGAATTAGTTGCAGGTTATAAAGTTACTGGTTCTGGCAAGGAAGAAAAATGGTCTACTCCAATGATGACAGAAGGATTTACAGGGAAACCATTTAAATGCGATATATATGTTGCAAACTATTCAGGAGACTCCATAGTAAATTATGTAAAAATTACTCTTAATAAATGCTATGGAAAATTCCCAGATATGGAAGTTGGCGACGGATATTACGCACCTGAATTTAAGATAAAAGCAAGAGAAAATACAAAAGCTAGTCTTCCAATAAAAGAAATAACTTTCGTTGATGAAGTGCCAGCTGACCCAGAAGCATCTTAGAAAAACTGTTAGGAGGAATATAAATGAGTGTTATAAGTGCTGAAGCTTTTAAAAATAAAGCTACAAGAATTATAAAAATAGATGGATTTGAACCAAACGAAAAAATCGAAGTAAGAATAAAACCTGCGAGTATGTTAGGAATGATAGCAGCGGGAAAACTTCCTAATAATCTATTACAAACAGTAGATGATTTATTTATTAGTAAAGGTAATAAAAAATCAAAAGGAAAAGTTGATACATCTGATATGAATCCAGATGAACTTAAAATGGTAATGGAAATGATAGATACTATCTGTAGAGATTGCATGGTAGAACCATTATTTGATGATATAAAAATGTTTATGACTGATACTCAAAAGATGCAAATAATGAGTGAATCAACGGGAACTGTTAATGCAGTTATACCCTTTATTCAAAAGTAGGAAAATAATAAATGTTATTAGTACTGCTAAAACTTTCGGATGTCGCCCTAGTGATATACTAGGCATAGAAGACGATGACATATATGCACGATACTGTATAGATGAAGCATGTACATATCTTTATAATAGAATGCAACCAAATAAGGATGGAAAGAGTGAAAAGCCTACGTTTATAGAAGATATACAAGAAAGCAAGCATCATAATCCAGGATTAGATTTATTAATGAATTAGTAACTGTAAGATTATAAAAGTCTTACAGTTTTTTATTACATAAAAGGAGGTGAGGCTATGGCAGGAGTAGATTTAGGTAGTATAGTTGCACATTTAAAACTAGAGATGAATGATTTTAATAGCAAGCTAAATGAAGCGGTTGCAAAAGTTAAAGATACACAGACACAATTTGAAGGATTGAGTTCTTTTGGTAAATCACTATCAACTGTAGGTGCAGGGCTTACTGCCAGTATAACAGCGCCGGTAATGGCATTAGGTGCTAGCGTAGTAAAAACACAAATGCAATTCGAACAAGCTATGTCAAAAGTTCAAGCATTATCTGGTGCTACTGGAAAAGATTTTCAAATGTTGGAAGATACGGCTAAGAAGTTTGGTGAGTCCACAGTTTTTAGTGCCTCTGAATGCGCAGATGCTTTAGGATATATGGCGTTAAAGGCTAGCGCGGTTATAGAGAAATCTATAGCATAAAAAAGAATGTGAAACGGTGAAAGCTAAATTTATATAAATAGTTTTAGTAGGATGGATAAATAATAGCAAATATGATATAATTATTTTGAGGTGATAAACTTTGAATAAAGTATGTTGTAGTTGCAAAAAGAACAAAGATATTTCTCTTTTTTCTAAAAATAAAAATTCTAAAGATGGTTATAAAAATTATTGCAAAGAATGTGCAAGTATTCAAGGGAAAAAATATAGAGAAAAGCATAGGGAAAAAGTTCTTGAGTCTAAAAAAGAATGGTATAGAAATACTAAAAATAAAAAGGAAGAAAGAACTCAAAAAGAACTAAATAAAAAAAGTAAAGTTTGTAGTAAATGTAAAATAGAAAAAAATATAGATGAATTTTACGAAAGAGCAAACGGTGGTTTCCATGGAGAATGCAAAGCGTGTACTTTAGAAAAACAAAGAGAGTATCACAATGAAAATAGAGATAAAATATTGCTAAGAAAAAAAGAATACAACAGAAAAAACAAAGAAAAAATAGATAATTACAATAAAAAATATTATATTGAAAACAACGATGATATAAAATTAAGGGTTAAAAAATGGAAAAATGACAACCCTGAAAAATATAAAAATCTAAGTGTTAGAATGTCACAGGTAAGAGCAGCAAGAGAAAAAAATGTAATTTCTGATTTTTCTAAAAAAGACTGGGAAGATTGCAAAAACTTCTTTAAAAATGATAATGGAGATTTAGAATGTGCTTATTGTGGTAAAATCTTAAAAAGAGCAACACAAGACCATTTTATACCTTTATCAAAAGGTGGAAACTATACGAAAGATAATATAATACCAGTTTGTATAAGCTGTAATTCAAGTAAATGTGATAAAGATTTTGAAGAATGGTATAAAACTAAAATTTTTTACTCTGAAAAAAGGAAACAAAAAATCTATAATTATTTATATAAACATGCTAACACCGTACCAAGCTTGATGAGAAATCTCAAGAAGGTGTAGAGACTAGATAAAGTAAGCTAAGTAATAGACACTCAAAAGGGTGTCTTTTTATATGCAGAAATATCCACGAGCGCATTCTACCCTAACGTAAAAAGTCGAGGGTAATGATATAGTCCAACTCTAGGTGAAAGCCTAGTTCTAGGATAAAGAGCCTAGACAATGAAAAAAAGTAGCTGGATGGGATGCTCAACAATCTGCAGCGGGTTTACCAGGGGTATTAAATCTAGCGGCAGCATCTGGAATGGATTTAGCACAAGCATCTGATTTGGTGACTAAAAGTAATTGGTCGGTTATGAAGAAATTCATAGCATAAAGCATTAAGGGAAAACGGTAAAGGTTAAGTTATGTGATATCGTAACCTTTGAAAATGCTATATTATTATGATATAATATAACTATATAGTATATTAAGAGGTGATATTATTGGAAAAAATATGTCCAGTTTGTAATAAAAAATTTAAAGGCAAAAAGTCACAAATATGCTGTTCAAGAGAGTGTTCTAATAAAAGAATATATAAAAAAATATCCGTAAAGTGTGAAATTTGCGGGAAAGAATTAGAAA
>OCSH01002330.1_pt1 | contig 11424 bp, 10 predicted proteins | sample 1538371 | NCBI WGS metagenome assembly OCSH01 (sample SAMN04571687, study PRJEB22368) | human gut metagenome | biome: human gut; material: stool | host: Homo sapiens | place: Luxembourg | collected 2012-06-01 | reverse complement strand
GTTCCGGTAATACATCACGGGTATTTTTCCGAGTATCTCTTCGGGAGATGGGATAGAATCTATTCGTATGAATCCTTCTATCAGGGTTTCGCCATAATATATGGATTCAACTTTATCGTCATTGAGCTTAATTTGTATCATAATATCTCAATCTTAATATAATCAGTACTCAAATAACACATGAAATTCCTATTCAAAAAGAACCCTGCTAAACAAACACCGTTGTTCGATATGGCAATGTCATCTTTATAAAGCAAGTTAACTCTTGCATTCGTTTTCAGATTATCGGTTAAAAGTTGAGGAATATTCTTGTTATTTATGTTATTTCCCCTTGTCAAGCAAATGACAGAAGTACCCCTTCCAAATTTGGTGTTCAAATAGTACTTATCTGAAAAATTAGTTCCGCTATAACTTGCCAGCCAAGTGTAATTGCTATCATGTGGCTGTATAAATGTGTAACTCGGATAGCATTCATGCGAGTATATAAATACATCTTTGTCCTTTAATAATGTCACTTTTTCGGAGTAATCGAAAGAACTTAATTCCTCCAATTCCGTGCTGAATTTCATCAATTTGTTTTGTGCGCATATCGTGATAAAATCTGCATTTATATCGCACCCGGAAATCTCTCCCGAATATAGCCCGGTATCTACTAATTCGAGAGTGTTTTCGTTCAATGTGTATAACGACTTTGAGATAGCAGAGAAACAATAGATAGTACCATTTACATTATATATTTTATTTTTTTGTTCGTAGTATGAAACAGAGTCGTTTTTGTTCGATAGCTCCGTTTTACCGGTATATCTGTTTATCTTATAAATTGTACCGTTATTATTCCCAAATTGGTAAAGATAATCGCCTTTGACAGTTATAGTTTTGCCAGTCGTACACCACAATATATATTCCCATATCAATTCGCCATTCCACGAGAGGCATAAAATTGCCTCTCCCCAAATAACTAAGTATATGTAATCTTCTTCCGCCCATATACTTACCGGCATAATATATGATTGCTTGGTTCTGTTATATTTCAAATAAATCCTTCCCGTCCTTTCACCGGAAAACCTATTCTCTATACTTTCCGCCGCTTGGTTCGCTTTATCGGCCGCCTCATTAGCGAGAGTTGCCGAATTGTTCGCTTCCGTTGCGGCATTCTCCGCATTTCCTGCCGCTGTGTTGGCGTTCGATGTGGCTGTGTTTGTATCGGAAATAAGTCCTTCGAGAGTAGTTTGCATTTGGGAAAAACTCGTCTCTCTTAGAACTTCCGCTTCGGCTCTCTCACTCTCCGCCGAGGCACGGCCGCTTTCAGCAGATTCCCGTTTCGCTTCTTCTGCCGTCAACCTGTCGCTGAGAACCTTTATATCCGAGGTTGCTTTATTGGCATTTTCAGCCGCTTGATTGGCGACTGCCGCCGCCTCTGTCGCAGGGCGTTGAAGATCGGCGATTTGCTCCGGCGTAAAATCGTCGTAGGTAAAAGGGTCTCCCTTATCTCCTTTTTCACCGGGTAAGGCAACCATTTCTTCCACCACGGCGGCATCGGGCACTACCACCTGCTCATGAACAATTATGCAATCACTATCAGCCATATCACTTGATGATTATATTGGTTTTGTAAACATCGCCATAGTCCCATTTGCCGTCATCGAAATCGGCATCCTCTATCCAGTAGTGCCTCTCGACCGATAGCAAGCCATAGCGGAAAGTCCCGGAATTGAATATGCCGTACAGCACGCCGTCACGGAACACACAGTTTTTACGTGTCTTTCCGTCGTAGCTCACTTCGCAACAACAACCGGCCTCGTCCTTGTAGATGAACTTAAACTTCTTCGTCTCGGCATCGATCGGGCTCCCGTTCTTGTCCTCAAAGCCAATGGTAAACTTAATATCCTCCCACGAGTACTTCACTATGGGCTCTTTTTCACTCATCGATCAATCTCCTATAATCTTAAATATGCTGCGCTTGCTTATTGGCTTTTCGCAGATACAGCATTCTTCCGAATCATTAATATAGTACAATACTTCCTCTACATATTTCAATCCGATAGAATAAGTATCATCGGCTATCATTTGTCGTTCCTTTAATTCTGTATGCGAAGAATAAGCATCGTTGTTATTCATAGTTCCAAACCTCGTCGGCAAGCTATTACCGAATTTTACGACACGTGAATAGGCCAGATAGGCAACAGCCTTCTTCAACCCTCCGATAATGCGATCTTCTCCTTTCTTCGATTTATACAAACCTCCATTTAGTAATATTGTATCTTTACTCTGCATTATCTTTTGAAACAGAGTATCACCTACTAGATAGCGAATGTCTATATCTATCGCCTCGTCTATCGCTTTATTTGCAATTTCCTTATCTGCATAGCAAGGCCTTGCCAATGTCGATATATCAGTTGGTGTTATTAGTGCTGCCATACAACATCGATTGTATTTTAAAAGTATCAGACGTGAGTTCTCCGAATGGTTGTTCATACCAATTCTTGAATATAGATAACAAGGCTCTCGATATTGCCCTCTGCTCTTTGGTTACCTTACCCGAATAGTAGGAATAAGCGTCAGCCAATATATCACCAGAGAAGCCGAGCTTTCCTTTTCTTATTGCCAAAAATGCTTCTTGGTTGAATGCTGAATAGATATTATCTATTATGCTATCCGCCGTTACGGTAAATTCCTTATCATAATTGTTGGTCGACAAACTTATAAATTCAGGAGATTGCTCGTCAGCTCCTATCTCTATCTCTACTATCTTGCAGGCATTAAAGTCTCCCTGCAAGTTTTTCAACACAGGAGAATATTCACTTTCGTAACTCTCATGTCCGTAAGATCTCCTTTCATTGTCAAAATAATTCTCTTGAATATCTGTTCCTTTCCTTGTAATCAATGCCCCGCTCGGCAAGAAGTTATTCCGGGCGTTGCGATAACGTACATTTGCAAGTCCTTCATCTGTACTCATATCCGTGATAACAGGGTCATACACCGGAAGAGGGTAAACCATGTTGCCATTCCTCGAATACCATAACACCTGCCCCTTATAATCATTTATCCCAACCTCTTCAATTTCGGTAATTGCAGAATTGGGATCGAAAACATGAATGAAACTAATGTTCGACTTGTTGACTCGAACTCGTTTCCCATTCCTAGTCTCATCACCCGTCCAGTTAGTGTGAATGGCTATTTCTGTCACTTTACCGTAATCGTTTGGCTCTTTAAGTCTCGTTGTAATGAATGGGATATGATGAATGTTGCGAATCTTTCCTAATACGTCATAATTGGCATGTATTGCAAAACCTCCGAACTTTGCAAGATCATTTGCTAACAATCCCAACAAGTCATCTAGTGTATCTCCGCTTTTGTTGATTTTGTAATCTGAAATTATTTGAGAGTTAAATCCATTCCCTTCTATGAAATCTGCATAGCGAGACAAACAGCCGGAGGCGATAGACGACGATGCTACCACCTCGGCTAATTTATTGGGATACAAATTATCTTCACCATAGCTCTGTATATTCAGGCTACTCAGATAATTCGTGTTAATCCTCTTTTGAGGCTCCTTTACTGCTTTTAGATTCATAGAACTCGTCAGGGATTACAGAAAACATGGTTCGCAAGCCGGGGTTATTGGTCAGATATTCTTTGGCTATATCATCGGTAAGGTTCTCATTCGTGTAAACACGTGGATCACCGAACACTTGAATCACAGCTCCGGGTTTTAATACAAATTTCGGTTTCTCTTTCATCTTCTTGTTCCTTTTTAAATAAGTGAATGTTTCAATCAATGCGTCTCTATGCTTGTCCTTGCAGTTACATTTCCGAACTTCTTTTTTCAAGGATTCTTTATAGAGTTTCTCGATCGTTCGATGATCCTCCTGCGATAGGGAGTTTATTCTCCCTATCAACTCGGAGGATAATTTCATCGCTTCTTCATAGGTCATAGACTTTAAGAAGGATTAACCAACGAATTAATCATCGCCAGCGTCGCTTCATAACTGGTCTTGAACAAATAAACTTCTGCCACAGGGCTTTCAGTTTCAGTCATGGTAACCTGCCAGCCACCTTGTGTATCCGAGCTATACGGGTCACGAGTCGCTGCCGTTGCGAACATGCCTTGTTTGATACCGAAAACTTCAAAGGAACTGTCTCCCTTCGTACCTTGTGTGGCACTAAGATTCTTCCATGTGTTTTCGAGAATCACGACATACTTACCATTGAACAAGGGGTCTATCACTGTTTCAGCAATCTTGGGACCTTTGTTCAATATCGTAAATTGGACACTTTTAGTTACCGTATTGGAAATTGTTCCAACGGCCAGTTCAGAGGTAGATCCCGTATATGGCGCATTTCCTCTTTGAACGATTTCATAGGCCTTTTTCCCGTCTTTTAGAACAAGGTCGGAAATCGTATTCGCACCAGAAAAGGTGGTGGCCGTAAAATCGATGTCGTCCCAGTTAATAATTATTCCTTTGTGCTCATACCCCTTTGTAATAGGATCGTCACAGTTCGGAACTATTCCTGCCGAAATCAAACTAACACAGTCTGTTGCCATTTCATTTTCCTTTCTTAAAAAATTATTTAGCATGCTACTTGAACTAACTCATCTTCTGCGATTAAAGTACCGAGGTCTCCTGTCGAATAAATTTGAGTTTGTCGTTTTTCACGATTGAAGAAAATATCCAAATCTGAAATCAATTCTCCGGGAGCCCCCACAAGTAAATTCTTCGGCGAAGTGTAAACAGCTCGGTGAGGAATGTTCAACTTCGTCTTATCATTTTGATATTTTTGAATCATTCTATCCCAAATCGATACGGAATAAATAGGAACACCATTGTATTGCGCCATTTGAACACCATCGAAGATAACTTCCCACGGCATTATCGTGCTGTAAGTCTTCTTCACATCTTGCGTCAATGCGTCTGCCAATGATTTTGTCATAAAAATAGCTGCCCCATCAAGGGTAGAAATTCTTGGGTCTGCTTCCATCAACATGGAGTCTACTATGCCCGTTGCAACACCGGATTCTAATAATTTCGATTTTTGAAGGGCTGCCGTTGTTTGCGAATTTGCCGCAATTGCTGTTTTCTGAGATTCATTATCTGTAATTATTGCAAACAATCGCTTCCAGAATCCATCGGCAACTGTAAACAAGTTAGTATTAACCCCGTCTGTTATCTGACCGCTTCCTTCGGTTATATTCTTTGCGCCCTTGTCGCCGAACCAAATTAACCGCCACATCATATTTATCATGGCCTTTTCCAACGCAGGTCGATAGACAACATTCATATATTCGATAGAGGTCATGTCGCCCTTATCCGTGCCTGTTTTCAGCGTATATTCGGCTACTGTACCCATAATATCGTCATAACAGAGCTTTAAGGGTATTTCCCATTCTCCCAATTCCCACTCTTTTTCGTTCGCATCAATGGAAGCAGATACATAAGTAGGATTACAACGGTTGGTCAGTTTCGTTCCGACATCTTCCATATCTCCTATGAACCCTAATTTCTTCCCGTTTCTCGCACTAGTCATCAATGTAAATAGCGCTTCAAGGCTTTCGTCCTTGAACGTTGTCATCGGAATTAACTCCTGCAACGTTTTTATCGCCCCATTATCAGGGGTCAAATCTTTAAAAGTTCCCATAATAACCTAAACAATCTCTTAATATTACCTATTTCCTTTTTCGCTTTTCAGCCTCATGGGCTTTCGCTCTCTCTTTCCTCTCCCTTAATTCCTTTTCAAGGACGTTTTCCTCTGCTACCTGCTCTTTCTTTCTAGCCAGATTTGGTTTAGGTGGCACATAATTGCTAGTCGTCACTCTGTCAAGCCATTGTTTGCCCCCTGCCGCTTTAACTTGGGCTAGAATAGCAGACTCCTCGTCGCTTTTTCCCTTCGCTCTTTCTGATTCCAGCTCCGCTGTAAGTCGAGCAATCTCAGCTTTAAGTGCTTCCACATCTTCGCCTCCATCAGGGACAGCTTCACGAATCTCGGTAATCACGCCGTCAGATACGATAATCGTTCTCCCATCGGGCATCAACCATTCCCCGTCAGGGCTGGCGGCATCACCTACCTCCGGGTCTCCTTCTTCTCGCTCTACTGTCAATACTTGCCCGTCCTCAGTTTGTAGCTCGATGTCTTTTGCACCTGACAAACCGAGTGCTTGCGCCAACACATTCAGCGCATCTTTCAGATTCTTTTTACTCATGTTTTTTTTATTTTTGTTTGTATTGGAAATAGCCGAAATCGGCTCGATTATTTCCGTTATGAATCCCAAATCCTTAGCTTCCTGCATGCTTATATAGCGTTCCTCTTTCATCAGAGTGGAGAGAACTTCCCTATCAGCCCCCGTGCGCTCTACATAGAAGTCAAGAATCTTATTATCCTCCGACCTCAAATCATTAGCTTTGGCTTCCAGTTCTTCCGCCGTGGCATTCTCTATATAAAAATCACAGAAGCGGGTATTGTGAATCAGAAGCCTCTGGTTCTTATATCCTTTACGTACCGAACCTGCGAGCAGGACTATCGTCGCCATAGAGGCGCACACTCCGTCAACCACCGTTATTATTTTTTTGCCGGTCGCCCTCAATTTGTCAACGATAGCCCAGCCCTCGGCGACATCGCCGCCCGGACAATGAATGCGCACCTCTATCGAATCGTCATCTTCCGGTATCTGGCTTACAAAATCGTCTACATCGATGAAAGAAACTGCATTGTCCCCGAAAAACTGCAATAATGCTTTTTCCGACTCGTTCGCTATTTGAGAATATATTTTTAATACCATTATCCAATCATTGGTTTATTCCAAATTTACGAAGGAATAACCTATCAAACAGAATGATAAGAAGGGATTCAACTGCACGGATTTTGCAGCAAAAAAAATGGCGCATATCCTCACGGACACACGCCACTCGAAACACAACACATATAATTAAACAACGGAATCGAACTTTTTCAAGATGTAATAGAATTTTCTAGGCCTTATCTGGTACTCATCGCTCAATTTCTCGGCGATATAAGACACTTTTAACCCTTCTCCCTTCATCGTTAGGAAACGCTTGTACATTTCAAGGTACTTAACATCGTCCAGATTGACTCCGGCGCGCCTCATCGCCTCCAATATGGGACGGCTTATTTCTATACATTCGTGTACTTTCATGAATTAAACAATTAAATGAAACCTAAATTCTCTACCACTTTAACTTGTGAACCCACCTTGTTAATCTCCGTAACGGAAACAATCGGGTGGACATCTTGCATGCCTCGTGCAATGGCTCGTGCAATCATCTCCTCGCCGAGAGCTTGACTGCTTTTTTCCCGAACTTGTATGGGCACGCCTCCTCCGGCTACATTAATAGCAGACAGTAGCGGAGCGAACATGGAGGTAGCTTTTGCTGTCATCACACTCTCACCGTTAGACAACATAGCGGGTATGCTGTCGCTCGTTCCCGTTCCGGGACCTTCTACAAGACCACCATCGGCAAACTTGGCCGAGTTTATAATTCCTATCGCAGTTGTCATATTGGAGATTATCGTCGCGATTAAAGAAACTGCTTTTGCAATACCAAATGGACCTTTGGCAGCCTCCGCAACAGCCGAAGATATTGCTTTTCCTGTGTTAATAGCAACTTCTGCCAATGCTAATGTCTTCGATAAAATCATAAATGCCTTATTGTCCTCTCCAAGCTGCTCGAATAACCCCGATAGAGCTCCTGTAATTTGAGATGCCGCTTCGAACTTCGCTTGTTCTATTTCTATTTCCCTCTGGGCAAGTTCCTCTTTGGCATCCAAATATTCCTGCTGGGCTTCGAGTTGTCGGGCTTTGAACTCGGCATCGCTTTCTCCCTCTAACTGCTGCAAGGAATCAAGCCGTTTCTTGGCATTTTCAAGCTCGACTTGCAACTCATCTTCTCCGGCTATTTTGGCGGCTGCTAACCTGTTGGACAATTCGAGTTCCAATGCTTCCATAGCTTTCTCTTGCTTTTTCCGCTCATACTCAGATGTCATTTCGTCGAGCTTCTTTTGATAACGTTCCTCGATTAGTTGTTTCTGCTCGGCAGTCAGTTTTGTATTGGATAGTTCTATCTCCTTTTCCTTTTTGAGTTGTTCTGCTTTCAAGCTATATTCCTGAATTGTACCCTCTGTTGCCAATTGAAGCCTCTGCTCAATATAAGCAGCTTCTTGCTCTAACTTTTCCCGAATCGATTCCTCATTCACTTCTGATAATTCTGCATCTCTCTGCTTTTCCAAGTTGGCTATTGTGGCACTCATGGCGGCCTTCGCTTCGGTCGTTAGATTCTCTTCTGTTTCCATTCGCTTCCTTAAATCTGCTATCTGATCATCATAACTTGCATTTATGTCCGCTTTCTGTTTTTCAAAACTATCTTTAATTAGCGCATTTTCAGAATCACGGAGAGCACGCATAGCTGCAAGCTCTTTATCCGAACGCTCCTGCACTAATTGTAACCGTTGTTCCTCCTCTTGATTTAATTTAGTTTGAGCCTCTGAACGTTGTGAATATAACTCCCTTGTTTTTGTATTATATTCTTTTTGAACATTGTACAAATTAGCTTCTGCTTGTGCCAATTCATCATTCACTTCTTTACTATTTTTTGTTCGCTCAGCTTCTTTTTTAGCTATTTCTAATCTCTGTTTCGCTTGTTCCAACTCATTATCTGCCATAGCTTTTTCCTTATCTATGGCTTTATTCAAGAATTGTATGCGTTCTTCTGCTGAATATTTATCCCTCTGAGCAGATTTCGCTCTCAAATCAGAGGCTTCCATACTTAATTTCGCATTCTCTACAAGGTCGCTCCTTTCTTTATTGGCTAAATCTAATTTCTGCTTTTCAAGTTCTATATAATCCTTTGAATTTTGATTTATGCTATCTCCTACTCCAATAAAATCCAAAAAAGCACCCACCAAACCAGTAACAGCTTGTGCGGCAGAAAGAAAAACATCTACAATAGATTCCACAACCCTTGTTATTCCGTCCATTGCCATTTTCAACGGAGCCAATACCTGCTGCAACTTAACATATTGTTCTTCGTTGTTCTTTGCTGAATTTGCAAGTTTCAAGAATAATGCCGTAATGACACTTATAACAGCAATTACCGGGTGAGATTTAAGAAGATCAAAAGCCTTACTTACCCCTATAACACCATTCCTTACAGCCTGAATTCCTGCAACAAGCTGATTGTTCCCAAATACGCTTTTGATTGCATTTTCATAGTTACCTACATTCCGGTTGAATCGACCGGTTGCCTCTTCTGCTCCTTTAAGCTCTTTTGTAACAGCATTAATCTTGTCTTGTAATTCTTTCCCTTTCGCCGAATCCCGTTCCGCCTTACTTAGATTGTCATATTCGGCAGTCAGATTGGATAAAGACGCACGCAGTTGAACAAGTGAACCTCTTAAATCCGATTCAACTTTAATATTATTTTGAATCTCTTTCCTAAGAGCTCGTATCTTTGTAGAATATTCGGTAACATGCTGTTTTGAAAGCTCCATTTCCCGATTATATTCTTCCCAAGAAACAGTCCCTTCCTTTAACCATTGGTTGTACTCTTTTTGCAAATTCTTTTCCCTTTCTATTTGGGTATTCAGCTCCATTATTTGTTTAATCGCTGCCTCTGTATTTGTTTGCACTTTAACATTGAGGATAATCTCTTTCTCTGCCATAACCTAAAACATTTATAGTATTCATAATAATTTAAGTAGTTCACACTCTGAATAATCACCTTGCGACTTTATAGATATAATAGCGAAAAATGCAGCATATCGCTCTATATATACAGGTATCGTGTAATCGAGGTTTTTCAAATCTATCTCAGTAAACCTGAATGTGTCTTTAATCACAAACGGCGATTTGATGAGATCTTGATAAGAAGATAGACCGAAACATGATACCCGGTTTTGAAATTTAAGGTCTGAAAAGTCTAAACGGGCATCCTCCTTGCCTTGACTATCAAAAGAGATTACAAGCTGCATAATCCTGTCTCCGCAATCTTCAAGCTCTACTGTTGTACCGTCTTCGCTCCATTTGAAATATGGAACAGCCCTCATGTCCCCATTGTCACCCCCGGCAGTATAAGGGAGTTTCGCTAAGTCTTTTTCATGGTCGAGAGTCTTATTTTGCACAACCATATAGCCGTCTGCACTCTTGGCGTTCTCGTTCTCCTCGTAACGGAAATAGTTCTTCTGTGCAAAGTCCCCAAACGTGTACGAGGTCTCTTTGGCCGTCCACCCTGTCGGGACTAATTTCTTGCTCCAATCGACCGCCTTGTCTCTATTATCTATTATCTTGTTTACGGATATGAAAGAGGCACCGGTATCGCTTTTTATGGCGAACAAGCCGAACAGCCAGCATATTTGCTTTATGAAATCGACAACCGATATATCCGGCAGGTTCGAGCCGATCGGGTAATATTGGTTATAAGATACAGACTGAACATCTTCGCTAAAAATTTTTATATAACTTTTTATAATACCTAATAACGCCCCATTGTTTATACGTATTCTAATTGTTATATTACTATATTCTGTAATATCAAAAGGTATAACTCCTTTATAAGCACACAATCCAATATCATTTGAGCTAATTTGTAAACTCTTAATATATTGTGCATTTGAATAAAAGGCTAATTCTACCACATTAAGAGTATTATGTTTATTTGTATAAATAAGGATGTCTAATTCCCAGTCAAGAGATGTTTCATATATTCTAACAACATCTCCGTATGTTTCTGTATTAGAAATATTTATACCATCAACTCTATTTATTTGGGTAAATTTTACATACTTAATATCACTATCAAGTGTACCTGTAATATTCGCTTCAAAAAAATTATACTTCGAGCTTGCTTTCTGTGAGATGAGGGGCAAGTACAACAGTTCTATATATTGTTTATAGCTTCCCCAATCCATTGTAAGACCGTAATATGAGGCTATTTCTTCCAACAGCCTCATGCAATTGACCGACGGGTGTATAAATATCTTGTCTCGGTTGGAATCAACATCTATACCCGCATTATGACGGATATAACCGTGTGACAGCTGACCGTTAACCAGTCCGTTGTCGTATGTCGTAGAGCTGTTCCACGGCAAAGCCATATCGGCAAACTCCTGTATGCTCTTATCATCGTTCATGAGCTGAATAAATTTCTCACTCATTCCCCAAGTTAAGGCCACATCAAACCCATCTTCGCTACACGATATAAGAACAGCCTTTGCATCGAACAGTTTGAGTCCATTCCTGTAATACTCCGCATTGAAATAGTCCCTCATCATGTAGCTCTCATGACCGGCAACATCGGGAAAATCCAACAGCCTTATATTCTTATTCGTCCTCGGTAGTGTTATCGTATAACTGTTCGAGGTTGTTATCTTGGAAATGTCCCCCAACAAATTGCTCTTGAAATTGAGTGTTATCTC
>OCSH01002328.1_pt1 | contig 11433 bp, 5 predicted proteins | sample 1538371 | NCBI WGS metagenome assembly OCSH01 (sample SAMN04571687, study PRJEB22368) | human gut metagenome | biome: human gut; material: stool | host: Homo sapiens | place: Luxembourg | collected 2012-06-01 | reverse complement strand
TATAGTACGATTCTCTATTTTCGGAATAGTGGTGAAATAGAACATTCAATCTATAAAACGGAGGAAGAGACTCATTATGCAGTCTCTATTGTTAAGGCTGGGTCAGATATGAGTGCGACTACTACCGTAGATATGAAGGTAATGGATGAGAGTATGTTGGCTGAATATAATGAAAATCAGGGAACACGCTATAAAATGTTGCCGTCGGGTTGTTACTCGATAAAAGCCGGGCTGCTGACTTTTAATGCTACTGAGATGTACAAAAAGGTAGACTTATCGTTTTATACAGAAGCAATCAGTGTATTGCAGGATGAAGAGCAGGAAAATGAATACATTGTTCCTTTGTTTTTGTCGAATTCGTCTGATTCTATTAATACTGAAAAAAAATATATGTTCATTAAGCCGGAAGTGGTGACTCCCGTAGTCAGCTTTGAGAAAACCGGTTATGTAATGAATGCTTTCCCTGAAACAGGTGGAGATCATATTGATTTGACATTGCCCTTATGGCTCTCTATTGAGAATAAGTGGTCATTTGACTGTTATACGGAAGTGGATGAGTCACTTCTGGAAGCTTATAACCAAGAGCAAGGAGGTAATTTGATGTTACTTCCCCCTGCTTCGTATATAATAAATGAGGATGGAATAGTCAAAATGACTCCTGAAGGAGAAAATAGACTGAGTATAGAGGTGAGTCGGGAAGGGTTGAGCTACGGTAATTATGTGCTACCTCTACTGCTGGCAGGTACTTCTTTTGAAGCGATTGATGTAGATCCGACGAAAAACACTTGTTTATTAGGAGTTTCTTATGTACCGGATGCGGAGAGCCTGACATCTATACATCTTGTTGAGAATATGATTTCTTATCATCCTAATAGTATTTGTGAGGGGTCTGTTGCTGAATTGATTGACGGTGATCCGGGAACTTACTTCCATAGTGACTATTCGGTGGGTGTAGCCTTGCCGCATTGGCTTCAGTTCGCTCTTCCAAGTGAGGTTTCTGCTTTCCGTTTTGAATATGTAACTCGAAATGCTGGTTCACATGTAGTACCTCATAGAGTTTCACTTTATGGAAGTACGGATGGTGTGGAGTTCAGAAGGATTGCTGTTCTGAGCAGTGAACTGCCTTATGATGTGGGACAGACATATACATCACCTGTCTTTGTGACAGGTGAAAAGATCAAGCATATAAGAATGACAGTTGATGAATCACCCAGCGGTAGCTTTGCTTTGGCTGAGTTCAGACTCTGGGCACTATAAGGTATTTTTATATCACTTAATTGTACTCAGAACCTGTTTGAGATGTACTTGCTCTGTACGTTCTTCGTTTAGGAGGATCTTGGGTTGAAGAATGGACGGAGAATGCATGGAGCAAGGGTATCTTGGGTATGTACAGGTACATTTGAGAAAAATATGATTCGAATGAAAAAAGGATTATCAATATTATATTCAGCATTATTTCTTATTTCTTGTACATCTGCAAAAGATGGGCAGATAGATTTGGCTAACTTCTCGTCTTATGTAAATCCATTTATAGGAGCTACTACGAATACGGAGGCTGCCGGAAGTTATCATGGGCTTGGAAAAACCTTTCCTGGTGCGACAGCACCATTTGGAATGGTACAGGTTAGTCCAAACACTGTTACTGGAGGGGATAATGGAAGTGGTTACAGCAATGAACATACGTCTATTGAAGGATTCGCTTTTACACAAATGTCGGGAATTGGTTGGTATGGCGATTTAGGTAACTTTCTGGTTATGCCTACCATTGGGGAACTGAAAACTTTTGCCGGAACTTTGGAGCATCCGGAGGAAGGCTATCGATCCCGTTATGATAAACAAAGTGAACAAGCCTCTGCCGGGTATTATTCTGTACTGCTGACTGATTATGGAATTCGTGCGGAAGCAACGGCATTACAGCATAGCGGAATGCTGCGTTTTACTTTCCCGGAGAGTAAAGAGGCACATATACAGATTGATTTGGCACGGCGGGTAGGTGGAACTTCCGTACAGCAATTTATTGAAGTGGTGAATGATAAAAAGATCAGGGGATGGATGAAATGCACTCCCGAAGGTGGTGGTTGGGGAAATGGAGAAGGTGAGGCCAACTATATGGTTTATTTCTGTGCAGAGTTCTCGCATCCTTTTGAAGCTCACGGTGTCTGGTCAGCCCATATTCCTGACGGACAGAAACGTAAACGTGAGAATATAGAGAGTGAAAGTTATCGGGACTTGATAAGGCAAGCCAGCCTTATTCCTTCGGTGACTACCTATGAAGGTAAACATATTGGCTTTTATGCAGATTTTGTAACTCGGAAGGATGAACAGATACTTATGAAAAGCGGTATTTCGTTTACCAGTCTGAAAAATGCGGAAGAGAATCTATATGCCGAGATTAAAGGATGGGATTTTGACGAAACACATGAAACTTGTGTTCGGTTATGGGACAAGGAATTATCAAAGATAACAGTGACTGGTGGTACGGAGGATGAGAAAAAGATCTTTTATACAGCAATGTATCACACACTGATCGATCCTCGCATTTGCAGTGATGTGAATGGTGAGTATTGGGGAGCCGATAATCGGATTCATCAAACTAAAAAATTTGATAAGCGTACAATTTTTAGTGGCTGGGATGTATTCCGTAGCCAAATGCCGTTGCAAACATTGATAAATCCTACGGTAGTGAATGATTTGATAAATTCTTTGGTCGAGATTGCAGAACAGAGTGGAAATGAATATCTGGAACGCTGGGAATTATTGAATGCTTATTCCGGTTGTATGTTGGGCAATCCTGCTATTTCTATTTTATGTGATGCTTACACAAAAGGTATCCGGGATTATGATGTAGAGAAAGCTTACCATTATGCTTTGAATACGGCGCGGATGTTTAAAAATAACGATCAAGGATATTCGCCGGGCAATACAGGAGTATCAATGACGCTGGAATATGCTTATACGGATTGGTGTATGGCACGTTTAGCTGAGCTTTTGGGAAAGATGGAGGACAGTGAGGCTTTTGATGTACGTGCTCGATCTTATGCTACTGTGTTTGATTCTGATTTTGGCTGGTTCCGGCCTCGTGATGATAAAGGCAATTTTATGCCATTACCTGAAGCTGGACGTCTGGAGGAGTGGTATGGTTGTATGGAATGTAATCTTTATCAGCAAGGCTGGTTTGTTCCTCATGATGTGGCAGGATTGATCCGGCTATTAGGTGGACGAGAACGGGCATTAGCCGATTTACAGGATATGTTTGAGAAAACTCCGAAAGATTATCTTTGGAATGCTTATTATAATCATGCCAATGAACCGGTTCATCATATACCTTTCTTATTTAATTATTTGGATGTTCCTTGGCTGACTCAGAAATGGACACGGGATATTTGTCGGAATGCCTATCATAATTCGGTGAAAGGACTTGTGGGGAATGAAGATGTCGGGCAAATGTCAGCTTGGTATGTGCTGGCTGCCGCAGGTATTCATCCAGTATGCCCGGGAAACCTGCGATATGAAATAACCAGCCCTGTATTTGAAAAGGTAGAAATACGCTTGGATCCAATGATTGCATCCGGTGAGCGATTTATAATTGAAACGGTTGACAATGCTGCTGAGAACATTTACATTCAAAGCGCTACTCTCAATGGAGTCCCCTATGATAAATGCTACCTGATGCAGGACGATATTGTCCGGGGAGGGAAACTGATATTAAAGATGGGAACTCATCCTTCAAAATGGGGCGTTTCCACAGAAGTAAATTCATATAACTAATTGTATTTATGAAGAAGAATATATTAACTTGTTATTTATTGCTAGTATGTACAACTCTGTCCTCTCAGACCTTTAATGAATGGAAGGATCCGGTTGTGAATGAGGTAAACAGGTCTCCTATGCATACCAGCTATTTTGCTTATCAGAATGAACATAGTGCGCTGAAAGGATGCAAGGAAGCCTCGCAGAACTTTATGTCTCTTAATGGAATTTGGAAATTTCTTTGGGTAAAAGACGCTGACAAACGTCCGATGAATTTTTATAAGATAAGCTATGATGATAAGAGTTGGGATAATATGCAAGTACCTGGCTTATGGGCCTTGAATGGATATGGAGATCCCGTTTATGTCAATTACGGTTATCCCTGGAGAAACCAGTTTGCGGGTGAACCGCCTGCTATACCAGTTGCTGACAATCAGGTAGGATCTTACCGTAAGGAGATCATTATTCCGGCTGACTGGAAAGGAAAAGAGATTTTTGCCCATTTCGGTGCTGTATCTTCCAATATGTATCTTTGGGTGAACGGGCAATTTGTCGGTTACAGTGAAGATAGCAAACTGGAGGCTGAGTTTAATTTGAGTAGATATCTTAAGCCAGGAAAGAATCTGATTGCATTTCAGGTGTTCCGTTGGTGTGATGGTTCTTATCTGGAGGATCAGGATTTCCTGCGTTTGGCAGGAGTTGGACGTGATTGCTATTTATACGTTCGTAATAAGAAATATATTCAAGATATCCGAGTTACACCGGATTTGGATGCGCAATATTTAAATGCTACATTGCATGTAGCGATGAACCTTAAAGGTGGTGGTACTGTCGATTTGAAATTGTTAGATCCGTTAGGTAAAGAAATTGTAGCAACCTCAGTGAAAGGAACTGGTCAGATCCAGACAAGGATGGAGGTTGCTAATCCAGGTAAGTGGTCAGCTGAAAATCCGATACTCTATACTTTAATTGCCACTTTGAAGGATAAAGGTGATGTTGTGGAAGTTATTCCGGTAAATGTAGGATTCCGTAAAATAGAATTGAAAAATGCACAGATATTGGTAAATGGGCAGCCTGTTTTGTTTAAGGGAGTTAATCGGCATGAGATGGACCCGGACAATGGTTATTATCTATCTCCTCAACGCATGATTCAGGATATTAAAATAATGAAGGCTTTCAATATCAATGCAGTTCGTACCAGCCATTATCCGAATGATAACTTGTGGTATGATTTATGTGACCGGTATGGTCTTTATGTAGTGGCTGAAGCAAATGTTGAATCACACGGCATAGGTGGTCATAAAACTTTAGCTAGGAATCCATTGTTTGCAAAGGCGCATCTGGAGCGTAATCAACGTAATGTACAGCGTAGTTATAATCATCCTTCCATCATCTTTTGGTCTTTGGGGAATGAGGCGGGCTTTGGAGCAAATTTTGAGGCCTGTTATACCTGGATTAAGAATGAAGATAAAACGCGGGCTGTGCAGTATGAACAGGCTAAAATAAATGAGTTTACAGATATTTTTTGTCCAATGTATCAGGACTATGAGGGTAATAGGGAATACTGTGAAGGAGATATAGACAAACCTCTGATCCAATGTGAATATACTCATGCTATGGGAAATTCACTAGGAGGGTTTAAGGAATATTGGGATTTAATTCGCAAATATCCGAAATATCAGGGAGGTTTTATATGGGATTTTGTGGATCAATCATTGCGTTGGAAAAATAAGGAAGGAGTTTCTTTCTATGCTTATGGTGGTGATTGGAATCCTTACGATGCCTCCGATAATAATTTTATGGATAATGGTTTGATTAACCCTGACCGGCAGCCTAATCCCCATATGTATGAAGTGGGCTATTTTTATCAATCTATTTGGGTAACTCCTGTGGATTTACCGAATGGGGCAATTAATGTCTATAATGAAAATTTCTTCCGAAATCTTGATGACTATTATTTAGAATGGGAACTTCAAGCCGATGGAGAGATTGTTCGGAAGGGAATGGTCGGGAAACTAAATGTTGCTCCTCAGCAAACCGCTACCGTACAATTAGGATATACGATGGATGATATCTGCCAGGATAAAGAGCTGCTCCTGAATATTATGTTTAAACTTAAAAAGGCAGAAAGTTTACTTCCGGCAGGGCATGTCGTTGCTAAAAAACAGCTTACGATTTTACCATATAAGACGCCAGATTTGGCAATTAGTAATATGCCTAATTCCAATATTAAGGTTTGCGCTCCAACGGTAATCGAGAATGATGTGAACTATTTGATTGTGGAAGGTGAACATTTTCGTCTGGATTTCGACAAGCATGATGGGTATTTATGCAAATATGAAATAAATGGGAGACAGCTATTAAATGAAGGAAGTAAATTAACTCCCAATTTTTGGAGAGCTCCAACTGATAATGATTTGGGAGCCGGATTGCAAAAAAAGTATGCAGCTTGGAAAAATACAGGGATCTATCTGAATGAATTGGAGCAAAAGGTTGAAAATGATTTGGTTATAGTGAGCTCGGAATATACAATGGAGGCTGTGAAGGCCAAGTTGTATCTGACTTATACTATCAATAATTGTGGAGCTGTTAAAATTACTCAAAAAATGACAGTTGACCAATCGGCAACAGTTTCTGATTTATTCCGTTTTGGTATGCAAGTACAAATATGTGAAGAATTGGAACAGGTCAGCTATTATGGCAGAGGCCCGATTGAGAATTATTCGGATCGTAATAATTCGACTTGGCTTGGCAAGTATCGGCAAACTGTCAGCGACCAATTTTATTCTTATATTCGGCCGCAGGAGAATGGAACGAGGACTGACATTCGTTGGTGGAAATTGATGGATAAAGGAGGAAATGGTTTGAAGCTTATTGCGGATGCTCCGTGCTCAGTGTCAGCTCTGCACTATTCCATAGAGGTATTGGATGATGGAGAAAGAAAAGAACAAAGACATTCGGAATTTCTTCCTTGCGTTGACTATATAAACTTGTGCATAGACAAGGTTCAGATGGGTGTGGGAGGTGTCAATAGTTGGGGGGCATTGCCGTTAAAGGATTATCGTCTTCCTTATCAGGATTATGAATTTTCATTTCTTTTGCAACCGGTAACGTCTGCTGTAGAATAATCCGAATAAATAATTTTGGTGCAATAATAGAACAGGAGGAAATTGATAAAAAAGTTCCTCCTGTTTGATTTTATTGTATCTTTGTACAGGATATCTTTAGGGATATGTCTGTTTGTAATCAGACAGGTCTGTCCTCGTTTTATTAAACTAATAACACTTTTTAGCATAGCTTTTATATATGAAAACACTTACTTTTTTCTTCTCAATCTTAGTTTCACTTCAGTTTGTAAATGCTGGTTCTTTTGAAGATAGACATAATCACCAACTTTACTATACCGCCCCTGCTACCATTTGGGAAGAAACACTTCCTTTGGGTAACGGTCGTCTCGGTATGATGCCTGACGGTGGCGTTGATCGTGAGCATATTGTGCTGAATGAAATCTCCCTGTGGAGTGGTATGGAAGCTGATTATGGTAATCCGGACGCTTCCCGAAGTCTCCCGGCTATTCAGCAACTTTTATTTGAAGGAAAGAATAAAGAAGCTCAAGAACTGATGTATAGCAGTTTTGTGCCTAAGAAGCCTGAATCCGGTGGAACTTATGGTAACTATCAGATGCTGGCTGACCTTAATATCGACTTCAGTTTTCCGCATAGAAGAAAAACTACTTCAGAAAATGATGCAGCTCCGGTTACTGATTACCGCCGTTGGCTCGATCTGCGTGATGCAGTTGCTTATACCTCATTCACGAAAGAAGGTATTGATTATCAACGTGAATATTTCACTTCACGCGATAAGGACGTTATGATCATACACCTGACTGCCAGTCGTCGCCGTGCCCTGTCCTTCTCCGCTCAACTTTCCCGTCCCAAACAAGGTGTGGTCTCTGTGCTTCCGGGTATTGGGAAGGAAGAAGGAACTTTGTTGTTGGAAGGTACTTTAGACAGTGGAAAGCCCGGACGGGAAGGTATGAAGTATCGTGTTGCCATGCGATTAATATCTAAAGGTGGTAAACAGAATATTTCTGCCGAGCGTGGTATCACCCTGACTCAGGGGAGGGAAGCATGGCTGGTGCTTTCTGCCACTACTTCTTATGCTGCTTCCGGTACTGATTTTTCAGGAAACCGTTATAAAGAAGTTTGTGATAGTTTGCTGAATGCCGCTACTCAACATGTGCAAATTAAAGAGTCCCACATAGCCTCCCATCGTACCTTTTATGATCGTGTATCTCTAACTCTTCCGTTTACGGAAGATGATGTATTACCCACTAACGAGCGCATTACTCGTTTCACGGAGCGTGAGTCTCCAGCTTTGGCTGCTCTCTATTACAATTATGGTCGTTATCTATTTATCAGCAGCACCCGTCCGGGTAGCTTGCCTCCTAATTTGCAAGGATTGTGGGCAAATGGAGTAGAAACGCCTTGGAATGGCGATTATCATACCAATATTAATATCCAGATGAATCACTGGCCACTTGAACAAGCCGGTCTTTCGGAACTTTACCAGCCTTTGACTGCGCTTGTAGAACGTCTTATCCCCTCGGGAGAAGAGACTGCCCGTACTTTTTACGGTACTCATGCTCAAGGTTGGGTGCTTCACATGATGACGAATATCTGGAACTATACCGCTCCCGGTGAACATCCCTCTTGGGGGGCTACCAATACCGGTGGTGCCTGGCTTTGTGCTCATCTTTGGGAGCATTATCAATATACTCAGGATATTGAGTTTCTGAAACGAATTTATCCTGTGCTGAAAGGTGCTTCTGAGTTCTTTTACTCTACAATGGTGCGGGAACCTAAACATGGTTGGCTTGTAACAGCCCCTACCTCTTCTCCTGAAAATGCTTTTTTTGTCGGCAATGATCCGACTCCCGTCAGTGTATGCATGGGGCCTACGATGGATGTTCAATTACTGACTGAGCTATATACCAATGTAATTGAAGCAACTTCCATACTGGAATGTGATGCTGACTATGCCGCGAAGTTGCGGGAGGCATTAGATAAGTTCCCACCTATGCAGATCAGTAAAGGAGGATATCTGCAAGAATGGTTGGAAGATTATAAAGAGCAAGATGTACACCACCGCCATGTCTCCCATCTGTATGGTTTGCATCCGGGTAATCTGATTTCTCCTGATGCTACTCCTGAACTTGCCAATGCCTGTCGTGAGACGCTAAACCGTCGGGGTGATGGAGGAACCGGTTGGAGTCGTGCCTGGAAGGTAAATTTCTGGGCTCGCCTCGGTGATGGGGATCGTGCTTGGACACTGTTCAAGAGCCTTCTTTATCCGGCTGTTGATCCTCAGACAAAGCGTCATGGCAGCGGAACGTTTCCTAATTTGTTCTGTTCGCATCCCCCTTTCCAGATTGATGGGAATTATGGGGGAACCGCAGGAATTGGCGAGATGTTGTTGCAAAGTCATGAGGGTTTTATTCATCTGCTTCCTGCTTTGCCGAAAAGCTGGCATACTGGTAGCTTTCATGGAATGAAGGCCCGTGGCGGGATCTCCGTTGATTTGGAGGAAAGATGGAAAGGCTGTGAAGGCTATACTTACGGCAACTATACCGGGAATATTTCATGTGAAAATGCCGGAAGGTGTCATTCGGGCAAAGGCGATTATAGACGGGCAAAGTAATAACTACACAGGTAAAACGATTTCTTTGTCATTGCCTGAAAAGGGGGAATGTGTGTTATCGTTTGAGTAAATTATCTCTTAAAGATTTGCCTGCCCTATGTGAATACCTTACTTTTGCACGCGGTTAAACCTAATTGCTTGCTGCAACATGAATATGAAGAACAGAATTACTTTATTTCTCCTTGTGCTCTGCCTGTTGATACCTGCAACGACCAGTGCACAGATTCGCGAACTGGAACGTTCGATACCCGAAGTGGAAGGGGTTCCTTCCGGAGCACTTATTGCTTTGATGGACTCTCTGATGGGCTTGCCTAAAACGGATATACATAGTGTGATGGTACTACGTCATGGAAAGGTAATCGCGGAGATTTATCCTGAACCTTTCGCTCCGGAATATCGGCATACCGTATATTCTTGCTCCAAGACCTTCGTTGGTGCCGCTGTAGGCCTCGCTATTTCTGAAAATCGTTTGCGGCTGACAGATCGGGTGGCTTCTTTTTTCCCCGACCAACTTCCGGATACTATTTCTGCAAATCTTGCCGATATGACCGTCCGCAACCTGCTGAATATGACTTCCGGCGTCACTCCTGACTGGAATATGCGTAATGGTCGTACAGACTGGATCAGAGGGTATCTGGGAAAAACGATAAAAGTTCCCGGCAAACATTTCGACTATGACTCCATGAGCTCGTATATTCTTTCCGCTATTGTGCAGAAAGTGACGGGAATGAAAGTATTGGATTACCTGCGGCTGAAACTGTTCAAACCGATGCATATCACCGATATATCCTGGGAAGTAAGCCCTGAAGGAATCAATACCGGAGGTTGGGGGGTGTATTTGCAAAGTGAATCGTTGGCTAAGTTCGGACAGCTGTTACTGAATCGTGGAGTATGGGAAGGCAAGCAGTTGCTTCCGGCAGAGTGGGTGGACAGGATGATGACTAAACAGTCGGATACCGGTAGTTTTGGCTACGGTTATGGGTATCAGATGTGGCTTTGTGAATATCCAGGTGCTGTCCGCATAGACGGTGCCCTGGGACAATATGCGCTTCTCATACCGGACAAAGATATGGTAGTGGTCATCACTGAATGTACTTTGATAGATGGAGCTACACAGCGCCGTTTGGTGTGGAATCGCCTGTTGCCTGCTGTCGGCGATGATACCTTGATACCGGGAAAGGATTATAAACGCTTGTTGAAAAAACAATCTTCTTATCAGTTGCCTTTTGTACCGGGAAAAGCGAGTTCATCTCTTGCCCGTGATTATGCAGGAAAAAGTATAGTTCTCGAACCGAACAAGTTCGACTGGCAATCTCTGGATCTCCAGTTTAAGCAGAAGGAAGTAATCATGACCGTAACAGAGACTGACGGTACAAAATATAATCTCTCATTCGGTTATAAGCAATGGAAAAAAACTTCAACCGATGTCCATCCTCCCTATTCGATAGAAGCGAAAGGACGTTTTAATGGAATAGAGGGGCCGTTTTATGTAGCGGGCAGTTATGCCTGGCCATCGGCTGCGATGTTGGAACTTAAAGCACATTATGTTAACTGGATTACAGCTCTCAATATTACTTTCCGCTTTGACGGGGAGAATGTGCAATTGACGGTTAAGGAGAACTACTCGTCGGAACCGAAAGTTATCAAAGGAAAGGTATGCGACTAAGCGGAGTGTTACTTATCTTTGTGCCCAATAAAAGAATTTATATGTTATGAACCGTATCACACTGACCCTGAAACGCCCTTTTATCTGGTTGAGCCGTTTTCGCCATCGTTGCGGCTATGGGGTACATTCGCCTTTTGCTTTCAATCTGATTACGCAGGTGATTTACGAATCTACTCCTTATTATAAATATAAAGATCTGGCAGTAGAGCAGAAAAAACTGGCCCCACAGAAAGACAACTATTGGAAGTATGAATCGAAGAAAGTGAAACGCCTCTTGTTCCGGTTGGTAAATTACATCCAGCCGGATACGATAGTGG
>OCSH01002322.1_pt1 | contig 11454 bp, 9 predicted proteins | sample 1538371 | NCBI WGS metagenome assembly OCSH01 (sample SAMN04571687, study PRJEB22368) | human gut metagenome | biome: human gut; material: stool | host: Homo sapiens | place: Luxembourg | collected 2012-06-01 | reverse complement strand
GGAAAAAAGCTGGTTCTATAACAGAACCAGCTTTTTTGTGTATTCATGGACGAACTGTGTCCCTGTTTTGTGAGAACGGACAGTCTCGTAAAAAAGAGAGGCCTGTATATCGCTCTCAAAGGCGGCAAGTGCATCGCCGGTAAGAAGCCGCGGGGCGTCGGCTGCCTTGGCAATGAGCGGCAGAGAAGAACGTCTTCTAATCTCTTTTAACAATGCACCGGCACTTTTTCGGAAACCGAGAACACGGTTATAGCCGGCCGGGTACAATGTTTTCTGGTTCAGAAGCAGATGCATCAGGGCGCGGCTGATGCGGGTATACGTCATTTCCTTTGTTTTAAGCTGCATGGCGAATTCTGAAAATGAGGAGCATGCGTGGCGCTGGCGGAGGATGCGGTTGGCAAGATCCGGCGAGAGGTCGAGACAGGAGGAGAGAGATCCCTTCGTCTCCGTGAGGAGCCGTGCGGCGAGGAGCAGGCTGAAATCATCGGCGGTCAACAGTCCATGAGATGCGACGGCATTCTGAAAAGCGTGAAAGACCGCTTCTGGCATGCAGGAGGCGAGCGCGGACAGTTCCGGATCCTTATGCGGATTGGAAAAAAGAAGATTCCGCATTGCTGTAGCAGAAGGGAGTGCATGTGTGAAAAGCGCTCCTTCGTGGTATCCGCTGCCCTCCCGGCGGATCGTTACCGGCCGAATGCGGCTTTGTGACAGCAGAAGTGCCTGGACATATTCAATGCCTAAAATATTGTTTGGTTCTTTTAAAAAGGTATCAAGTTCTTCTTTTGAAAGCGAAGAGAAGGAAGCGCTGTCAGAAAAATAAGCGGAAAGTGCCTGTGCGCGCGCCGTCGGGAAGGAAAGTCCGTTCCGAAGCAGACCGGAGAGCAGCTCGCGGTATTCCTCCGGCTCGTGGAGCAGAACATCAGCGAGTTCCAGAAACGGCGCCGTGTCTCCATATTCACTGCCAAAGCAGAGAAAATCGACGCAGCCAAGCGCAGTAAGAAGCGATACCGCCCCGCGTGCGAAATGCTGTGCACTGCCGAGCGCAAAGTGACACGGAAGCTGCAGCACAAGGTCCGCGCCGCCAAGAAGCGCCAGCTCCGCACGGTCATGTTGGTCAAGAATCGCAGGTGCGCCGCGCTGGACGAAATCGCCGCTCATAATCACGACAAGATAGTCCGCCCCGGTCAGTTCCCTGGCTTTTGCCAGCTGATAAGCATGGCCGTTATGAAAAGGATTATATTCTGCAATGACTGCGGTAATGGTCATAAAACGTACCTTCTTTCGAAAAAAATAGCACGATTCCAAACAGAGAGGAACCGCGGATCACATAGCCCTATCGTAACAAAAACAGAAAAGGAATGCAAGAATTCCTCCGTTTTGGATTTTTTGTCCAGTTGTTTTGAATTTTATACTTGCGAAAGGGCAAAAAGCGTACTACAATGAGAATATCGAGTAAATTTATCGAAAGGAGTCAAAAGATCATGGGATTTATTGACACAATTAAAGCAAGAGCAAAAGCAGACAAAAAAACAATTGTACTGCCAGAGTCAGAAGACAGAAGAACATATGAGGCTGCTGCACAGATCCTGAAAGAGGACCTTGCAAATCTGATCATCATCGGAAGCGAAGAGGCAGTAAAGAAAGGCAGCGAGGGACTGGATGTCTCCAAAGCTACTATTGTAGATCCAGAGAAAAACGAGAAAACACAGGCTTATGTAGATAAGCTGGTAGAGCTTCGTGCAAAGAAAGGCATGACTCCGGAGAAAGCAAGAGAGACCATCCTGAATGACTATACATATTATGGCGTTATGATGGTTAAAATGGGAGATGCAGACGGACTTGTTTCCGGTGCCTGCCATTCTACCGCAAACACCTTACGTCCATGCCTGCAGATCTTAAAGACCAAACCAGGCACAAAACTCGTATCCGCATTCTTCCTGATGGTAGTTCCGGACTGCGAGTACGGCGATGACGGTGTATTCGTATTCGGTGACTGTGGTCTGAACCAGAACCCGAATCCGGAAGAGCTGGCTGCAATCGCAGAGTCTTCCGCAGAGTCCTACCGCATGCTGACCGGAAACGAGCCAAGAGTTGCTATGCTTTCCCACTCCTCCAAAGGAAGTGCAAAACATGCTGATGTAGACAAAGTTGTTGAGGCTACCAGAATTGCAAAAGAAGCAAACCCGGATCTCGCTCTCGACGGCGAGCTGCAGCTTGATGCAGCAATCGTTCCGAGCGTAGGTGCATCCAAAGCTCCGGACAGCAAAGTAGCAGGAAAAGCAAACGTTCTGATCTTCCCGGATCTGGATGCCGGAAACATCGGATACAAACTGACACAGAGACTGGCAAAAGCAGAAGCATACGGCCCAATGACGCAGGGTATCGCAGCTCCAGTCAACGATCTGTCCCGTGGATGCTCCGCAGAGGATATCGTTGGTGTTGTAGCAATCACTGCTGTACAGTGCCAGGCACAGTAAGCACGAAATAAAACCAATTACAAGCGGTTTTCTGGCCGGCTGCGGAGAACAGGCCGGCCAGAAGTTTTAATAAGACTTTTAAAATAGGAGAATTTAGAAATGAACGTATTAGTAGTAAACTGCGGAAGTTCCTCTCTGAAATTCCAGCTGATCAATTACGATAACCGTGACGTCCTGGCAAAAGGACTCTGTGAGAGAATCGGTATCGACGGACGCCTCGTTTATGAGCCAAAGAACGGCGAAAAAGAGGTAACAGAAGCAGCAATGCCGACACACGTAGAGGCAATCCAGATGGTTCTGGACGCTCTGGTAAACGAGAAGAGCGGCGTCATCAAGAGCCTGGAAGAAGTAGATGCCATCGGACACCGCGTTCTGCACGGCGGAATGAAGATCACAAACTCTGTTATCATCGATGACGAAGTAATCAAAGTTATCGAGGAGTGCGCTGACCTTGGTCCTCTGCACAATCCGGCAAACCTGATGGGAATCAATGCCTGCATGAAACTGATGCCGGGCGTTCCGAACGTAGCAGTATTTGATACCGCATTCCATCAGACCATGCCTCCGAAAGCATATATGTACGGTATTCCGAAAGAGTACTATGAGAAATACGCAATCCGTAAATACGGCTTCCACGGAACTTCTCATAAATTCGTATCCAAGAGAACCGCAGAGTTCCTTGGCAAAGACTACAACGATCTGAAGATCATCGTATGCCATATGGGAAATGGTGCTTCCCTTTCCGCTGTAAAGAACGGCAAATGTGTAGATACCTCCATGGGTCTTACCCCGCTTGAAGGTGTGATCATGGGAACCCGTTCCGGAGATATCGATCCAGCTTTTGTTGAGTATCTGTGCAACAAAGAGAACCTGACCGTATCCGAGGTTCTGAACATTCTGAACAAGAAATCCGGTATGCTCGGCATGACCGGCATCTCCAGCGATTACCGTGATGTATCTGCAGCAGCAGAGGCAGGCAATCAGGATGCCATCAACTGTCTGGAAGCATACGCTTACCGTATTATCAAATACATCGGTTCCTACATCGCAGCTATGGGCGGCGTAGATGTGATCACCTTCACCGCAGGCCTTGGAGAGAACGCTATTCCGCTTCGTGAGACCATCTGCAAAGCATTTGAGTTCATGGGTCTGGAATTCGATTCTGAGGCAAATAACTGCCGCGGCGTTGAGAAGATCATCACCAAAGAAGGCTCCAAGATTACAGCATGCGTGATCCCGACCAACGAGGAAATCGCAATCTGCGAGGAGACTGTAGAGTTAGTAAAAGGAAAATAAAAAATAATTCAAAAAGCAGTTGACAATTCTTACCTTCCCGGGTATAATTGGTAAAGTGTGATTAGGAGAACAATATGAAAATCAGTCTGACCAAGTTATTTGCGCAGGACGGAAAGTCCGAAAAGTATGAAATTCCGCTTACATCCGAAACTTTTTCGATCGGCGGGCAGGACTATCGGGTAATCGAAAAACATCCTGTTATCCTTGGCCTTACGCATGAAGGCAATCGTGTGATCACGATCACCGGCAGCGCAGACCTTACAATGGAGATTCCATGTGCAAGATGCCTGACACCGGTAGCGACTCCATTCCAGCTCGAGTTCGATCTGCAGATTGATCTGAATCTGTCAGAGGAAGAACGCGAGGAAAAAGAAGAGGACTCTTCGTTTGTGGAGGGAGACGAGCTCGATGTGGAAGAACTGGTTCGTAATGAGCTCATAGTCCAATGGCCGATTCGAGTGCTGTGTAAAGATGACTGTAAAGGAATCTGCAGCCGTTGTGGTGCGAATCTGAATATTCAGACCTGTGACTGTGATACCACAGGGCTAGACCCCCGAATGGCTGCAATCAAAGATATATTCAGCAAATTTAAGGAGGTGTAACTATGTCCATTTGTCCTAAGAATAAATCTTCCAAAGCAAGACGCGATAAGAGAAGAGCAAACTGGAAAATGTCTGCTCCGAACCTTGTAAAATGCAGCAAATGTGGTGCTCTTATGATGCCGCACAGAGTTTGCAAAGCTTGTGGTTCTTACAACAAAAAAGAAGTCGTTGCAATGGACTAATATTCATAAATCGGAATCAGTTCCGATGTGCAATGCAGCAAAAGGCTCCCGTCACCGGGGGCTTTTTTGTTGTCTCTGCGGCTTGTCTGGAAGCGTCATATAAAAGATTTGACGTGGTGTGTCGTGATGTGCTATAATGGTCTCGGTGAGAATTGAAACAATATTGCAACATTTTCGTAACAATTATAAAAAAGGAGTGCAAAGCATATGAAGAATAGACGAATCATATTTCTGGCAGCATGCATGTGCAGTGTAGTATTCCTCTCAGGATGTTCCACAGACAGTCTGATGGATAAAATGATGGGAACTGAGACGACGGTTTCGTCTTCGGCCAGTGTAGATATTTCAAAAGAGGACAGCGATGCTGTTCATGTAGATGCCAATCTGGAAAAGCCGGTTTTTTCGGTAAATCCGGTGGAGAGCCTGCAGATTCCCGTTGGAAATACATCTGGAAAGCTGACTTGTGAGGCAGGAATAACGGGAGAAGGCACAGTAACATATCAGTGGTATAAGAACAACGTAAATTCCAACGGCGGAGGAACGCCGATTGAAGGCGCAACAGAAGTGACATACCAGGTCGATACTTCGGCGGAGGGCAAAGATTACTATTACGTTGTGGCAACAAACACGGTTGGAAATACCGTTTCCATGGCGACGAGTACGGTAACAGAAGTTACGGTAATTCCGGCAGGGAAATGGGTTCAGAATGAAAACGGATGGCAGTATCAGAATAATGATGGAAGCTATGCAACCAATACCTGGCAGAATATCGACGGCTACTGGTACGTGTTTGATGAAAATTCATACATGGTGACAGGATGGTACTGGAGCGGAGAAGAATGGTATTATCTGGCGGACAACGGTCAGATGCAGACCGGCTGGTTCACGCAGGATGGTGAGGAATATTATTTGGATCCGGATACCGGTGTCATGGCACGGAATACAACCATAGACGGTCATGAGATGAATTCGAGCGGAGTCAAGGTTTCTTAAGAAAAATAAGATAAAACAGAGCGGGTGGATTTTGGAAAGATAAATCCACCCGCTTTTTTGGAATACAGGAGAAAGCGCGGATGGGCATTTGTGCTTGATTTTTGCAAAGGAGTTTAGTATAGTTAATACAGCACTTGCATGAGTGCTTTTAGAGCGTGGTTGAAAACGGTTTTTTGAAAGAAAAAGAGTTTTCAAACGCGCTTTAGAAAAGAGAAAAGAGGAAAAAACATGAGTGACTTAGTCAGAGTTGCAGTGGACGCGATGGGCGGCGATTATGCGCCTGTGGAGCCGGTAAAAGGCGCCGTTGAGGCCGTAAACGCAGATGAACGTGTCAAAGTCCAGCTGGTCGGCCAGGTGGATGTCATCGAAAAAGAACTGCAGAAATATACGTACCCGAAGGAGCGGGTTGAGATCGTTCCGGCAACCGAGATCATTGAGACGGGAGAGCCGCCGGTCAATGCGATCCGCCACAAAAAAGATTCTTCGATCGTTGTCGGCATGAAAAAAGTGCGCTGCGGAGAGGCAGACGCGTTTGTCTCCTCCGGAAGCACCGGAGCAGTCCTGGTCGGCGGACAGACGATCGTAGGACGCATCAAGGGCGTAGAGCGCCCGCCGCTGGCTCCGCTGATCCCGACGAAAGACGGTGTATCCCTTCTGATCGACTGCGGTGCGAATGTTGATGCAAGACCGTCCCATCTGGTGCAGTTTGCCATGATGGGTTCCATCTATATGGAACACGTTGTCGGCATTAAAAATCCGCGTGTGGGAATCGTGAATATCGGTGTGGAAGAAGAAAAAGGAAACGCGCTCGTCAAAGAGACGTATCCGCTTCTGAAAGAAAACCCGTATATCAACTTTGTCGGCAGTATCGAAGCAAGAGAAATTCCAAACGGAGCCGCAGACGTTGTTGTCTGTGAGGCGTTTGTCGGAAACGTTATCTTAAAGCTGTATGAGGGCGTCGGCGCGACCCTGATTTCCAAGGTAAAACAGGGCATGATGACATCTCTGCGCAGTAAAATCGGAGCCCTTCTTGTGAAACCGGCGCTGAAAGAGACACTGAAGTCTTTTGATGCCAGTGAGTACGGCGGAGCACCGCTGCTTGGCTTAAAAGGACTCGTTGTAAAAACGCACGGAAGCTCAAAAGCCAACGAATTTAAAAATTCCATTCTCCAGTGCATTTCATTCGGCGAGGAGAAGATTCCGCAGAAAGTGCAGGAGCATCTGGCAGACTATAAGAGCAGCAGGGAGGCAGCGAAAGATGGAGTTTGAAAAATTACAGGAGATCATTGCGGATGTATTAAACGTAGATCCGAATGAAGTAACCATGGAGACAACCTTTGCAGATGATCTGGGAGCGGATTCCCTGGATGTATTTCAGATTGTGATGGGAATTGAAGAAGAATTTGATATCCAGATCGAAGCAGAAGAAGCAGAGCACATCGTATCGGTTGAGGATGCGGTGGAAGCGATCAAAAAGAAACTGGCAGAATAATAGAAAATGGCGAAGGGGCTGTTTGCTACAGGACAGCCCCTTTGTTACCGTCCGCAGAACACCTGCAAACGGTAACTATGAGGAAGGACAGGCTTAAAACAGGTTATGAATAATATTGATAAACTCGTGGATTTGGAAAAGAAGATCCAGTATAAATTTCAGAATTTCGGACTGCTGGAGATGGCGATGCGCCATTCTTCCTACGCAAATGAGCACCATATGGAGCGCCTGGAGTGCAACGAGCGTCTGGAGTTCTTAGGAGATGCCGTGCTGGAAGTTGTATCCAGCGAATTTTTATACAAGACATTCCCGCGTCTCCCGGAGGGCGAGATGACGAAAAAACGCGCCAGCCTCGTCTGTGAACCGGCACTGGCATTCTGTGCCCGTGAGATTGACCTTGGCAGCTTTCTGCTCCTTGGAAAGGGCGAGGAGGCAACCGGCGGCCGTCACCGCGATTCCATCGTTTCGGATGCTATGGAGGCAACGATCGGTGCGATTTTCCTGGACGGCGGCTTTGAACCGGCAAAAACGTTCGTTCTGAACTATATCTTAAACGATATCGAACACAAACAGCTTTTCTACGACAGCAAAACGATTCTGCAGGAGCTGATCCAGGGTGAGACGGATGAAGAGATTGTTTACACCATCTTAAAAGAAGAGGGACCGGATCACGACAAGAGCTTCTGGGCACAGGTCAGCGTCGGAAAGAAAGCGCTCGGTACCGGAAAGGGCAGAACGAAAAAAGCGGCAGAACAGGCAGCGGCATACGATGCAATTCTTGCCAGAAAAAAAGCGTAGGTGAATTATGTATCTCAAATCCATTGAAATGCAGGGATTTAAGTCGTTTGCCAACAAAACCATTCTGCAGTTCCACGACGGTATTACCGGCGTTGTAGGGCCGAACGGCAGTGGAAAGAGCAATGTTGGCGATGCGGTGCGCTGGGTGCTCGGCGAACAGAGCGCCAAGCAGCTCCGCGGCGGAAATATGCAGGATGTTATTTTCTCCGGAACCGAGACGAGAAAGCCGCTCGGCTACGCGTCGGTTGCAATTACACTCGACAATTCCGACCACAAGCTGAATGTCGATTTCGAGGAAGTCACGGTGACGAGACGGCTCTACCGCTCCGGTGAGAGTGAGTATCTGATGAACGGCGCATCGTGCCGGTTAAAGGACATCAACGAGCTGTTCTACGATACCGGTATCGGAAAAGAAGGCTATTCCATCATCGGACAGGGTCAGATTGATAAGATTTTAAGTGGTAAGCCGGAAGAGCGCCGGGAGCTGTTTGACGAGGCGGCAGGAATTGTCAAATTCAAGAGAAGGAAGGCCGTGACCGAAAAGAAGCTGGCGGAAGAGCAGCAGAATCTGGTGCGCGTCAACGACATTCTCTCGGAACTGACAAGGCAGTTAGAGCCGCTGGAACGCCAGTCTGAGACGGCAAAGATTTATTTAAAGAAGAAAGAGGAATTAAAGATCCTCGATATCAATATGTTTCTGCTCGAGATGGAGCGCATCCGGAACGATCTCGCGAAAGTAGAAGACCGGTACCGGATTACAGAAGAGCAGTTAAAGAGCACGAAAGAGGCTTTTGAGCATACGAAGCAGGAGTATGAAAAGCTGGAACAGGAGCAGGAAAAACTGGACCAGACGATTCTTTCTGCGCGCGATCAGGCGGGGGAGAATGCACTGAAACGCCAGCAGCTCGAAAACCAGATCGAGGTGTTGAACGAGCAGATTCATGCATCGGAGAGGAACAGCGACACATTAAGAGAACGTCTGGAGGCGATCCGCGCGGAGAGCCGCACAAAGACGGCGGAAAAAAATACATATCAGGCAGAAAAGGACGGGCTTCATGAAGCACTTCTTGCGTCAGAGACGGAAAAGAGTGAGAAAGAGGCCGCTCTCTCGGAATGCCAGGAGCAGATCCAGGCAGTCGAGCTGCAGAGTGAACAGGATAAGAGCGAAGTCATCGGCCTTCTGAACCAGCGGGGTTCCACGAAGGGAAAAATGCAGCGCTACGATGCGATGCTCGAGCAGATCGGCATCCGAAAGGCAGAATTAAGCCAGAGGGTGCTGCATTTAAAGACGAGCGAGTCCGAACAGAACGGGCAGATGGAAGAACTGCAGAACGCGTTTGAAGCGCTCGAAGAGACGGTAAGCAGCCTGAAACAGCAGTACCAGGAGGCAGATCAGAAGATTACCGCGCTGACGGCGGATCTCTCGAACCAGACGAAAGAGATGGAAGCCGGCCAGACCAATTACCACAGAGAAGCGTCAAGGCTCGAATCCTTAAAGAACATCACCGAGCGGTACGACGGCTATGGAAACAGTATTCGGAAGGTCATGGAGCAGAAAGACCGGAATCCCGGCATCCACGGCGTTGTGGCGGATCTTCTGCAGGCGGAGAAAAAGTACGAGACGGCGATCGAGACCGCACTTGGCGGCAGCATTCAGAATATTGTCACCGACAATGAGGCGACGGCGAAATACCTGATTGAATACCTGAAACGGGGCCATTTCGGCCGTGCGACGTTCCTTCCGCTCACCAGTATGCGCGGGAAAAAAGCGCAGGTGAATGAGGATGCGGCAAGAGAAACCGGTGTGCTCGGTGTGGCAAATGCACTTGTTTCGTACGACCCGGTGTATGAGGGCCTTGTGGCACAGCTGCTTGGAAGAACGCTGGTGGTCGACACGATCGACCATGCCATTGTGATCCAGCGGAAATACCGTCAGACGCTCCGCATGGTAACCCTCGAGGGCGAGCTCTTGAGCCCGGGCGGTTCCATGACAGGAGGTTCGTTCCGGAACAACAGCAACCTGCTCGGAAGACGGCGTGAGATTGAGGAACTCGAAAAGAGCGTACAGGGTCTTGCGAAGGAACTGCGGGAAATCCAACAGGAACTTGAAGAGAAGAAAAATAAGCGGAATGAAATCCGCGATCTCCGCACCGAGCTGAATGAAAAACTGCAGCGGCAGTACATCGAGCAGAATACGGTGCGCCTGAATCTGGAAAAAGCGCGCGAGAAAAAGACGGAAATCCGTCTGGATTTTGAAGCGCTTCAGAAGGAGAGTCTCGAGATTGAAAATCAGATCGCCGAGATTGAGCGGAACCGGAAAGTCATCGGTCAGGAAATGCAGGAATCGGTGGAGCGGGAAAGCACGCTGCAGGAGAATATCCAGAAGGCGCAGGAGGCGCTTACAGGGCTTCGCCGCCGGGAAGCAGAATATACGAAGGATCTTGAAGAAATCCGGTTAAATTACGCAAATCTGTCCCAGAAGGATGGATTCCTTGCCCAGAACATCCGCCGTCTTGAGGAAGAGACGGGAAAACTGGAAGCGGAAAGCCGCACCATGCTGGAAAAAGCGGCGGAGGAAAAAGACGATGTCAAAAAGAAACAGCAGGACATCGTGGAGATCCAGAAGACGATTGCAGCGGCAGTGCAGGCAAAAGAAGAGGAAGACCGCCGGATTGTGGAACTGCAGGAGAAAAAAGAAGCATTAAGCGCAGATCACAAAGAATTTTTCGAGAAGCGGGATCAGCTCTCCGACCAGATTTCCCTGATGGACAAAGAGTGCTTCCGTCTGAACAGCCAGAAAGAAAAGCTGGAGGAGACAAAAGAGGCACAGACCTCGTATCTCTGGGAAGAGTACGAAGTGACACCGGGCCACGCAAGAGAGTTCCAGATGGAGGAGATTCCGGAGCGCAGTGAATTAAAGCGGCGTGTGCTGGAAGTAAAAGATGCGATCCGGAAACTTGGCTCTGTCAATGTGAATGCGATTGAGGAGTACAAAGAGATTTCGGAGCGCCACGCATTTCTTGATGCACAGCACACCGATCTTGTCAAAGCGGCAGAGACACTGCAGGGCATCATCGATGAGCTGGATGCCGGTATGCGCAAGCAGTTCACGGAAAAATTCGAGGAGATCCGGAAAGAGTTTGACCGCGTGTTCCGCCAGTTGTTCGGCGGCGGAAAGGGAACGCTGGAGCTCGAGGAGGACACGGATGTACTCGAGGCAGGTATCCGCATCATTTCCCAGCCGCCGGGAAAGAAACTGCAGAATATGATGCAGCTCTCCGGAGGCGAGAAGGCACTGACCGCGATTGCGCTGCTTTTTGCAATCCAGAACTTAAAGCCGTCCCCGTTCTGTTTACTTGACGAGATCGAGGCGGCGCTCGACGATTCCAACGTAACGCGTTTTGCGCAGTATCTGCACAAGCTGACAAAAAATACCCAGTTCATCGTCATCACCCACAGGCGCGGTACGATGACGGCGGCAGACCGTCTGTACGGCATCACGATGCAGGAGAAGGGTGTTTCTACCCTTGTTTCTGTCGATTTGATTGAGGGAGAACTGGACAAATAGAAACGAATAAGATACAATACGAAAGAAGTAAGATAGAAAAGATAAA
>OCSH01002316.1_pt1 | contig 11469 bp, 9 predicted proteins | sample 1538371 | NCBI WGS metagenome assembly OCSH01 (sample SAMN04571687, study PRJEB22368) | human gut metagenome | biome: human gut; material: stool | host: Homo sapiens | place: Luxembourg | collected 2012-06-01 | reverse complement strand
AACAAGGTCCCGGATTTATGGATGTAATGCCGGGTATCGCTTCTTCTTATATCTTTACGCTGAAACCGGGTGACAAGGTAATAATGAGTGGGCCTTATGGAGACTTCCATCCGATTTTCGACTCTAACAAGGAAATGATGTGGATCGGTGGTGGTGCCGGTATGGCTCCGTTGCGTGCACAGATCATGCACTTGACGAAAACATTGCATACGACCGACCGCAAGATGTCATACTTCTATGGTGCCCGTGCGCTGAACGAAGTATTCTATCTGGAAGACTTCCTGCAAATTGAAAAGGATTTCCCGAACTTCACATTCCATCTGGCACTCGACCGTCCGGATCCTGCTGCTGATGCTGCCGGTGTGAAATATACTCCGGGCTTCGTACACAACGTAATTTATGAAACTTACTTGAAGAACCACGAAGCTCCTGAAGATATTGAATACTATATGTGTGGTCCTGGTCCGATGTCGAAAGCTGTAGAGAAGATGCTCGACGATCTGGGCGTTCCGGCTCAGAACCTGATGTTCGATAACTTTGGAGGATAATCTTCGGAAGTTGATTTCCGGTCGGAGAGGACCGGAAGAGTAACATAAAGAAACTGGCGGGAAATCTGTAAAAGACAATGGTGCTTTTCAGATTTCCCGCTTTCTTTATGCACTATCTTACCGAATCTTTTCGTCCTTTTTGTATCTTTGTCCCCATGTTAGAGAAAAATGAAATAATACAGTCCGCTCTTCAGAATTTGAAGATTGAATCTTTGAACCCGATGCAGGAAGCTGCGCTCGAACAGGGCACGGGCAGGAAAGATGTTATCCTGTTGTCACCGACAGGATCGGGCAAGACATTGGCTTATCTTTTGCCTCTGTTGCTTACCCTAAAACCGAATGATGACAGCGTGCAGGTGCTGATTCTGGTGCCTTCCCGTGAGTTGGCTTTACAGATAGATACCGTGTTCCGGAGCATGGGAACTTCCTGGAAAACGTGTTGCTGCTACGGCGGGCATCCCATTGCCGAAGAAAAGCATTGCAGGAAATCATCCTGCCATTATCCTTGGTACTCCGGGACGTATCACCGACCATCTGTCCAAAGGAAACTTTGATCCCGAAACAATCGAGACTTTGATTATCGATGAGTTTGATAAGTCGCTGGAGTTCGGCTTTCATGATGAGATGGCAGGGATCATCACCCAGCTTCCGGGATTAAAGAAACGTATGCTGCTGTCGGCTACTGATGCCGAAGAAATTCCTCAGTTTACGGGACTGAACCGGACAGTCAAACTGGATTTTCTTCCGGAGGCAACCGAAGAACAGGAAAACCGGTTGAAGCTGATGAAGGTGCTTTCTCCTTCCAAAGATAAGATTGATACGCTTTACAACTTGCTTTGTTCATTGGGAAGCAGCTCCAGCATTGTCTTCTGTAATCATCGGGATGCGGTAGATCGTGTGCACAAGCTACTCGAAGATAAGAAACTATTAGCCGAACGTTTTCATGGCGGTATGGAACAGCCGGATCGGGAACGGGCATTGTATAAGTTCCGTAACGGAAGCTGTCATGTACTGATCTCTACCGACCTCGCTGCCCGTGGACTTGATATTCCAGAGATAGAGCATATCATTCACTATCATCTGCCTGTAAACGAAGAAGCGTTTACACATCGTAACGGACGTACGGCACGTTGGGATGCAACAGGTACTTCTTATCTGATTCTTCACGCAGAAGAAAAACTACCGGAATATATTCCCGAAGATATAGAAACGATGGAACTGCTGGAAAATCCTTCACGTCCTCCCAAATCTGTCTGGACTACTATATATATAGGTAAAGGAAAGAAGGAGAAACTGAGCCGGATGGACATTGCCGGATTCCTTTATAAAAAAGGTAATCTGACCCGTGAAGATGTAGGTGCGATTGATGTGAAAGAACATTATGCTTTTGTTGCCGTTCGTCGGGCAAAAGTGAAGCAACTCCTGAATCTTATTCAAGGGGAAAAAATCAAAGGAATGAAGACTATCATTGAGGAAGCCAAATAAAGGGAGCCGAAAAACAACAGGTGTTCTCAAAGCTGAAAGGTGAATTTCAAGAACCAAATAGGTGATTGGGATGCTGACAATGACGAGATGATCGGCTTTGTCATTACAAATAATATCATTCTTTTGAAGTGAGAGACGTCTCTCATGGATGACAGACTAAAATGATAGTAAAAAAACAATTCTGTGACAGTCTCCATTTATTTTCTTTTAGGAAGATATTGGAGACTCCTTTCTTTCTGACTAATTTTTATAATTGTAGTCTCGTTGCTTGTTAGGGTGAGAAACCCTTGTTTTTCTCTGTCTTTCTTAATAAATATTCATTTTGTAACCGTTTTCCTTTCACTCTGTAACCGATTATTTTCCACAGGTTATATTTTCGCCTTTTATCCCTTGCTTGATATGTATAGATAACAATATGGTGTATATATCTTGTATAAACCAATAAAAAGAAAGAGAAATCTGCTTTAAAACAGTATTTTTATAAGGAAAGATTTGTGCACCGGAAATAAATTCGTAAATTCGCAAGGTCAAAAGACATAAACTAACGAAATGTTAAACCAAAAACAAACTTCAAATGAAAAAGCATAATTTCAATGCAGGACCTTCCATTCTTCCGCGTGAGGTGATAGAGGATACAGCGAAGGCTATTTTAGATTTCAACGGCTCTGGTCTCTCTTTGATGGAAATCAGCCACCGCGCCAAAGACTTCCAACCTGTGGTTGACGAAGCAGAGGCATTATTCAAGGAATTACTCAATATCCCCGAAGGCTATTCGGTACTGTTCCTGGGTGGAGGTGCTAGTATGGAGTTCTGCATGGTTCCTTATAACTTCCTGGAAAAAAAAGCTGCTTACCTGAACACTGGTGTATGGGCTAAGAAAGCAATGAAAGAAGCTAAAGGGTTTGGCGAAGTTGTAGAAGTTGCTTCCTCTGCTGAAGCTACATATACTTATATCCCAAAAGATTATACAATCCCGACAGACGCAGATTATTTCCACATTACGACTAACAACACAATTTACGGTACAGAATTGAAGAAAGATCTCGATTCTCCAGTTCCGATGGTTGCCGATATGTCTTCTGATATTTTCTCACGTCCGATCGACGTTTCTAAATATATCTGTATTTATGGTGGTGCACAAAAGAATCTGGCTCCTGCTGGTGTTACATTCGTTATCGTTAAGAATGACGCATTGGGTAAGGTTTCCCGTTACATTCCAACGATGTTGAATTATCAGACTCATGTTGACAGTGGCTCTATGTTTAACACTCCTCCTGTTGTACCTATTTATGCAGCATTGCAGACGCTTCGCTGGATCAAAGCACAGGGTGGTGTGAAAGAAATGGAACGTCGTGCCATTGAAAAAGCGGATATGTTGTATGCTGAAATCGACCGTAACAAAATGTTCGTGGGGACTGCTGCCAAAGAAGACCGTTCACGCATGAACATCTGTTTCGTGATGGCTCCCGAATACAAGGATCTGGAAGCTGACTTCATGAAGTTCGCTACAGAAAAAGGTATGGTAGGTATCAAAGGACATCGTTCAGTGGGTGGTTTCCGTGCATCTTGCTACAATGCTCTGCCGAAAGAAAGTGTACAAGCTTTGATCGACTGCATGCAGGAATTTGAAAAACTTCATTAATAATATAAATAGAGTCACCACAGATTGCACGGATTTACACTGAAATCTTATTGAATATAGTGTGTAGGCCGGTGAAGTCTGTGGTGAATCTTTTTTAAAAGATACAGATAAATTATGAAAGTACTTGTAGCTACTGAAAAACCGTTTGCCAAAGTTGCTGTAGACGGTATCCGTAAAGAAATCGAAGCAGCCGGATATGAGCTTGCTTTGCTGGAGAAATATACCGATAAAGCACAGTTGCTGGATGCAGTGAAAGATGCTAATGCTATCATTATCCGTAGTGATATTATTGATGCAGAGGTGCTGGATGCTGCTAAAGAACTGAAGATTGTAGTTCGTGCTGGTGCCGGATACGATAATGTAGACCTGGCTGCCGCTACCGCTCACAATGTTTGCGTGATGAATACTCCGGGACAGAACTCCAATGCTGTTGCCGAACTGGCTTTGGGCATGATGGTATACGCCGTTCGTAACTTCTATAACGGTACTTCCGGTACAGAATTGATGGGCAAGAAACTGGGTATCCATGCATACGGAAACGTTGGTCGTAACGTTGCCCGTGTAGCTAAAGGCTTCGGAATGGAAGTGTACGCTTACGACGCTTTCTGCCCGAAAGAAGTGATCGAAAAAGATGGCGTGAAGGCACTTGACTCTGCAGAAGAACTGTACAAGACTTGTCAGGTAGTGTCTCTTCATATCCCGGCAACTGCTGAAACGAAGAACTCTATCAACTACGCTCTGCTGAAAGATATGCCGAAAGGCGCTATGCTGGTGAACACTGCCCGTAAGGAAGTGATCAACGAAGCCGAGCTGATCAAATTGATGGAAGACCGTGCTGACTTCAAGTATATGACAGATATCATGCCTGCTGCTAATGCGTTATTTCTCTACTCCGAAGAAGATGGGTGCACAGACTGCCGAAGCGAATATCAATGCCGGTATTGCTGCTGCTCAACAGATTGTCGGTTTCCTGAAAGACGGCTGTGAGAAGTTCAGAGTAAACAAATAATGAGATGAATCGTAAGACTGCTTATCGTTGCTCAGTCACTTATTTGATGATAGGTGCTGGTCATTAAGCAGTATATTTAGAAATATGTTATCAGATTTCGCCCTCGGCTTTTGCGAGGGCGTATCTGTTCTACTAATCTTAAAACATACCATGACTTATGGCTATTATCAAACCTTTTAAAGGCGTTCGCCCTCCACAAGACCTGGTTGAACAGGTTGCTTCCCGTCCTTACGATGTATTAAACTCAGAAGAAGCGCGTACAGAAGCAGCTGGAAATGAAAAATCCCTTTATCATATCATTAAGCCCGAGATTGACTTTCCTGTTGGTACGGATGAACACGATGAACGTGTTTATGAGAAAGCTGCCGAAAACTTCCGGCTGTTTCAGGATAAAGGCTGGTTAGTGCAGGATGCAAAGGAAAACTATTACATCTATGCCCAGACCATGAACGGGAAAACTCAGTATGGACTGGTAGTAGGCGCTTATGTTCCTGACTATATGAACGGTATCATCAAGAAGCATGAGCTTACCCGTCGTGATAAGGAAGAAGACCGTATGAAGCACGTTCGTGTGAACAATGCGAATATCGAACCTGTATTCTTTGCCTATCCCGATAATGCGAAATTGGATACAATCATTCGGAAATACACTGCCGAAAAGCCTGTTTACGACTTTATCGCTCCGGGTGATGGCTTCGGACATACTTTCTGGATTGTTGACCAGGACGAAGATATCGCTGCAATTACTGCAGAATTTGCTAAAATGCCGGCATTATATATTGCCGACGGGCATCATCGTTCCGCTGCTGCTGCTCTGGTAGGTGCCGAGAAAGCAAAGCAAAACGCGAACCATCGTGGCGATGAAGAGTATAACTATTTCATGGCTGTATGTTTCCCTGCCAATCAATTGACTATCATCGACTATAACCGTGTAGTAAAAGACCTCAACGGGCTGACTCCCGAACAATTTCTTGCTGCATTGGATAAGAATTTTGTTGTAGAAGAAAAGGGTACAGATATCTATAAACCGTCCGGTTTGCACAATTTCTCCCTCTATCTTGGCGACAAGTGGTATAGTCTGACGGCAAAGGCAGGTACATACAATGACAATGATCCTATCGGCGTGCTTGACGTTACTATTTCTTCCAATCTGATTTTAGATGAGATTTTAGGAATCAAAGACCTCCGTTCGGATAAGCGTATTGACTTTGTAGGCGGTATCCGCGGTTTGGGAGAATTGAAGAAGCGTGTTGACAGTGGAGAAATGAAAGTAGCTCTGGCTCTTTATCCCGTATCCATGAAGCAATTGATGGATATTGCCGATACTGGCAACATTATGCCTCCCAAAACGACTTGGTTTGAACCGAAACTTCGTTCAGGATTGGTTATCCATAAGTTGGATTAAGACATATTCTATATAGAAAATAGAGCGGTCAATCTCTCACAATCAACAGGACATTTGTGAGAGATTGACCGCTTGTTTTTGTATAAATGACCGCCCGATTCCGTTAAAACGACCACCCGACTACCTCCAATTGACTGCTTGATTGCACCCCATCGACCGTTTGACTGCATGAAATGAAGCGCTCGTTTCAATGAGAAGCTTTAATATTTTCGAACAGCAGATGGAATTTCGTCAAGAAAGCCGTATCTTTGCGGCATGACTGCTGAAGATACTTATAAAACTATCGTCGAACCTTCCGAAGGTATTTATACAGAAAAGCGAAGCAAGTTTATTGCCATCGCCTTGCCTGTGCGTACCCTTGATGAGATAAAAGCGCATCTTGAAACGTATCAGAAGAAGTATTATGATGCACGGCACGTGTGCTATGCTTATATGTTAGGTGCAGCGCGAAAGGATTTTCGAGCCAATGATAACGGTGAACCTTCGGGAACGGCGGGAAAGCCCATTCTCGGGCAAATTAACTCTAATGAACTGACTGATATTCTGATTATTGTAGTCCGTTATTTCGGTGGAATCAAGTTAGGAACGAGCGGACTGATTGTAGCTTATAAAGCAGCTGCTGCCGAAGCAATATCTGCCGCTACCATTATAGAAAAAACGGTAGATGAAGAAGTGACCGTAATGTTTGAATATCCTTTTATGAACGATATCATGCGTATTGTAAAGGAGGAAGAACCGGAAATTCTCAGTCAATCGTACGATATGGATTGCAGCATGACGTTGTGTATTCGTCGTTCCATGATGCCCAAACTGCGTGCACGATTGGAGAAAGTGGAGACCGCAAGGATTCTTGATGAAGAGTAAAATAAAGAAAAATAAGAATATATGGCATTTGAAGCAACAAAAAGAGAATGGTGTGAACTGTATACTTTCTTCCGTCTGCTGACAGAAGGAAAAGTAACGTTGGGTACGGCTAAGGCAAAGAAAGGAGAAATCGACTGGCCTATTGCAATGATTCAACGGGAGGAACATGACGGAACACGCTGCTACTATATAGAAAAAGAGATGGTCCGCATCAAAGGAGAAAATAGTGAGAAATTCGTTCCCCGGGAAGATTTTGGGATTGTGGCAGATTTGATTTTGCAGGCTGTCAAGTCCTCTTCGGAGGATGAAGTCACTTCTCCGGATGGAGTGGAAGAGTTTTTGGATGAAGTCGCAATTTTCGATCTGGAAGCGAAGACGGAAGATCGTACCGATTTTTATATTGCCTTCTGGCATCCGGAGGCACCGTTGAGCGGGTTCAGCGTTCGTTCGCGATTGGGTGCTATGAATCCGCTGTTGGACGGAGGCCGTGCGGCTAACTTGAAACTGGAACAGAGCGGAGTCAAATTTGCAACACCTACGGTGAATAAGATTAATGCGTTGCCGGAAGCCCCTAATGAAGTAGCAGAACGAATGTTGCTGATTGAGCGCTTGGGTGGTGTACTCAAATACTCGGACGTGGCAGATCGGGTATTCCGTAGCAATCTTTTAATGATTGACTTACACTTTCCTCGTGTGCTGACAGAAATGGTGCGCATCATGCACTTGGACGACATCACCCGTATCAGTGAACTGACGGAAGTAATCAAACAGATGAACCCGTTGAAAATAAAAGATGAATTGGTAAACAAACATGGTTTCTATGAGTTTAAAGTGAAGCAATTCCTGATGGCATTAGCCTTGGGTATGCGTCCGGCAAAGATATATACTGGACAGGATTCGGCTGTTGAAGGTATCCTGTTGATGGATGGGAGTGGGGAAGTTCTTTGCTATCACAAGTCAGAGAAACCGGTTATGGAGGACTTCCTGTTCTTGAATACCCGTTTGGAGAAAGGTTCTCTGGATAAGGACAAATACGGCTTTTTGGAAAGAGAGAACGGTACGTATTACTTCAAACTGAATGCAAAGATCGGATTGGTAAAACGATAAATGCAAGTGGTGAACGAGTTGTAAGTATAGTAAATATAGTATATGAAAACGAATGAAGTTTTAGAAAATATCAAAGCACGTCGTAGTGTACGGGCTTATACTGACCGGCAAGTTTCGGAAGAAGACTTACAGGCTATTCTGGAAGCTGCCACTTTTGCACCCAGTGGGATGCATTTGGAGACATGGCATTTTACCGCTATTCAGAATGCAGATAAACTGGCAGAATTGAATGAACGGATTAAAGGCGCTTTTGCTAAAAGCGATGAACCGAAATTACAGGAACGTGGTCATAGCAAGGCGTATTGCTGTTATTATCATGCCCCGACTTTGGTGATCGTGTCCAACGAACCCACTCAATGGTGGGCCGGCATGGATTGTGCCTGCGCGATTGAGAATATGTTTTTGGCTGCCCATTCTCTGGGAATCGGATCTTGCTGGATCAATCAGTTGGGTACGACTTGCGATGATCCCGAAGTTCGTGAATTTATAAGTTCTTTGGGTGTACCGGAGAATCATAAAGTATATGGCTGTGTAGCTTTAGGATATGCTGATCCTAAAATCTCACTAAGGGAGAAAATGGTAAAAGCCGGAACAGTGACTGTTGTCAGATAGAACCAGACTATGTTTTCGACAAACATGGAATGGAATGAAGAGCAGCATGATAACCGTAAGGTTTCGGAGTCGCTTCTTATGTTCATTTAGCTCGGTGCTTATTGGAATACGCTCGGTGCTTAACAAAGGTAAGCCCGGAGCTCACATTTGCTGAGCTCCGGGCTTATTTTTTCATGTACGGATTTCCTTTGAAAGCTTCTTCTTATTCGAACGTTCCGTAGCGGGTCGGCAATAATTTCCGGTCTCCCAACGTATTGTCTACGCGAGCCACATTCACCCAGAACTTATTCTCACGCACACTTTCTATCGGATACGCTGCTTTCTCACGTGTGTAGGAATGTTCCCAGTTGTCATTCACAATTTCATATTCCGGATGCGGGGCATTGATTAACACATTATCATTCTTATCCGCTTCTTCGTTCTTCACTTCCTGAATTTCTTTCCATATATTCAGCATGACGTCTACAAAGTTGTCCAACTCCGCCAGGCTTTCGCTTTCGGTAGGTTCAATCATTAATGTGCCGTGAACAGGGAAAGAGAGAGTCGGTGCATGATAACCATAGTCCATCAGACGCTTCGCAATGTCATTTTCTGAGATACCCGTTTCTTCATGTACTTTGCGGCATTCCAAAATCATTTCGTGTCCTACGAAACCGGTAGCTCCCCGATAAACAATGCCATAAGTATCTTTCAGACAAGCAGCCAGATAGTTGGCATTGAGAATGGCTATTTTAGTAGCTTGGGTCAAGCCTTCGGTACCCATCATCCGGATGTAGCCGTATGTGATAGGCAAGATACCCGCACTGCCGAACGGAGCTGCGGAAACCTGATTTTGCGTACTGCCGAAGATCGAATGTCCCGGTAAGAATGGAACCAGATGCTCAGCTACACAGATAGGACCTACACCCGGACCGCCGCCACCGTGCGGTGAAGCAAATGTCTTGTGCAAATTCAAGTGACAAACGTCTGCACCTATAAATCCCGGATTGGTCAATCCTACCTGTGCATTCATGTTGGCACCGTCCATATATACTTGTGCGCCACAAGCGTGGATGATTTCACAGATTTCCTTTATTTCCGTCTCGAAGATACCATGCGTTGACGGATAGGTGATCATCAGTGCAGCCAGTGCTTCCTTGTTCTCTTCGGCTTTGGCACGTAGGTCGCCCATATCCACGTTTCCTTGCTCGTCGCAAGCGCAGGTGACGGTTTCAAATCCGGCCTGTATGGCAGATGCCGGATTCGTACCGTGTGCCGAAGCCGGAATCAATATTTTGTTGCGATGTCCCTGACCGATGCTTTCAAGATAGGCACGGATAACTCGCAGACCGGCATATTCTCCCGCAGCACCCGAGTTCGGTTGCAGGCTGACACCAGCAAATCCGGTAATAACCTTCAAGTCCTCACTCAAATTGCTGATCAATTCACGATATCCTTCCGCCTGATCTTCCGGCACCAACGGATGCATGCTCATAAATTCCGGACGGCTTAAAGGAAGCATTTCAGCGGCTGCGTTGAGCTTCATCGTGCACGATCCGAGGGAAATCATGGACTGGGCCAATGAAATATCCTTCCGGTCCAGACGCTTGATGTAGCGCATCATTTCCGTTTCCGTATGATAGTTGGAGAACACCTCGTGCGTGAGGAAAGGCGTGGTACGTTTCAGTGCTTTGTCAATATTGCTCTTTTCCGGCACGTCCTCTACCTTCTGATAATCCTTGCCGGCGGCAATGGCGAAGATGGAAAGCAGCACGTTCGTAGCTGCTATGTCCGTTGTCTCATCGATGCTAAAGCCTACGTCACCGTTTTCATAATAGCGCAGGTTCACTTCCTTGCTCAGTGCGATCGTGCGAATCTGCTGCGCCGAAACGTGTTCCGGCAACTCGAAACGCAGCGTATCGAAATATTGTGCATTGACTTGCGTATATCCGAATTTCTTTAATTGCTTGTCGAGGAAGACAGTGATGCTATGAATACGCGAAGCAATCGTTTTGATTCCTTCCTGTCCGTGATATACAGCGTAGAAACCTGCCATCGTAGCGAGTAATGCCTGAGCCGTACAAATATTGGAAGTGGCTTTTTCGCGTTTGATATGCTGTTCGCGTGTCTGCAAAGCCATTCGGTAGCAGAGCTTGCCGTATTTGTCTTTGGACCATCCGATGATGCGTCCCGGCATATTCCGCTTGTACTCGTCACGTGTGGCGAAGTAGCCTGCCGAAGGCCCGCCGTAAAACATCGGTGTACCCAGTCGCTGTGTTGTACCGAATACGATATCCGCTCCCCATTCTCCCGGAGGAGTCAGCAGGGCAAGACTCAGAATATCGGCGGCAACGGCAACTTTGCAGTCTGCTTCATGTGCCTTCTTTGTGAAGTCGGCATAGTCTTCCACATTACCGCTGGAGTTAGGATATTGCAGGATGCAGGCGAAGATTTCCGGTGAGGGTTCAAACTCTTTGTATTTGCCTACCCGCAATTCGATGCCTTGTGGAATGGCACGTGTGGTCATTACTGCCAAGGTCTGCGGGAAGATGTTTTCGTCCACAAAGACTACGTTGGCACCTGCTTTTTGCTGGGTACGCGAACGCAGAGCATACATCATGGTTACGGCTTCGGCGGCGGCAGTCGCTTCATCCAGCAGTGAGCAGTTGGCGAGCGGCATAGCGGTGAGGTCACAGACGGCAGTCTGGAAATTCATCAACGCTTCCAGTCTTCCTTGCGACACTTCTGTCTGATAAGGCGTGTAAGAAGTATACCATACGGGATTTTCGAATACATTCCGTTGGATAACGGCAGGAGT
>OCSH01002305.1_pt1 | contig 11567 bp, 10 predicted proteins | sample 1538371 | NCBI WGS metagenome assembly OCSH01 (sample SAMN04571687, study PRJEB22368) | human gut metagenome | biome: human gut; material: stool | host: Homo sapiens | place: Luxembourg | collected 2012-06-01 | reverse complement strand
CCTCCCCCTACGGGTACTCCTCCTTCCCGAAGGAGGAGAATAGAGTTACTATTGCGTACAACTACTCCCTAGAACTCCTTTTTCACATCGAAGCAGGGACAGGCTTTCATGTATTCATTGGGTGAGATGATGCCGTCTCCGTTGAGGTCGGGGCTTGTGTCCCGGTGTCCGATGACCTGTTTCACGTTGGGGAAGGCCAGTTGCAGAGATTTCACCAGTCGGATGAGGGCGGTGCGTTGTGCATCTGTCCGTGTGTCGGCGGGGCGGCCTTCCTTGTCCAGTCCGCCGACGTAGCAGATGCCGATGGAACGCTGGTTCCAGCCCATACAATGCGCCCCGTCGAGGGTGACGTCCCGTCCCGGTTCGATGGTGCCGTCGAGGCGGATGACGTAATGATAGCCGATGGACCAGAAGCCACGGGCACGGTGCCAGCAGTCGATGTCGGCAGCGGTGATGTCCTGTCCCGCACGGGTGGCGGAACAGTGGATGATGATGGTGTCTTTCATTGCAGAAACTCCTTTCTTTGTCCTCTTTCTCTGGGCAATATATAAGTGTTGAAACCAAAAATGGCGGATTCTTCGGGGGACAGGCGGCGGTAATAGTGCTGCGTCACTGAATGATGTATAGGGGCAAAGAGAGAAATAAGAGGAAAAGGCGATGAAACAAAGGAAAAAGAAACTGGCTGCACACATACATTGCCTGCCTTGAACTCCCCGACTGAATTGCTCGATTTGCCTATCCCAAGCGGATTACCTGCTTCGAACTCCTCGACTGAATTACTCGATTTGCCTATCCCAAGCGGATTGCCTGCTTCGAACTCCCCGACTGAATTGCTCGATTTGCCTATCCCAAGTGGATTGCCTGCTTCGAACTCCCCGATTGAATCAGCTTTGACGGTCAGCACAGGTATTTCGGGTGCTATCAGAAAGCATTCTTCCGAACCGCTTCTTTCGGCTCTTGACTTTTTCTTCATGGCCGATTGCTTCAGTCTTTCGGGGTGTAATAAATGCAGCACCAGCCAATTACGTTGTTTAGGGTTCATTTGTTCCCCTTTTACCAGTGCGTTCATGGATGGATAGGCTTGCAGGATATTTCCTGCCTCGTCCGTTGTGGCACAGGGGACGGGGGAGAGGGCGGGTGACGACGGACGCAGACCGGTCCGGATGGCGTGCATGACATTGTCGTAGGCATCGCACCATTCGAGGTTGGCGACGTGGTTGTTGAGCTTGTTTCCGTCGAGGTGGTTCACTTGGGGGAGACGCTTCGGGTTGGGGATAAAAGCTGTTGCCACTAAGCGGTGTACAGAGTAGCCGACGTATATCCCCTTTTGGCGGATGGCCACGTACTCATAACCTTTTGCGGTAATGCTGCTGCTGATTATCAACTTCGATTTGCCTTTGAAACTCAATATCCGCCCGTGGTCTGAAACCATATAATCGGAATTTGCTTCGATAAATCTCCAATTTTCCATACTTTATTCTTTATATTGTTAATAAAATTATACTTCGTTAAAAAGAAATCCCTTTTCCGAAACCACCGGGGATAAACGGCGCAGCCTGCATGGTAGAAACGGCGTAGCCTGCAAGGTAAAAACGGCATAAACAAGGACTGTTAAACGGCGTAGCCTCCTCGCTGACATGAGGCGGTTCCGCCCGCTTACTCCGGTCTTTGACCTTTCTCATTCCTCCTCTGCACGGGGTTCGAGCCGTTCGGCACAGCGAACGAGAAACTCCAGTTCCTCCCGACACCCTTGAATGGCTTCGTACAAAGAGTCCACATGATACATTCTGCAAAGCGTTTCCCATTCTTTTCGTTCTTCTGAAGTCATTTGTTCTCCGAAATTCATTTGCTGTCCAAAACTTATCTGCTGTCCGAAACTCATTTCAAAATTTATCTGCTGCCCGAAACTCATTTGCTCTCCGAATCTCATCTGCTCTTCGAAACTCATTCGACGCAAAGGAAATTTTCGGCATGAAACGTGCGCCACCCTTTGGCTTCGAGGTCGTAGTAGACTACAAACGTATTTTCCGGTCGTGGCATATAGGGGCGGTGAAAACTGTGTTGATATCCGGTGAGCGTGCCGACAGCGTGGCGCACGGTTCCGTCCTGCTTGGTGTAGCAGAATTTCACGTTCTCCCTGTGCATCTTCCTTATCAGTCCACCGATTCGGTGGGCGATGATGAGCGCATCACGCCGGTTCATGTCATTGTTGCGACGGATGACGGCGGCCCGCCTCATGAGCCGTACCCGTGGGAGGGAATGTTGTTTTTTCATTTCAGTCATATGATTCAATTGTTTTTTATTGATTTCGGGGCAAAAGTAGACTGTGGGTAGAATAAAAACCGTTCACGCTTGACTAAAATGAAAAAATATGTAGAAAGAGTCACGCGTGACCCAAAATGTTAAAGGTAAATCCCGAATTTTGTCGGATTAATTTAAATATAATTAGTAATGAACAAAAAAGAAAACTGCCAGAACAGTAGTGAAAGAGAACAACACATTGAAGTAAAAAGGACTGTAAATCAGAAAAGTACAAGTCAGAAAAAAGTAAATCAGAAAAGCATGAGTCAGGAAAAAGCAAATCAGAAAAGCATGAGTCAGAAAAAAGCAAATCAGAGTGGCGAAAAGTCCGTGTATGACGAGAACAGGGATGCCCTTCAGGAAAGAGTCGAAGAGAAGCAATGGAAGAAAAAGCAATGTAATGGCTTGCAGCACAGTGATGACGAAGAAAAACAGAAAGTCATCGATTCGATTATGAAAGTCAGCCGGGATAACGGCTTTGACGACGCTTATCTTCAGCAGCATTCGGACTGTTCGGCATCGTCGATCAAGCGCTTCCACTCGGCCTGGATGGGAAAGAGAATGTCCAATTGGACGACGATTTTTAATTTAGCGCACTGCGTGTCCGTCAATTGTGTCTTTGCCGAAAATCTGGTCGGGATGCTGGTTGTCATTATTATGTTCTTGATTAGAGATGCCGGAATTGTGAGTTACCATATCGACTCGCCCAAGAAAGTGGTGATAGAAATAAATTTCGGTAAAGATAAATTATTGCGCATGAAAGACGAGGAAAAGAACGAAAAAGGAAAAGAAGGTAAAGACGACGAACACCTTTGAGCGACGACAATGATCGGGACAAAGGAAAGAACAACTGACGGAATGAGGTAAGTCCTGTAAGAACTTGGTAGTCTGTATTCGTAAAAAAACGATTCGATATCAGCGATGGATTTCCATTTTATTCCCTTGTTATAATGTCACCACAAATGTAATCATATTATTGAGAAAACCATGCAGAAACGCTTTTATTCTGAAAAATAAGTTTTATTGTTCACTCAGATTTCATATTCGATGTTGACATCCTACGTTTTCTCTTTTAGATATTTATTTGTTTTCCTTTGTCGGTTTCTACCGTATTGCACGTTCGTCATTATTTACAAATTCTAATTATTGCATTCTCAGTTCGGGTAAAACGAATCCGTTTTCCGAGCTGAGAATGCAGATGACGGCTTTTAATAAGTCTGTTTGTTTTTATTTCTTTAGTAATATATTATAAACTGGCAGATAAGTCGCTCTACCAAGTTCTTACAGAACTTACCTTTTTGTATAGTAATATTTAAAGATTTAATAGCAATATTTTAAGATATTCAGTGATCGGTTCCGCAAACAATCAAAACAATCACTATTTATGGAAGCGCGGATAACTCGAAAAACAGCGGCACTTGCAATCTTTCTGATCAGTGCATTTCAGACTTACATTTATGCCGGCCGCCCCTCTTCTTGTCAACTATTAATCATCAATTCTTATACCGAAAACTGTCTGTGGAGCGATGACTTTATGGCCCCTGTCTATAAAGAGTTTCGCGTCCAGAACAGCCCGGTTGACATATGTGCCGAGCACATGGAACTGATGGCGACCGTTGTCCCGGATATGCGCAAACAGGTCTTCATGTCCGACAGGCGCTGGATCAGTGCGCAATGCAGGAAAGAAGCGGAGGAAGTGATGCCTTTCCTGTTGATCGGCGGCTATTTCTGGACAGACAGTGAAATAAAGAAACATCTGCTCCCGGTGATCAAAAGCCGCCTGGACGGAGCGTCGCATCCGCACAGAGTGGAAACGACAGCGATGGGGACGCCCCCATCCGTCATCAATTATGCCGACTACGTAGAGAGCGGACTGTTGCTCGGCCTGTGTCCCGACGACACTGTTTTTGGTATGAAGCCCCCCACTTTTTTCGAGCGGAACAAATATTATCTGGCCCTGTTTTTCTCTTTGATGGCACTGGCCGTCATCTATGTGATATGGCTCCGGAGGGCGCTGCATGAGAGGAGCAGGCGGCTGGAGATCATGAGGAGCTATAGCAGTCTGGTCGAAAACATGCCCGTTCTCTATGCCCGTGTCGAGCTCATATTCGACCCCGGTGCCCGGATTATCGACTATGTCTACCGGGAAGTGAATCCCACTTTCGAGAAATACATCCTGCCCAAAGAAAAAATACTGGGAAAGAAATACAGCGAACTCAATCCGGATTATTCGCCGGAACTGCCCGACAGGTACAGCGAACTGAATGACAACAGGCAAATAACCTTTCAGTATTATCTGGAGAAGACGAAAACTCATCTGACCGTCATCTCCATACATTCCAAAACGAAAGGCTGCGTCGATGTCTTTGGTGTGGACAATACCGAACTGGTGCTGACGCAGCAAATGCTGAAATCCACCAACCATAAGTTGTCCGCCGCCCTCGACGCTGCCGACATGACCCCTTGGAAATGGGATTTGCAGACCGGCCTCCTCTCGTGCAACGTCAGCCACGACTTGTACGTCACCGAAGAGGAGGTGACGCATGACGGCAACCTGATTATCGTGCCCACCTCCGCCTGTTTCGCGAAAATCTGCGATGAAGACCGCGAACGCGTGCGGGACGCCTTCGAGCGCCTCGCCAATGGCGAAACGCAGAAAATGCGCGAGGAATATCGGGTAGGCAGACAGTGGCTTCCCTCCCCGCAACAGAATGAATGGGTAGAAGTGCGCGCAGCCGTGGACGAGCGCGACGCGAACGGAAAACCGCTGAGCCTTATCGGCACTTCGATGACTGTCACCCAACGAAAGGAAATGGAGGAAGCGCTCGTACAGGCAAAGGTGAAAGCCGAGGAGGCGAACACGCTCAAATCTTCTTTCCTCGCCAACATCAGCCACGAAATACGCACTCCCCTCAACGCCATTGTCGGCTTTTCCTCGCTGCTGGTGTCGGCGGAAAGGGGGATTTCGGAAGAGAAACAGGAATATATCAACATCATTGAAAACAACAACACACTCCTGTTGCAGCTTATCAGCGATGTGCTCGACCTTTCGAAGATCGAAGCCGGAACGATGGAGTTCGACTACGCCCCGGTAGATGTGCACGGCCTGTTTATCGAACTCGAAGATACGTTCCGGTTGAGGAATAAAAAGTCCGGCATCTGTATCTGCTATCACCGCCGGACGACCGAATGTGTCGTAAAGGCGGACCGTAACCGTCTGGTACAGGTGATGATGAATCTGATGAATAATGCCGTGAAGTTTACCGGGGAAGGCAGCATTGAGTTCGGGTTTGATGTGCGCGAAGACGGTTTCCTGCATTTCTATGTCACCGACACCGGTTGCGGGATACCGGAGGAACGGTTGGAAGAAATCTTCGGGAATTTTGTCAAACTCAACAGCTTTGTGCAGGGCACGGGACTCGGACTCACCATTTGCCGGGCAATCGTCGAAAGGATGGGAGGAAAGATCGGTGCTGTCTCACGGCTGGGGCATGGGAGTACTTTTTGGTTCACGCTGCCTTATACGGCCAACAAAGAGAAGGTTTGAAAGGGACGTGGCGTGACGGAAATATACTTGCTTCCCGAAGAATGGGACTTTTTAGTCAGCCCCTTCCCGAAGGGAGGGGAAGCCATGCGGATAGTCAGCTCGAATCAAGGCTCCCCCAAGAAACGGAAGATGAGCCCTACTTGTGCCGGAGTGAGCAGGATGGCTTTGTCGGAATATCCCGTGCGGGCGAGTTCGTTTTGTAGTGCCGTGTTCTTGGCGATCCAGCTGCGGAGAGTGCGGCGTGCGGAGGCGGGCTGTATGTGGGGCAGGTAGAGAGTGGCCAGTTGGCTTTTGCTGTATGCCTGTATGCGGGGCAGGGTTGCATTTTCTTCGGAAGTTGGTTTCATGATTTTTGCTTTCATTGTCTTTTGATACTGCTTTTACTATCTTTTCTATATTTCTTTTTTTCGTTTTCGTTGCCAATGTAAAGGTACGCCTTTTTTAGTCGTTTGGTGTTGCTTTGTACAGAAGTCCTTGGAGGCAGTATTTGTGCGAAGCCGTGCCGACTGGTGCTCTTCAGTTACAAGTCGTTACATCGTGTATCCGGACTTTTTTGCCATCGCCTACTTTTGTCACCGTAATCGATTGCACATAGAAAACTTACATCAACCATTAAAAAAAGAAAGGAAAACAACCTTATGCCATTAATTTACAAACCTTACCAGGCGAATATCGCCAACAAAGCGGGACAGAAACTGTATTACCCCCGCCTCGTGAAATTCTCGAAAATGGTCAACACGCAGAAGATGGCGGAGCTGATCGCCGAGAAGGCTTCTCTGACACCGGGTGATGTCCACAACGTGATTCGAAACTTGATGTCCGTGATGCGTGAACAGTTGCTCAACAGCCGCACAGTACGTCTCGAAGGCTTGGGCACATTTACGATGATCGCCAAAGCCGGAGGAAAGGGAGTCGTGTTGGAAAGTAAAGTCAGCAGTTCGCAGATCGTTTCGCTGCGCTGTCAGTTTACTCCCGAATATACCCGTTCTGCCGATGGCGTCACTACCCGTGCACTGACTTCCGGAGTAGAATTTGTCCACGTCAAGGACGTAGCGGGCGGCTTTGTGGACGACGATGATAAAAATCATTCGGGAGGCGGAGACAACCCCGGCGGAGGAAGCACTCCCGGAGGCGACGACGATGAGGCTCCGGACCCAACCGTTTAATGAGGCTGAATCGCTGACTCACTAATGCATGATCGGTTCCCTTATTAAATTGCTCCATTCACTCTGTTTTTTAACTCTAAAGAAGGAAGCTATGAAATTATTTTTAGAAAAGTTATTGGATATTTTGGAAGCACTCTTGCGCTTCCGTCGTCGGAAAGCTAAAAAGACGGGAGATTCATAAACCGACCTCCTCTCTTAAAAACTAGAGAATCCCCTTTTATTTAAAACCGTATCTGTCTATGATATGGGGTTGAATAAAGGGGATTTTTGTATGGGAAAGTAATAGGTAATTGTATAGTAATAGGTAGTGGAATTTAATTCATTTCATTTCTTGTGCGAAATGATTCATACCTGCTCTGAGATGTAGGATTTATGGAAAAGTGTATTATCAAAAAATGGGGTCACCTATACCCCTGTTTGCTACATTATGTTTTTTGAGCCCGATAATGCGGTAGTTGGAGAATTTTGACATCTATAAAAGAATATCCCGGCAGATTGGATAACAGTCAACCGCCCAACCATAAAAAGGGCTGCCCCAATTCTACTTGGGAGCAGCCCTTCTTGCTTTTTCCGGTTTATCTCTAATGCATTTTATTTAATCAGATAGACTTTTTGAAGATAAACCCTTTTGTTGTGTGCTTTTGGGGGATGAGCCACCTTACGGCATTTCTGTTTCCATTTGGAATTTCCGGCTTACCTTCATCAGGTTAATGATGTAAGTCACTACATTTTGAGCTTCCTGCACCATGGTCAGATAAACCATACTTACTCGGATACTGCCCGACTGGCTTTGGATGCGCTGCAACTCTTTGCGTTTCAGTTGCGATAGCTGTCCGTTGAGGTCGTTGGCACGGCGGATTTCCTCTTCCATATTCTGATAATCGTTGTTTTCCAACTTCTTGCGGCATTGCTGAATCAGATAAGTGATGTCCTCGGCCACGTCGCTGAATTCACCTTTCTGAATGGCGTCGAGCGGGTTGAAGTTATTGTCGATGTGTTCAAGACACGGTTCGCAGAGGCGCGAGATGCTGTACACCAGTTCGCTGGCGAAGTCGTTGCCTTGATAGTAGTAGAGTCCTTTTTCGAGCACGGTGTTGTTGTCGAGGCGGCACATGGCAACGGTTCCGGTGCGTTTCATCTGCTTGATGAGCTGCTTTTCGAACTTCGTGGAACCCATGGCACGACGCAGTCCGCGCAGGTTTTCGTGTATAAAGGAGGTGACGGTCAGTTCGAAATTCGTTTCGGCGTACTCCAGTACTTTGGCGAGTTCTTCGCGGGTATGTTTACGCATCAGTTGCAGCGCTTCTTCGCTGTCGGCGGTCTGCATGAGTTGTTTCAGCGTTTCGTTGCCTTTCTCTTTCGCCTTGCGTTTCTTGTACATCACCTGGCTGCGGATGAGGATGAAAATCGCTATTCCGATCAGTGCGATGATGGAGATGTTGCCGCCGTAGTGCAGCACGAGGGCTACGAAGAAACAGATGGTGAAGGCGGCTCCGGCAGTGATGAACCAGCCACCGATGACGCTCAGAACGCCTGTGATGCGGTAAACGGCGGAGTCACGTCCCCATGCACGGTCGGCGAGCGACGTACCCATTGCTACCATGAAGGTGACGTAGGTGGTAGAGAGCGGCAGTTTCAGCGACGTTCCCAAGGCGATGAGCAGACCGGCGAGGACGAGGTTGACAGAGGCGCGGACGAGGTCGAAAGCGGCTCCGTCGGCTATGATGGCTTCGTTTTTGCGGAAACGGGAGTTGATCCACTGCTTCGCGCTTTCGGGCATGATGCGGGAAGTGCCGTTGGCAAGTGTCATGCTGAAACGTACCAGTGTGCGTGCCATCGGGGTGCTTCCGAAGTTTTCTTCTCCTTCATCCTGACGGGAGAGGTCTACCGAGGTTTTGATGACGGCGTGCGCCTTTTTGGAGGTGCAGAGGGCGTAGACCATGATGGCGCCGGCACCGATAAGGAAGTACCACGGTGTCTTGGCGGGGCCCAGCAGCGAGGTCATCAGGAAGCTGTCCGGACTTGCTCCGGCTCCGTTGGTGGTGTAGTCTATGAAGGAGGAGTAGCCTGCGAGGGGGACTCCGATGAAGTTGACGAGGTCGTTGCCGGCGAAGGCGAGGGCGAGAGCAAAGGTGCCCATCAGTACCACTACTTTGAAAACATTGACTTTGAGCCAGTGAAGCACTTGCATCAGTGCCGTGAAGAAGACGAAGAAGCTGGCGATGAGCAGCAGCGTGTTGTCCTGTATCCACTGTTTGTTTTCGGGGGTCATGAAGGAGCTGTCTTTCAACCCTTTGATCAGCATGAAGTAGATGATGGAGGTGGCGGCGATCCCACCGAAAAGGCCGATGCTGTATTTGATGTTTTTCGTGTAATTGAACGTGAAAACGATGCGGGCGAGCCACTGTACTAACATACCGAAGAAGAAGGCGATGGCTACGGACACGAAAATGGCCATGATCACGGAAAGTGCTTTGTCGGTGTTGATCAGATCGCCCAACGCAAGGGTGGCGTCATTGTTTACTTTGATCAGGGAGAGGGCGAAAGTTCCTCCGAGCAGCTCGAAGACCAGTGAGACGGTCGTGGAGGTGGGCATGCCCATAGAGTTGAAGACGTCCAGAAGGACTACGTCGGTCAGCATGACGGCGAGCAGTATACACATGATTTCGGCAAAGTAGAAATGCTCGGGCTGATAGATTCCGTGACGGGCTATGTCCATCATGCCATTGGACAGGGATGCGCCAATGAAAATACCGATCCCGGCTATGAAAAGAATGGTTTTAAACGAAGCGGCCTTGGCGCCTACCGCCGAATTCAGAAAGTTGACTGCATCATTACTGACTCCGACGATGAGATCGAACACGGCCAGCACGAACAGGAAAATGATAATGCATAAGTAAATTGTCTCCATAAAGAAAGTTGTGTATGTTTATTTATGGAGGCAAAGAACGGAGTTTAACGTTGCGGAAAAATGTCATACGTGTTACATTTCTGTTACAATGTCTTTTTTGAGCCATTCATAAAAATCGTATTGGGCACGGACAGCAGGGGTGCCGGACGCTCTTTTTTTGAATACGTTTTGCAGTTTGTCGTCTACCCAACAGGCTTTTTGGTTGTCAGCGAGCTGGATATGGAGCATTTCGATCAGACTGGCGCGCAGGTCAGGGTCGAGGATGGGGGTGACGGCTTCGATACGGGCGGTAGAGGTTGCGGCGCATCAGTCGGGCGAGCCCATGTATATTTTGGGGTGCCCTTCGTTGCCGAAATACCAGATGCGGGCGTGCTCCAGAAAACTGTCGACAATGCGGGTGACACGGATGTTACGGCTGTATGACTGCTCCGGTATGAGGCAGCAGATGCCGCGGACGATGAGGTCGATCTGCACGCCGTGTTCGGAGGCCTCGTAGAGTCGGTCGATCATTGCGGGGTCTTGGAGGGCGTTCATTTTGAGGATGATACGTCCGCCTTTGCCTTGGTCGGTAAGGGATATTTCACGGTCGATGAGGCGGTTCAGTTCCGGTATGAGGTTGAAGCGGGCGACGAGGAGAGTGGTGAATTTCGGGTCTTCCTTGCCTTGCAGGGTGCGGAATAGGTTGTAAAGGTCGTTCACTATTTCCTTGCGGCAGGTGAAAAGTCCACAGTCGGCGTATAGGGTGGCGGTCTTTTCGTTGAAGTTGCCCGTGCTGATGTAGGCGTAGCTGGGGATTTTCTCTCCATTCAGTCCGCGGCGACGGACGAGGGCCACTTTGGCGTGTACTTTTAGTCCGGGGATGCTGTAAATGATTTTGATGCCGGCGGCTTGCATCATTTCGGCGGTGGCGAGGTTGTTCTCTTCGTCGAAACGGGCTTTGAGCTCGACAAATACGGTGACTTTCTTGCCGTTCTGCGCGGCGGCTATCAAGGTGTTGATGACGGCCGAGTTTTCGGCTACACGGTATTGGGTGACCATGATTTCGCGCGTCTCCGGATTGTGCACTGCTTCGTAGAGGAAGTGGGTGAAATGCTCGAAGGAGTGGTACGGGTAATACAGCAGCAGATCCTTTTGGGCGACGTAGTTGAAGATCGATTCTTTTTCGTCGAGGATGTTCAGCTTCATCGGTTGCGGCTTTTCGATGCGGCGGAGAGACTTGTTCGGGTTGGGCAGGTGGCGCAGGTCTTCGAGGTTCAGGTGCTTGTCGCCGGGGACGAGTTCGTCACGGTGGATGCGGAAGGCGTCGACCAGAAAGTCGAGGAAGTCTTGCGGCATGGCACGGTCGTAGACAAAGCGGCAGACGTCGCCTATCTTGCGTTTTTTTACCTTCTTTTTCAGTTGGGCTACGAGGTCGGCGCTGCTGGCGGTGTCATCTATCAGAATGTCGGCGTCACGGGATATTTTGATGCAGTAGCTCGAATCGACGTCGTAGCCGGGGAAAATAAGGTTGAGGTTCGCTTTGATGATGTCCTCGGTGAACATGATGTAATAGTTGTCTCCACGGGGCGGAAGTTCGATGAAACGGGGCACTTTGGCGTACGGCTGCTTCATGACGAAATAGAAAGGCTGCCGGTTGGCGGGG
>OCSH01002297.1_pt1 | contig 11603 bp, 8 predicted proteins | sample 1538371 | NCBI WGS metagenome assembly OCSH01 (sample SAMN04571687, study PRJEB22368) | human gut metagenome | biome: human gut; material: stool | host: Homo sapiens | place: Luxembourg | collected 2012-06-01 | reverse complement strand
TATTGGGCATACCGCTGCCTGCTTGCGGTGTCGTTGTTGGGCCTTTTAAAATAACGTGACATGATTTAAGCTCTTCCAGAACATCGTCCGGAATAGCCTGCATATGAGCAATTCTGTTTTCGATTGTAAGTCCGTCAATGACTTTAAACTCAACTTTTCCGGCTTTAACATCGTCTTCAAGCATGTACTCAAGAACTCGTGCCGATTCTTTTGTTATAATCGGTCCAATGCCGTCTCCGCCGCAAACGCCGATGACTATTTTATCAAGTTTATCATAGTCAATACTGTCCTTTTGAGCTTTAATTCTGTCTGAACGTTCCGATTGCTCGCGAACGAGTGCTTCAAACTTTTTTAAAGCTTCCTGCAAATTTTCTTCAGTCATTTTTATCCTCCTATTATAATGATTCTCTTGTGTAGTTGAGAAGACCGCCCGCAAGGATAATATCCTTTTGGCGTGTTGACAAATCATATTTAAGCTCGAACTTTTCGCCGGTTGTTTCGTTAAGCAACATCACGGGTTTGTCTGAGAGTATCTCGTCTTTTACATTTTTAAGACTGAGAAGGTCGCCCTCGGAAATCTTGTCATAATCATCGGGGTTTTTAAAGTTGAGAGGCAATATACCGGCATTAATAAGATTTGCACAGTGAATTCTTGCAAATGATTTTGTGATAACTGCCTTTATACCGAGATAAAGCGGAACCAAAGCCGCATGTTCACGAGAAGAGCCCTGACCGTAGTTGGCGCCGCCGATTATAATTCCTTTGCCTTCTTTTTTACATCTGTCGGGGAATTCCTTGTCGCACACTCCGAAGCAGAACTGCGAAAGGTAAGGTATATTTGAGCGATAGGGTAGTATCTTGGCACCTGCCGGCATAATATGATCGGTGGTTATATCATCTCCGACTTTGAGAAGTGCTTTAGCTTCAATGCTCTCCGGTAATTTTTCGGTTTTTGGGAACGGTTTGATGTTTGGACCGTAAATAACCTCAACCTTGTCTGCGTCTTCTTCTGAAGCGGGCATTTCTATCATATTGTCATTAACAATAAATTTGTCGGGCATAAGGATGTGGAGCGGTTCTCCGTTTTCTCTCGGATCGGTCAATACACCGGTGATTGCCGATACCGCGGCAGTCTCGGGGCTTACAAGGCATATTCCTGCGTCTGCGGTTCCGGAACGTCCCTCAAAGTTTCTGTTGAACGTTCTGAGAGAAATGCCTTTTGAATTAGGCGACTGACCCATACCTATACATGGTCCGCAAGCGCTTTCGAGAATTCTGGCACCCGCATTTATCATATCCGAGAGTGCTCCGTTGAGTGCAAGCATATTAAGCACCTGCTTTGAACCCGGAGCGATGCTCAGGCTGACGTTTTCGGCAACGGTATGTCCCTTTAATATAGCCGCGACTTTCAGCATATCCATTAAAGAGGAATTTGTGCATGAGCCTATGCATACCTGATCAATTTTAATTTTGCCTATTTCAGAAACCTTTTTTACTTTATCGGGCATATGCGGCATAGCTGCAAGAGGCTCAAGAGAAGAAAGGTCTATTTCAATAAATTCGTCGTATACCGCATCGCTGTCGGCAGAAAGCTCTGTCCAATCATCAACTCTGCCTTGTGCTTCAAGAAACGCCTTGGTTATTTCATCTGACGGGAAAACCGACGTTGTTGCTCCAAGCTCAGCACCCATATTCGTTATAGTTGCTCTCTCCGGAACGGATAAAGATTTAACGCCTTCGCCTGTATACTCGATTATTTTGCCTACACCGCCCTTAACAGTCATTCTTCTGAGGACTTCTAGGATTACGTCTTTGGCCGTAACATAAGGGCTGAGTTTCCCGGTAAGATGTACATTGACGATTTTCGGCATGGTAATATAGTATGTGCCGCCGCCCATTGCAACAGCTACGTCAAGTCCACCTGCACCCATAGCGAGCATACCTATACCGCCGCCTGTGGGTGTGTGGCTGTCAGAGCCAATAAGCGTTTTTCCGGGTTTGCCGAAACGTTCTAAGTGTACTTGATGGCAAATACCGTTTCCCGGACGAGAAAATCTAATTCCGCGTTTCTTTGCAACACTGCCTATAAAACGATGGTCATCTGCATTCTCAAATCCTGTCTGCAAGGTATTATGGTCAACATAAGCAACCGAAAGTTCTGTTTTAACTCTTTTAATGCCCATGGCTTCAAATTCAAGATATGCCATAGTGCCGGTTGCATCCTGAGTAAGAGTCTGGTCTATTTTGAGACCGACCTCACTGCCGACTTTCATTTCACCGCTGACAAGATGTGACTTAATAAGCTTTTGAGCTACTGTGTAACCCATATAGATCGCTCCTAACTTTTTCACATTTTTAACAATCTTATTTTAATCCATATAAAATACTTTGTCAATGAATTATCAAGTGAATTTTCATCATATAACCTGATTTTCTTTAATAATAGGGAAATAGAGATTATATCATAGCAAGTCTGCATAAATATAAGAGGTTTATGTGTACCGCTTTGCGCTTGAAAACAAAATAACCTAAAAAAAGCAAAAAAATAAAGCTTACCGCTTAAAAAGGCGGTAAACAATATTTTTTTGCCCAGAAAATATTTGATCCCCTCAATAAACTAAATTATATACGTCATAATGGAAAAAGTCAATAAAAATTTTAAAAAAGTTTAAATTCTTTTATAAATTAAATGAATTTTTGATTCGAACTTGAGAAAAAGTAAAAAATAAGTGCTTTTTTACACCAATGGCAATAACAGTATTTTAAATATCAACCTGGAACAGCTATTGCTATAAAAAAACATTTGTGCTAAAATAACTACAGTTATAAAATGAGTTATTATGGGCATAATGATATTTGACTTTATATGGGGGTATTGTTATGACTTATAGTAATTTGATTGAACCTATTTCTCCAAAAGAATCTCCCGCGGAATTTCCGGATGCTTCGGTAGACGGAGATGACAATACGGACGGCGATATAAAACAGATTGTTGAGACGGGTTCGGTTACTGTTTCAAAAGACGGTCATTATATTCATTGCCTTACTGTGATAGGGCAGATTGAAGGGCATTTTATATTGCCGCCGCAAAACAAAACAACAAAATATGAGCACGTTATACCTCAGCTTGTTGCTATAGAAGAAAGTAGAGATATAGAAGGTCTGATTATAATTTTAAATACCGTCGGCGGAGACATTGAAGCTGGGCTTGCGCTTGCGGAACTTTTAAGCGGTATGAGAAAACCTACTGTATCGCTTGTTCTCGGTGGTGGGCATTCAATCGGCGTGCCGTTGGCGGTTTCCGCAAAAAAGTCTTTTATTGTGCCGTCGGCAACAATGACTGTGCATCCGGTGCGAATGAACGGGCTTGTACTCGGCGTTCCTCAAACATTGTCTTATTTTGATAAGATGCAGGAAAGAATAGTAAGATTTGTTGCAGATAATTCTTCGATGAAATCAGAAAGATTCAGAGAACTTATGACTGCAACCGGAGAACTCGTTATGGATGTCGGTACGGTTCTTGACGGAGAAAGTGCTGTAAAAGAAGGCCTTATTGATAGTCTCGGCGGTTTATCCGATGCGCTTGATTGCCTTTACGGTATGATAACAAAGGAGAATAGGTAGTGGTTCTTTATTCTGTGATTTCGCCATATGAGATTTTTCCTTTTACGGCGCCGGAAAATTCAGTAAAGTCTATTGACGGTGGTTATGTGGAATATAGGAATATTAACGGAGAATGTACAGCAGTTTCTTTGCGTTCTACAAATCCGTATGATTATATATCTTCAAAATATTTTAATCCAAAAATTCATTATCGGAGGATATTATGAGTGTTTTAAAAGCTATTATTTTGGGCATAGTGCAGGGCGTTACCGAATTTCTACCGGTTTCGAGCAGTGGACATTTATCACTCTTTCATTATCTGTTGGGAACCACAAGCGATACATCCCTTTTGTTTGATGTAATGCTTCACTTGGGAACTTTAATCGCAGTCTTTATTGTTTATTACAAAACTATTTGGGCTCTTGTTATTGAGTTCTTTAAACTAATCAAGGATATTTTTACCGGTAAATTCAAATTTAAGGAAATTACCGGAACAAGAAAAATGCTGATCATGTTTGTATTTTCGTGTATTCCGTTGCTTTTCTTGCTTATACCTGTGGGCGGCGGTCAAAAACTTATGGACGTTTGCGGCAGTTTTGCTGAGGATGATAACCTTTGGGTCGAGGGATTCAGTTTCCTGTTAACAGCTGTATTACTTCTCACTTCTACATATATATCAAAGAAAAAGAAGCTTGTTAGAGAAGTTAATACGACAGATGCGTTTGCCGTAGGTGTAGCTCAGGCGTTTGCTGCGGCTTTTCCCGGGCTTTCACGTTCCGGATCGACGATATCAACCGGTATGATGTGCGGCGTAAACAAGGAGTATATGGTTCAGTATTCGTTCATTCTTGGTATTCCTGCAATAATTGCCGCTAATATATCTCAGACTAAAGATGCAATTGAAATTCATCAAAGCATCGAAGTGTTGCCTACCGTGATAGGCATAATTACTGCAATGGTAGTAGGTGTTCTTTGCATAAAATTACTTCAATGGATACTAAAAAAAGATATGTTTAAATATTTCGGATATTATTGCATAGCAATCGGTATATTTACGCTTGCGTGCCAGATATTCAAAATTCACTTTTAATGATTTTAATGGAGCTGAATTAAATGCCGGCAACAAAAAATAAGAAAGTTTCTCCGCCGAAAAGAGGCAAAAGACCTTCTCCTGCAAAAAGCACAAAACAAAATGAAGAAAAAGCGGCGGCTAACAGGCAGCTTGCCGCAATAATTCTTTTTGCCGTTTCGGTCTTTTTTATATGTCTTTCGTTTATTAACGGAGGAGGCTTGTGGGGTGGTTTACGGACTCTCAGTTTCGGCCTTTTCGGCTTCTCGGCATTTATATGGCCGTTGGTTTTAATATATGTTGCAGTTATGGCTACGCTTGATAAGACCGACCAAAAAATCGGAGTTAAGATTTTTGAGGCTGCAATGCTGATAACACTTTTATCCGCTGCTATACATATTTTCGGCTTTCACGGGGTTGTTGACTTTTCGGAAAATGTTATAGATGCCTACAATGCTTATAGATTTGACGGTTCACTTGTCGGCAGCGGCGCTGTCGGCGCAATAATAGGCGGTGCGATATTGCTTGCTACCGGCAGCAGCAAGCCGGCTGCGATAGCTATTATTTTGATATTAATGTTCTTGTTTTTAATGCTGATGACCGGGACAACCTTAAAAAAATTGATGAAGGGTGTTTACAGTCCTGTCAAGAAAGTCAGTGAGTATCGTGAGGAAAAGCTTGAGCAGCTCGCGAGTGCGGAAGAGCGAAATCGAGAGTCATTTAATCCCGATGTTGATTTAGGCCCGGAGCCGGTTACGGAAAAATCAGCAAAGAAATCAAAGAAAACAGCCGATATTGTCCAATTTGATAATGTGGATAAAAAAGAATCCAACGAAGCTGAAACAAATGAACTTACGGAGTCAAAACCGGTGCTTCTTGATGATATAATTAAAAAGATGAACGGTGACGAAGCAAATTCACAAATTTCAAAACCGATAGAAGAAGCTGCAAAAAGCTCTGCGTCTGCTTCTGCGTTAAAATCGGTAAAAGGCACCGTATCCGATGATGAAAATGACAAACCGAAAGCCGAATATCAATTGCCTTCGTTAGATTGTCTGGCCGAGCCTAAAAACGGCCGAAATGTTAAATATGAGGACGAACTCAAGGCGAATGCCACTAAGCTTGTTGATACTCTTAAGAGTTTTGGGGTTGAAACAAGAATTGTTGATATAAGCAGGGGACCGTCGGTAACACGCTATGAAATCCAGCCTGCCGCAGGTGTTAAAATCAGCCGAATAACCAATCTCTCGGACGATATAGCATTAAACCTTGCAGCTTCGGGTGTCAGAATTGAAGCTCCGATACCTAATAAGGCGGCTGTCGGAATAGAAGTGCCGAATAAAAACCGTTCTATGGTTACTCTGCGCGAAATTATAGATACAGATCAATACAGAAATGCGAAATCAAAGCTCTTTGTCGCGTTGGGCAAAGATATTGCAGGAAATTGCACATATGCAGACCTTGCCAAAATGCCGCACCTTTTGGTTGCCGGCACTACCGGTTCTGGTAAATCTGTATGCCTTAACTCGATGATTGTCAGCATACTTTATAATGCAAAACCCGATGAAGTTAAGCTTCTTATGATAGACCCGAAGCAGGTTGAATTTACGGTCTATAACGGAATTCCGCATCTTATAGTTCCTGTTGTATCGGACCCGCGTAAAGCTTCGGGTGCTCTTGCGTGGGCGGTTACCGAAATGTTGTCAAGATACAAAACTTTTTCGGATAACAATGTGCGCGATATCAGCGGTTATAACAGCATATGCGAGAGTATCGGTCAGAAAAAAATGCCGCAAATCGTTATTTTTATAGATGAACTTTCTGACCTTATGATGGCAGCACCGCATGAGGTAGAAGATTCTATTTGTCGTCTTGCTCAAATGGCACGTGCTGCGGGAATGCACCTTGTTATTGCCACTCAAAGACCGTCTGTTGACGTAATTACAGGTCTTATTAAAGCTAATATTCCCAGTCGTATTTCATTAAAGGTTTCCTCCCAAATCGATTCGCGCACCATAATTGATACGGCAGGAGCTGAAAAGCTTTTAGGTAACGGCGACCTTTTATTCTACCCGGTAGGAATTGCAAAGCCTCAACGTATACAGGGTTGTTTTCTTTCGGATAAAGAAGTAGAAACTGTTGTTGACTTCATTAAAAAGCAGGAGAAATCTTCTTATGACGATGAAGTAATGAATGAAATCGAGCGACAGGCTGCAATGGAGAAGAAAAACGGCGGAGCTGTTTCGGACGGTGATGATTCCGACGGCGAAACAGACGAAATGGTTCCGAAAGCAATAGAGGTTGTCGTTGATGCACAGATGGCTTCTACAACCCTACTTCAAAGAAAACTTAAGCTCGGTTATGCAAGAGCCGCAAGAATTATAGATACTCTTGAAGAGCGAAATATTATAGGTCCGTATGAAGGCAGTAAACCGAGAAAAGTCCTCGTAACAAAGCAACAGTGGTATGAGATGAATGCTTTGGCACAGGGTGGAGCTGCAAAAGATTACACTGCCTCCGATGAAAAAAACGATGATACGGAAATTCCGGAGTAAATTATGAATGGTTTCTTACCTGTAACAAAAGAAGAAATGATTGCGCTCGGATGGGATAGCCCTGATTTTGTTTATGTTTCCGGTGACGCTTATGTGGATCATCCCAGCTTTGGTGCAGCTATAATTACACGTGTGCTGGCATCTCAAGGATTTCGGGTGTGTATGCTGTCGCAGCCTAATTGGAAAAACACATGCGATTTTATGCGTTTCGGCAGGCCGAAGTATGGCTTTTTGCTCTCTTCCGGCAATATCGATTCTATGGTTGCTCATTACACCGTAGCTAAAAAGCCTCGAAGTAAGGATGCATATTCTCCCGGCGGAAAAATTGGAAAAAGACCTGATAGAGCCGTAATCGTTTATTGTAAAAAAATCAGAGAAGCTTATAATAACATTCCTATAATAATAGGCGGGCTTGAGGCTTCGCTTCGCAGATTTGCTCATTACGATTATTGGGAAGATAAGCTACGACCCTCGATTCTTTTTGACTCGGGGGCTGATTTGCTTATTTACGGAATGGGAGAAAAGCAAACGCTTGAAGTGGCGAACAGGCTGAAAAACGGTGAAGATATACATTTGATGCATGACATTAACGGAACATGCTATGCTGTTCCTGTTTCCGAAACTCCGCTGTACGGTAAAGAATGTCCATCTTACGAGAATGTATTGAAATCCAAAAAGGAATATGCTGTTTCCGTGAGAATTGAGCAGGATGAGCAGGATCATATTCGCGGAAAGCTTCTGAAGCAGCGTCACGGTAATATGATGCTTGTGCAGAATCCGCCGATGTCTCCGTTAACAAGAGATGAGCTTGACTTCGTTTATTCTCTTCCTTATACTCGTGAGTATCACCCTATGTATGAAGAATTTGGCGGAGTTCCGCGGCTGTTTCGGCGCGTGTAACTTTTGCTCATTAGCATTTCACCAGGGGCGGTTTGTTACATCAAGAAGCAAAATGTCCGTTCTTGCCGAGGCTGAAAAACTGAAACAATTACCTGATTTTAAAGGGTATATACATGATGTAGGAGGCCCAACCGCAAACTTTAGGTATCCTTCGTGTGAAAAACAGTTAAAAAACGGCTTGTGTAAAGGTAAAAAATGCTTGGCTCCGAGTGCTTGTCCCGCTCTTAAAGCGGATGAAACTGAATATTTAGATATTTTAAGAGAACTGAGAAGGATTCCGGGCATCAAAAAAGTTTTTATTCGCTCCGGTATAAGATATGATTTTATGCTAAAGGATAAAAATAATGATTTTTTCAAAGAACTTGTAAAATATCATATAAGCGGGCAGCTAAAGGTTGCACCGGAGCATTGCTCTGCTGCAGTTCTCGACAAAATGGGTAAACCGCATATAGACGCTTACATTGAATTTTCAAAAAAGTATTTTGATTATACTAAGCGTATTGGGAAGGAACAGTATCTTGTTCCATATCTAATGTCTTCACATCCGGGAGCCACTTTAAAGGATGCGGTTAAGCTTGCGGAATTTATAAAAAAAGAACATTTACACCCAGAGCAGGTGCAGGATTATTATCCCACTCCGGGAACAATTTCAACTGCAATGTTTTATACGGAACTTGACCCGTATACACTTGAGCCTGTGTATGTGGCGAAAAATCCGCATGATAAGGCCATGCAAAGAGCACTAATGCAGTATTTTAATCCGAAAAATTATGATCTTGTTGAAGAGGCACTTAAACGCGCCGGGAGACAGGATTTAATCGGCCTCGGAAGCAATTGCCTTATAAAGCCGCGTCCCGGAACAAAACAAACCAAAGCAAAACAATCTTACGGTAAAAATGGTAACAACAGATATGGCAAAAAGAAGAAAAACAAATAAAAAGCAGATATTGATATTCGCAATTATCGCTGTTTTGTTTATGGTTTCCGTTGTAATTACATATTTCCCGGGAAAGGTATTTCCTACTTGGAGTTCGATTTACCGTTATGCCGGAGTGAATGAGACTGCGAGTACAGACACATATCCGTTTATGGTAAGCTATTTGGACGTCGGTCAAGCTGATTGTGAGCTTATAACCTGCGGCGGTCAAGCTATCCTGATTGATTCCGGAGATATAGACGCATACGATAAAATTGCCGCATATCTTAATGCTCTTGATATTAAAAAAATAGACTATTTTATTTTGACACACGCACATTCCGACCATATCGGCAGTGCCGCAAAAATTATTCAAAATTTTGAAATCACCAATATAATTATGCCGCGTTATACAGAGCAGAATATGCCCGATACAAACATTTATACAAATTTGCTTCAGACTATATCCGAGAGCGGTGCAACGGCTTATGCCGCAACTCCCGGAGACAGATATGATTTAAACGGATTTTGCTTTTCTGTTTTGGCACCTAATGCCGATTATGAGGAGCTGAATAATTCTTCGGTGGTTATTAAGGCGACTTACGGTAAAAATTCATTTTTGTTTATGGGCGATGCCGAGAAAAAATCCGAAAAAGATATTTTAAATGCCGGATTTGATGTTTCGGCAGATGTGATAAAGCTCGGGCATCACGGCAGTAAGACATCTTCTTCGGAAGTTTTTCTGAAATCTGTTAACCCCACGCTTGCAATTATATCTTGCGGCGTGAATAATCAATATAATCTGCCGTCTGAAAAAACTCTCGATATGCTCGACAAGCTCGGTATTCAGTATAAGCGTACCGATGTGAGCGGTACGATTGTTGTTGGCAGCGACGGTGAACACATTTATGTATCAACGGAGAAATAGCTATGGATGAGTTTTTTGTTGTAGACAGGGTTGAAAACAATATTGCGGTTTTAGAGTGTCCCGACGGTAAGTTCTTAAATGTTGAGGTTGATTCATTACCTTTTAAAGTCAGAGAGGGCAATGTTTTATTAAAAAAATCGGACGGTACATTTACGTTGTCAAATGACGAAGAGAAAAAAAGAAAAGCACAAGCCTATTCTCTTCAGGAAAAAATTTTCGGTAATAGGTGAAAAAGACTTGCATTTACATTTAAATAATGGTATAATGCTTCCGCAATTCGCACGCATGGTGATTATCGCAAAATTGCATTTTTATGTCTTGCGTTAAAGTGATCTGTGCGGAGGATAAAATAAGGAGGACAAAACAATGTCAGTAGTATCAATGAAACAGCTTCTTGAAGCCGGTGTACATTTCGGTCACCAGACAAGAAGATGGAACCCGAAAATGGCTGAGTACATTTTCACAGAAAGAAACGGAATTTATATCATCGACCTTCAGAAAACGGTCAAAAAGCTTGAAGAAGCTTATATGTTTGATCTTGCAGCCAACGGTGAGGAAATCCTTTTCGTAGGTACCAAAAAACAGGCTCAGGATTCTATTAAAGAAGAAGCCGCTCGTTGCGAAATGCCTTATGTTAACGCTCGTTGGCTCGGCGGTATGCTTACCAACTTCACTACAATTAAGCAGAGAATTAAGAGACTCGGTCAGCTTGAGGCAATGAAAGAGGACGGCACATTCGATATGCTTCCCAAGAAAGAAGTTGCTAAGCTCGAGCTTGAAATCGAAAAGCTTGAAAAGTTTATGGGCGGTATAACCGAAATGAAGAAACAGCCGGCTGCTATGTTTATAGTAGACCCGAGAAAAGAGAGAATAGCTGTTGCAGAGGCTAAGAAGCTTCACATTCCGATTATCGCTATTGTTGACACAAACTGCGATCCCGATGAAATCGATTATGTTATCCCCGGTAACGATGACGCTATCCGTGCCGTAAAACTTATCGCTGGTGCTATGGCTGACGCGGTTATCGAGGGCAAGCAGGGTATGCAGGGTGCTGCAGCTGCAGAAGCTGAAGACAACGCCGATGCAGAAACCGAAGCTGCTGCTGAATAATCTTAACAAGAAGCAAAGCCCGTGCTTTAGTGCGGGCTCTGTTTAAGTTTAATTAACTGGAGGAATAAATTATGGCATTTACTGCAAGTGATGTAAAAGCTCTTCGCGAGAAAACCGGCGTTGGCATGATGGATTGCAAAAAAGCACTCGTTGAGTCTGACGGCGATATGGATAAGGCAATAGATTTTCTCAGAGAAAAAGGCCTTGCCGCAGCTACCAAGAAGGCAAGCAGAATTGCTGCCGAGGGCGTAGTTATGGCTTACACCGATGAAGCAAAGCAGACAAGCGTTATTATCGAGGTCAATTCCGAGACCGATTTCGTTGCAAAGAACGATAAGTTCCAGAGCTTTGTTCTCAGCGTTGCTAAGACTGTTATAAATGAAGATCCCAAAGATGTTGACGATCTTCTTACAAAGAAGCTTGACGGAAGCGACAGAACAGTTCAGGAAAATCTTCAGGATATGGTTCTTGCTATCGGTGAGAATATGAAGATTCGCCGTTTTGAAAGAGTTACCGGTATTG
>OCSH01002293.1_pt1 | contig 11638 bp, 10 predicted proteins | sample 1538371 | NCBI WGS metagenome assembly OCSH01 (sample SAMN04571687, study PRJEB22368) | human gut metagenome | biome: human gut; material: stool | host: Homo sapiens | place: Luxembourg | collected 2012-06-01 | reverse complement strand
CATAGATCTTCTTCTGATGAGGTGTCAGCAGTTCGCCATAGAAATCATACAGCATTCCTCTCAGCTCCAGTTTTTCAATGTCTCCAAAGCTTACTAAAGCTTCTTCTTTTCCACTTTGTGAAAGGTTCTCTGTACTCATATAACAGCCTCCGCAATTCATGTTCATGTCATTGCGCATCACACGACTTTATTAGAATACTACAAACGTTTATGGGTGTCAAGTATTTTCTCTTTACACTTTAAAATTTTATAATCTTTCTCTTCGGATGTCCTTATATCCTTCTCCGAATATCTCACTTGCAGAGGATACAATCATGAAAGCATTCGGGTCTTCATCCTTTACTATCTCTTCTGCAAGAGGTGCCATCTGCTTTCTCATGACTACCATAACGACCTGCTTATCCTGCATGGAGTAAGCCCCCTTGGCTGATATAAGAGTGGCTGTGATATCCAGCTCTTCCAGAATACGTTCTCTGATACGCTGTGGGTGATCACTGATAATATAGATCAGTTTGGCTTCATCAGGACCATATAATACGTAATCCATCACAACAGAATCAACTGCTACTGCGACTCCTGCATAGAATGCCACTGTCAGGTCCCGGAACACAATCCAGGAAGCGATAATGACCAGTGCGTCAAATACCAGGAATAACACACCCGTCTTAATATGTTTCCAGCGAAGTCTCATTACTTTTACAATAATGTCTGAGCCACCGGTAGTAGCCCCCGCCTTGAAAGTCATGGCAAGAGATATGGCAAGTAACGCACCACCAATCACAGATGCGATCAGCAGGTCCTGTGTTACTGCGCCAAAAGGCGTCAGATAATTGGTAAATACCGTAATTGCTGCCAATGCATAGAATGTAGAGGCAATGAATTTAGGTCCAAACTTCAATCCCAATAATACAATAGGAACATTCAGAATCAGATTCAATGTACCTGTAGGAATATTGGTAAATCTGTTTATTAAAATAGCAACGCCGGTGATTCCTCCCGGCGCTATATTATTCGGGTCAAGAAACAGGCTGATGGAAATGGCATAGATAAATGCTGCCACAGTGATCATCACATAATTTCTGACCCTCTTTATGATTTTTTTCTGCCTTGTTAAAGTGCCCATACCTCAACACCTCTGTTTAGATATTCGTTCTCACTTGTTTTGGCTGATAACCTTTCTCTTCAAGTGCCTTGATAATCTGATTCTTGTGTTCGGTACCGAATGTTTCCAAAGTAATACGTAATTCCACTGCCGCACTTCTGTTAATAGATACGAACTGATTGTGCTCCAGTTTGATTACATTGCCGTTTTCTTTAGCTATTACATCAGCTACTTTACTAAGCATGCCCGGCTTATCAGGAAGTAATACAGATACAGTAAAGATTCTGTCTCTGAAGATCAGTCCCTGCTGAACTACAGAAGACATAGTAATAATATCCATATTGCCACCACTTAAAATAGACACAACTCTCTGATTCTGTACATTCAGATGTTTCAATGCAGCTACTGTGAGAAGTCCTGAGTTTTCAACGACCATTTTATGATTCTCTACAATATCAAGGAATGCTACAACCAGTTCTTCATCAGGTACTGTTATGATATCATCCAGGTTCTTCTGAATATAGGGGAATATATTCTTTCCAGGTGTCTTAACAGCAGTGCCGTCAGCTATTGTATTCACTCCGGGAAGTGTTGTTACCTCACCCTTCTTTAAGGACTCCTGCATGCAGTTAGCACCTGCCGGTTCAACACCGATTACCTTGATCTTGGGATTTAAGAGCTTGGCAAGTGTAGATACACCGGTTGCAAGTCCACCGCCACCGATTGGAACCAGAATAATGTCTACAAGAGGCAGCTCCTTGAAAATCTCCATGGCAATCGTACCCTGACCTGTAGCAACTGTGGGGTCATCAAATGGATGAATAAAAGTATATCCATTCTCTTCTGCCAGCTGATAAGCATATTCGCAGGCTTCATCATATACATCACCCTTGAGAATAACTTCTGCGCCATAGCTCTTGGTTCTGTTCACTTTCATTAAAGGTGTCGTTGTAGGCATTACGATAACTGCCTTTACACCATATTTCTTTGCTGCATAAGCAACACCCTGTGCATGATTACCGGCTGAAGCTGTAATTAAGCCCTTTTCCCGCTCTTCCGGAGAAAGGGTGCTGATTTTATAATAAGCGCCTCTTAACTTATAAGCGCCTGTCAACTGCATGTTTTCAGGCTTTAAATATACTTTATTGCCTGTCTGATTGCTTAAAAACTCACTGTACATCAGCTTGGTTTCAGATGTTACCTGTTTTACGATTTCTGAAGCTTCTTCAAATTTTTCTAATGTTAGCATTTCTGACATTTTACTGCTACTCCTTCTTTATCATATACTTATTGGCGGTTGTTTATACTTCTGTTCCCTGTCCCTCATCGGATGTCTCTTCTTCCGGTTTTACATCAAACAGGGCATTCACGAATTCATCTACATCGAATTTCTGCAGATCTTCTATGGTTTCCCCGACACCGATATATTTTACAGGTACATTCAGTTCAGATTGAATAGCTACAGCGATTCCACCCTTTGCAGTTCCATCCATCTTGGTCAGGATAATACCTGTCAGGTTCGCCACTTCGCCGAATTCTCTTGCCTGAGCCAAAGCATTCTGACCTGTTGTTCCGTCCAGTACAATCAGGTTCTCACGATGTGCATCCGGGAATTCACGGTCAATGATACGATTCATCTTTTTAAGCTCTTCCATCAGATTCTTCTTATTATGAAGGCGTCCTGCTGTATCGCAGATCAGGACATCCACATTTCTTGCCTTGGCTGCATTGACTGCATCATAGATAACAGATGCAGGGTCAGCCCCATCTGTACCGCCGATCATATCAACGCCGGCTCTGTGCGCCCACTCTGCAAGCTGATCTCCGGCTGCTGCACGGAAAGTATCGGCTGCTGCAATCAGCACCTTTCTTCCCTGTCCCTTCAGGATGCCTGCTAATTTACCAACAGATGTGGTCTTGCCTACACCATTGACGCCAATGATGAAGATAACTGACTGTTTCTTTTCAAAATCATATGCAGTTTCGCCTACACGCATCTGCTCCTTTATGCTTTCTACAAGAAGCTGCTTACATTCGGAAGGGTGTTTTAAGTGCTTTTCTTTTACGGCAGTTTTCATACGTTCCATGATATCTGTCGTTGCGTTGACACCAACATCTCCCATAATCAGCATTTCTTCCAGCTCCTCATAGAAGTCATCATCTATTTCGGAAGCCCCATGAAAAACGGCATCAATTCCTGACACAATATTATCTCTTGTTTTCGTCAGCCCTTCTTTTAAACGGCTGAAAAAGCCTTTCTTTTCTTCTGACATTTTCACTCCTCCTCATATATCTTTAATTTTCCAGCGAACTATCTATCAGATTTACACTGACTAATGTAGATACACCTTTCTCCTGCATGGTGATACCATACAGTCTGTCAGCCTGTTCCATTGTTCCTCTTCTATGTGTAATAACAATGAACTGTGTACTCTTCGTCAGTTTATTCAGATATTTTGCGAAACGGGATACATTTCCTTCATCCAGAGCTGCTTCAATCTCATCCAATAGACAAAAAGGGGAAGGCTTCAGACTCTGGATTGCAAATAACAAGGCTATCGCCGTAAAAGATTTCTCTCCACCCGATAACTGCATCATATTCTGTAATTTCTTTCCGGGCGGCTGTGCGATAATACGAACACCTGCTTCCAGAATATCTTCATCTTCTATCAGCTCAAGTGTACCCTTACCACCACCGAAAAGCTCTTTAAATACCTTATCGAACTCTCTTCGGATCTCTTCGAACTTCTCAGCGAACTGCTTACGCATCGCTGTGTCAAGCTCCTGAATAATACCCTCTAGCGTCTTCTCAGCCTCAATCAGGTCATCATGCTGGTTCTTCAGGAATGTATAACGTTCCATTAATGCTTTATAATCTTCAATGGCATTTACATTTACATCACCCAGCTTGCGAAGCTCATCCTTGATACCTGCGATCTGTTTACGCATTGCAGGTACATCTGTCATATCCTCTTTACGAAGTTCGGCTGCAGAGCTAAGTGTCAGCTCGTACTCATTCCACATATAATTAATCTGTGAATCCAGCATATCATCCAGTTTTTCCTTCTGCGCATTGAGACGATATACTTCTTTATCCAGTCCTGCTTTACGATCAGAAAGTTCTTCACGAGTGCTGAAGAATGTCTTCTGTTTCGCTGTCAGTTCTTCACGAAGAGTCTGTTTCTCTTTCAATGCCACTTCTGAATCAGACTGTGTTGTATGGGAAGCTTCAATGGTAGCAGATAATTCTTCAATGCTCTTTCTTCTTACATCTGCTTCTTCCTGACTTTGGGACAGACTCAACTCTACTTCCTGCAATTCTCTGTTCAATCTGTCAATTTCACTTTCGATTCGGCTCAGATTGGCTTTTTCAAATTCCTGCTTCTGCAACAGCTTCTCATAAGCCACATCCCATTCACCAACCATGCTGGTCTTGCCTGACTCTTCCGCACGGTATCCATCCAGTTCCTTCTGGCATTGGGCAATTGCCTGTTCCAGATTCTTCTCCTGTTCCTGGGATATCTGTAATTCCTGATTGATGGCTTCTTTATCCTGATTAATCTGTTCCTGCTTCCGGTCAATCTCAAGTTCTTCTGATTTCAGGTCTCCATAACCCTGTTCTGCCTCAGCTTTACGCTCCTGTGCTGTTACTACATTCATACGTGCTGTATTCTGCTTGATGAACAGCTCCTGTAATGCAGCCTTTTCCTCTTCTATGGATTTACGAAGGTCATTTCTCTTCTGGCGCATTTCTTCCAGAGCAGCCTTGGCAGCTTCCATTGCCTGTTTAGACTGTGCAACCCTTTTCTCAAGCTCTTCCATCTCTCTTCTTCTACCAAGAAGATTGGAATTATTTTTGAAAGCACCACCACTGATAGCACCACCAGGCACAAGAAGTTCTCCTTCCAGAGTAACCATTCTCACACCATAGTCATATTTTCTTGCAATTTTCACAGCATGATCGATGGTATCAATGACTGCAATTCTGCCAAGCATTGCCTTGGCAACATTGGAATAGCGTTTCTCTGTCTGTACAAGAGAATCAGCCAGTCCTATAGCGCCTTTCTCATTCAGTACATCCGGTGTCTTGAACTCCTGTGGATTCGTAATACTGGTAAGAGGAAGAAACGTTGCACGTCCATAACGATTCTTCTTTAGAAATTCAATCATTTCCTTGGCAGTCTCTTCATCGTCCGTAACAATATTCTGGATATTACCACCAAGAGCTGTCTCAATGGCAGTCTCATATTGCTTCTCTACCTTGATAATATCCGCTACAACGCCGATAATACCCTGATTTCTGTCTTTCTGCTCCATGACCTTCCGAATACTGCCGCCATATCCTTCATAGCGTTCTGTGAGGTTTGTCACCGTATCCAGCTTGGATTTACTCTGTTGATATTTCTCCTGTAAAGAACGTATCTCTTCATCTTTGGCAGTCAATGCTGCACGCATGGCAGTATTTTCTTCATCCAGCTGAGTCAGATGATTATTTGTGTCAATAATCTGATCGTTGATTCTGCGGAACTCCTCCTCCAGAGATTGAATCTCCGCATCCCTCTTGGCACGAAGCAAGCGGGAATTCAGCTCAGCCTTACGAATACGCAGCTGCTCCATCATCGTGTCAAAACTACTCATTTTGGACTTAATGGTAGCTCTGTCATTCAATGTATCAATAATCTGTTTCTTATCTTCTTCAATCAGAGTATTTAACTCTTCAATTCTCTGCTGAACCTGCGTTAAAGAATTCTTTGCCTCATTTCTGGACTGTTCCAGAGAAGCCATTTCTTCATCATATACAGCTTTGTCAGCAAGAAGCCTGGATTTCTCCTGTTCCTTCTCCTGAATCTGCTCTTTGATGGTATTGGCACGGTCATGAAAATGCTGTTCATTTCCCTGCGCATTTTTAATCTGTTCTTTTAAGACTGCAATTTCGCCTTCCAGCTTACCACGGGTTACATTTGCATCCGATATGGAAGTTCTGGCAATCTCAATCTCCTGATCCAGTTCTTCAATACGAAGCTGAATACTGTCATATTCATTCTTGATATTATCGTACTGCTGTACTGCCTGTTCGTATTCGCCTTTGGCAATTGCGTACTTCTCTTCTACATCAGTTAATTGTCCCTTCATCCTGTCATTTTCCAAAAGGAACAGATTAACATCCAGCTCTTTTAATTCTTCGCGCTTCTTTAAGAAGATCTTTGCCTTCTCAGACTGCTTCTCCAATGGGCCTACCTGCTTCTCAAGTTCACTTAGAATATCGTTGACACGGACAAGGTTCTGCTTCTCATCCTCCAGCTTCTTCTGCGCAGTTGCCTTACGTTTCTTGAACTTCACAATACCAGCTGCTTCATCGAACAGCTCTCTCTTCTCTTCCGGCTTACCACTCAGAATCTTCTCAATCTGACCCTGACCAATGATAGAATATCCTTCTTTACCGATACCTGTATCGTAGAAAAGTTCATTCACATCCTTCAATCTACAAGGAGTTCCGTTAATCGAATATTCACTTTCTCCGGAACGGTACAATCTACGTGCCACTGTTACTTCTTCATAATCAATGGCTAATTTATGATCCGCATTGTCAAAGGTAATCGCCACATAGGCAAATCCCTGCGGTTTACGAAGCTCTGTTCCCGAGAAAATGACATCCTGCATGGATTCACCACGGAGCTGCTTGATGCGCTGCTCACCCAGAACCCATCGAACAGCATCTGCAACATTACTTTTACCGGAACCGTTAGGGCCAACGATACCAGTAATTCCCTGGTGAAACTGAAAATTGATTTTATTTGCAAAAGACTTAAACCCTTGTACTTCTATGCTTTTTAAATACATCTATGTCCCCCAAATGCCAAAGTATTAAGACTGTTTACGATACTTACCCTTCATCTTCAGAAGTGCTTCATAAGCAGCCTGCTGCTCTGCAGCTTTCTTGGTTCTGCCAGTACCGGAACCGATAAGTACATCATTCAGATAAGCATCTACCGTAAATTGTTTATTATGATCAGGACCACTTTCACCAATCAGTTCATAACGAAGCTGTGCATCTTTCTTTTTCTGGATCTCTTCCTGCAGAATGGTCTTACTGTCAAGGAAAAGAATCTTATTCTCCAAATCTGATAAAATAAAGCGATAAATATGTTTCTTGGCATTCTCTATACCACCATCCAGGAAAATTGCACCAATAATCGCTTCCATAACATCAGAGGTAATAGAGCTTCTGTATCTGCCGCCGGTATACTCCTCACCTCTGCCTAATAATATGTATGAACCAAGGTCAATATCCTTTGCACAGTATGCCAGCGCAGGTTCACAGACCATGGAAGCCCTGAGCTTCGTCAGCTGTCCTTCCGGCATCTGTGGATTCTCCCTGAATAGGAATTCACTGGATACAAGCTCCAGTACTGCATCTCCAAGAAATTCCAGTCTCTCGTAATCCTTTAATTTGTTGATTTTCTGTTCATTTGCAAAAGAACTGTGTGTCAGCGCCTGTTTCAACAGATCTGTATTCTGAAATCTGTAACCGATCTTATCCTGCAATTCTTCTAATAATTCATTCATGTCACGCATTTTTTCCGCTCCTGTTTCTTCATGGAAAAAGCCCCATACAGGGCTTTATTTCACACTTTTAATCAAATCAACAGCTTCCTGGACTGTTGTAATTTTTTCTATTTTTTCCGCAGGAATTGTGATACCAAGTTCCTCTTCAACGCCCATCACAATCTGATATACGTCAAGGGAATCGGCTCCCAAATCTGTGAGAAATGTCATATCCGGACGGATTTCTTCCGGGTCCATGCCCAGAATAGCAGCCGTAACCTTTCTCAAAGCTTCATATTCCATTATTCCAAGTCCTTCCCTACTCATCCTTGAGGATGACTTTATCCTTTATCTTCTCATTGATCTTCTGCTCCTTAAATGTAACACACTGCAGAATTGAATTCTTAATTTCAATAGACTTGGAGCTTCCATGAGTCTTCACTACCAGACCGTTCAGTCCAAGAAGCGGGGCACCGCCATAGGCTTCCAGGTTAAAGGATTTCAATGTGCTTTTCAAAGCAGGCTTAACCAGAAGCGCACCAATCTTACTGCGCAAGGAAGTCATCATGCCAGCCTTAACCTTCTTCAACAGAGTGGCTGCTACACCTTCGTATAACTTTAATATGATATTACCCGCAAACGCCTCACAAACGATAACATCCGCATATCCTGACGGAATATCCCTTGCTTCGATACTTCCGATAAAATTAATCTCCGGGCAATTTTTAAGAAGAGGGAAGGTTTCCTTAACGAGCGCATTGCCCTTTTCTTCTTCTGCCCCGATATTTACAATGGCTACCCTGGGCTTGTCTACGCCTATTACGTTCTCCATGTATACAGAACCCATCTTCGCAAACTGTACCAGATGTGATGGCCTTGCATCTACGTTAGCACCACAGTCTATCAAAAGTGAGCATCCCTTCTCTGTAGGGATAAGTGGAGCAAGAGGTGGTCTCTCAATACCTCTGATTCTTCCGACAATTAACTGTCCTCCTACAAGTACAGCTCCTGAGCTTCCTGCTGATACAAAAGCATCACAGGTGCCGTCTTTTACCAGATTCAGGGCAACTACGATGGAAGAATTCTTCTTCTTTCTAATTGCCAGAACAGGTGGTTCTGCTGTCTCAATCACTTCGTCTGCATTCACGACCTCAATCTGCTTCTCATTGTATGTATATTTGCCCAGTTCGGCTCTCACAACATCTTCCTTACCAGTCAGATATACGATAATATTCTGATTCTCATTAACAGCTTCCACTGCACCTTTTACGATTTCAACCGGTGCATTGTCTCCGCCCATGGCATCTACCGCTACTCTCGTTATTTCTTCCATTGTCAGTAATCCTCCTACGTACGGCTCTTACTCTGCGTAGAGCGCACCAAACTAATATAAATATACTAGACAATGGTATAAAAATCAATATCTAAGCAAAAAATAAACAGGGAGTCAATCGTTATGATCAACTCCCTGTCAGTCAGGCTGATTAGTTAGCACTGATGATTTCCTTCTTATTGTAAGAACCACAAGCCTTGCAAACTCTATGAGGCATCATTAAAGCACCACATTTGCTGCATTTTACAAGATTCGGAGCACTCATCTTCCAGTTTGCTCTTCTCTTATCTCTTCTTGCTTTAGAAGATTTATTCTTTGGACAAATAGACATTGTTACACCTCCTTATACGCGTTAAAAATATCTTTAATCGCTGCCATTCGGGGATCGGGAACGAAATCATCGCATCCACAATCTCCTTCATTTAGATTTTTACCGCACACCTTACAAATTCCCTTACAGGATTCGTTGCACAAAACCTTCATTGGCCAATTCAATAATATTTCATTATTGATCAGTCCGTCTATATCCAAGTGATACCCTTCCATGAAATCCATATCTTCGACATCTTCATCATCTCCGATATAATCAGGTGTTACCACCCTTCTGGAAAAGTCTAAATCAAATGTATAATCTACATCCTTCAGGCATCTGTCACATTGCATTGCAAAGACAAGCTTCACATTGCCTTCAACCAACGCCTTAGATTGTCCAATATTAGAAAGCTTCAAAGTTACAGGACTCTTCTCCTTAATGGTAAACGTCCCTAACTGACAGGTATATGAATCTGCTTCATATGAAACAGTCAACTCCTGCGTCCTTCCCTCATTTGTTAATACATCTGTCAAATTCACTAACATAGCAGACTCCTATCCACACATTGATTTATTATACACATGGTGCAATGTTTTGTCAACTAAATTTTTATATTTTTATTTAACTTTTTATTTAACTTTCCTACTGCTCTGTTACAGAAGCAAGAAGCTGGATAAATGCTGAATTCCAGTAGATTGTTACCTCATTGGTTGAGTAGCTTCCTGTCATATCTGCCAGAGCTTTAGCCGGTGCAATGTCTTTATCAAATATCTCCTTCACTGTCTCATCTGCCAGCCAGTTACACGGACCTCCAGACAACATTCCCGGCATTGCCCTGCCAACGAAACAGGATGGTCTGTGATGTGGATGTTTGATTGCATCAGTGCCACACCCCGTCAGATAGCTCAATCCCATAGGATTTCTTCCCAGCAGATAATGAAGCTGTTGAGCAGCTGCATCCAGATATTCCTTCTGTCCGGTCAGCCTATACGCATCATACAGATGCAGCCCATTATTGGCGGTATTCATATTGCTGCCCCAGGTATATTCCTCTGAAGCCAGGGCTGTACCATATCCATCCACTTCTTCAATCTCAAGTTTGTGCCTGCCAAGTTCAATCATGGATACTTTAATCTTCTCTTTTAATTCCTCAGATACAGGATTGGAAGTGGTGATATATGCAAGATTACCATAACTGCCCATAGCTCCCCAGCCATAGCCGTGATAGATTTTCCCGGCAGCTCTTTCTTCAAAATCTCTGCGGTATTTCTCATCGCCAAATGTCTTGTATAATTCAGCAGCTGCCCAATATCTCTCATCCTCATCACAAGGATCTCCATATTCTCCGGTTACGATTTCCTCAGGATTCTTGAAGCCGCCTGGTATGTTCATATTCTGCAAGGCTTCATAAGCACGTCTGGATGCAGCAGCCAATCTATCTGCGTATTCTGCATCATATTTCTGATAGAAACGGACAGCCATAGCCGTAGCCGCTGCAAAATCACCAGTGGCTGTAGCAGAAACAGGGCTGATTACAATTTCTTCTTTCTCCTGATCCGGCAGAATAAACCCGCAGAAGTTATAACAGCTTACCTTATGATATAATGCCCCGTCTTCACGCTGCATAGTCATCATCCAGTCAAGCTCGTATTTTAATTCATTAAAATAGTCAGGAAGTTCCGGCTTATGAGCCGCCGCATTAGTATATTGCCCCATAAAAGAAGGATTTACTTCATAAGCGAGCAGCATCTGTGCCACAGCCATAGCTCCCGGTACTACATATCTTCCATAATCACCGGCATCATGCCAGCCACCGTTTACAGATGTCTTATTCTGCGTACCATATATGACCGCATCCTGTGTGTGGCATGCTCCATGTGCGTAAGCTCCCGCAGCTGACTCCGGCAATTCACAGCCACATCTTTGCAGATAGAAGAAATACATTGCCTTCTGGAAAGTATCTGCATAGACATCCTCTCTGATTTCAAAGGTATCAGACTCTCCTAAGCCTTTTGCCACAATATAATATCTCCCCGGCGTAGTAAGCTTGGAGAAATCTCCAATATAATCAATCTCTTTGGCAGAAGCATTCTCAAATCTTTTATCTGTACTGCCCTTCATCACGCACTCGCCATCACTTCTTAATACAGAGAATTCTACCGGTTCCTGTGCCTGAAATGTGACATATTTCTTCATCTGTGGCTGATATCCACACTGATCTACGAAAATCTTCTTATACATATTTATATCCCGCCTTCCCAATATTATATTTTCAATGCCATTTCATTATATCGTGAGCATAGCTCACTCAATGCATTTCGTAAAATTACACTTGCAAGCAAGT
>OCSH01002291.1_pt1 | contig 11647 bp, 7 predicted proteins | sample 1538371 | NCBI WGS metagenome assembly OCSH01 (sample SAMN04571687, study PRJEB22368) | human gut metagenome | biome: human gut; material: stool | host: Homo sapiens | place: Luxembourg | collected 2012-06-01 | reverse complement strand
AATCGAGTAGGAGGAAAACGAAGTAGTTTTCTTCCTACTTTCGTTTTCCGACCTCTCACACCACTGTACGTGCCGTTCGGCATACAGCGGTTCCTTACTTACGATACTACTTTACGGTAACAGTCCATAAGAAATGGATAGTTAGCTCGTCTCAAATTGCCGTTATTCAATGCGCGATGAAGTATAAAGCTGTCGGCAATGCGCCAGTAACCCTTTCGGGTATTTGCCCATTCCCATGCCTTTCCTTTATCAATTCCGCACCTGCATAAGTTATTAAAACGAGTCTGCGTTTTCTTCCAGCATTTCCAAATACACATCCGAAGTCTACGTCTGTACCATTCATCCAGTGTTTGAAGACGGTTCTTCATATCGGCCAGTTTGAAGTATTCAAGCCAACCACAGATAAATAAACGAAGAGAGGTTTTCCGCTTTTCGTATCCCATTCCATTACTACGACCTGTCAGTTCCTTTAAACGGGTTTTGAGTTTGGTGTAACTTTTAGGATCGACACTTAGCCGGCATTCCCCAGATTTGATATAAAAACTGTAACCGAGGAATGTCATTCCTCGTACATATCCTACACTTGTCTTCTCTTTATTTACCCGGAGATACAGTTCCTCTTCTATAAACCGGATGATGCTTTCTTTGGTGCGTTCGGCAGCACGTTTGCTCTTGCAAAAGATTAAACAGTCATCTGCATAACGAACAAAGGGGTGACCACGACGTTCCAGTACCTTATCCAATTCATTTAGCATTATATTACTTAACAAAGGACTTAAGGGACCCCCTTGTGGGACTCCGGAAGGACTATCTACAAACTTATCACCTATTTGAATTCCGACCAAAAGGTATTTATGGATGAGCGATACAACTCGACTATCCCTTATCCGTCTGGAAAGGAGTTCTATCAGGCGACTATGGTTAACTGTGTCGAAGAATCGCTCCAAATCTAAGTCTACCGCATATTTATAGCCAGAGGTGATATAACGTTGAGCTTGTTTTAATGCATCATGACAGCTCCGATGAGGACGGAAACCATAACTCGAATCACTAAATTCCGGCTCGTAGAGGGGGGATAGTATTTGGGATATAGACTGTTGAACAAAACGGTCTACTACCGTAGGAATGCCCAGTTGACGTTTCTTACCGTCATTCTTGGGGATTTCTACACGAAGAACGGGATTGGGACGGTATTTACCTTGGCTAATGGCTAACAATAATTCTTCTTTATGAAGCCGTAGCCAGGGTAAGAGTTCGCCGGTTTCCATTCCATCCACTCCACCCCTTCCATGATTGGACACGACCTGTTTGTAAGCCTTGTTCAGGTTATCTGCCGATAGAATTTGTTCCAGTAGAGCGTCACCCGTAAAACGTACTTCCGTGAGGTTGTTTTCTGTTATCCCAAGGAAAGTCTGCACTCCACCATAGCCTTCGGATTCCGTCCTATTCCCATCGTGGCAGCTATCACTACTCGTTGATATTTTCTGCATTCGTTCTTTCATCAGGTAACATTCATTTACTACTCACTTACAATAAGGTTCTGCCCTTCGATACTTGGTAAGACTTCCTGCTATACATTTTTTTTTTTTCATGGGCAGGCTTGTATCCGTATCTACTATGGCATCTGCTGACTTCTCACAGCAAGCTTTACTCCGTGCTTCTGAAAAAAAAAACATCTGCACGTCTGTGAGACCTCCCCAGTTAAGACTCTATTCTTTCCATCTTATACCTGCTTGATTTACCATGGACGTTCCGAATAGCTATTGGGCTTTGTTTTGCTTTGCAAACTAACCCACGTTCTTAGGCCTTATATCAAGTTTCTGTTCGTCAGGTCAGAGGTTTGCCGCCGACTTCCTTCAGATTCCAACTCACGATGGACACCCTTGTCTTGGGCTGGACACTTCCCGCTATCAGGGCGTGTTGAGGACTTGCACCTGTTAGAATAGAGCCATGCTGGGCGAACAAAGGAAAGAAGGTGCATTAGGATTACTCTTAATGCACCTTCTTTTTATTTCATGCCGTGAAACTGTCAGTTTCATTACTTGAAACCGTTTGTTTCATGCCGTGAAACTATCAGTTTCATTGCTTGAAACTGTTTGTTTCATGCCGCGAAACTCTCAGTTTCAAGCTGAGATACCAGTACTGCCACTATAACTTCCAACTTACAGTATGGAATGAGTGGGGAGGCAACGTAAGCGTTACCCTCTGTTCCCTCACTTTTACACACATTATTTCCTCATTATCAGTCACATTTGCAACGATGGCAGTGATTGTACCATCCGGATTAACGAAAGCCAGCATATTCTTATCCGACGGTGTTTCCAGCCTATAAGCGCCTGTCTGTACAAAATGCCCTAAATGCTTCATCAGATAAAATTCCGGATTATACTTTACGGTTTGTTGCTTCTTGTCAATGGACACCATAGAATTCTGATTCCATCCCCAAGGACTAATGCCCGGAGTAGGAAGAATCATATTCCAATAGTGATAGGAATTGATACCATTACTGAAATAATGCTTCATCAGGTTCCACGTATATTCAGCATAATCCCATGAGTTTGCTCCGTTGCCACATTCAGTCTCAGTTTGCATCAGGTTCAGATTAGGATATTCACGATGGATAGTTGGGATAGCCTTCTTACCATCCCACTGGAAACCAACACCCTTAATGTACTTAGCTGCCTGTTCATCCCGCAAAGCAGTGCGCACATAATCCGGATTGGATGTATTGATAGTTCCAAAATAAATATCAGTTTTGATATTCTCCCGCTCGAAAGTCGGCCCCAGATAATGCCCCAGGAAGAAAGTCAGATCTTCCGTGCGCCATTTACAACTGGGAAAAACCTGGTTGGAACAAGGCTCATTCTGAACATGGATACATTCCAGCGGTAATCCTTCGGCTTCATAAGCTTTAATAAAACGCGCAAAGTAATCGGCATACGTTTTCAGATACCCCTCTTCCATCCGGAAACCGGTACTGAATTCTGCTATAGCTTCACGCGGTAGCAATCCATTCACGTCTTTCTCTCCGGACGGACGAACCGCAGAAGCATAATGATTATTCGTCTTCATCCAAGGCGGAGGACACCAGGGAGAAGCCCAAATGCGCAAGTCAGGATTTATCTGACGGGCAGCTTTAATATAAGGAATCAGAATATACCTGTCACGGTCGATATTGAAATTCACCAGATTAAAGTCTCCTGCAACATCCGCCGAAGAGTAAAAACTCATGGCAAAGTCATTAGCTCCCATCGGAAGACGACAATAGTCGAAGTAAGCTCCATCTTTGCCAAAGATAGCTTGAAGAACAGCTTCACGATCTTCAGCCGACAAGGCATTCAGCGCATCCCAACCCATTTCATTGAAGCATCCACCTATACCCGTAATCAATTGTAAGCGTTGAGCCGGGTCAAGCACAATCTCTGCTCCGGTAGTTGTACGTTCCGGCTTTACCTTCTGTTTCACCCACGGAGAAGTCTGAGTGGTAGTATACCATTCGACCTTCTGCGCTGAAACAGTTCCACTTAGCAGGAACAGTAAAATCAGACTTATTAACCTCATAAGCTATCTTATTTTCTTTGTTTCACCATCTGGATAGTTCCGTCTTCATTGTAGTAAAGTTTGTCTACACAAATAGAGCGCAACCAGTCATGATTAGATAAAGCACTGTTGTGGTAGAATGCAAACCACTGGCCTTTATATTCTACGATAGAACCGTGATTGGTATAGCTGTCTGTAGGCTCCATATAGATACCCATAGATTTCCAGGGACCGAGCGGGTTATCACTGATAGCATAGCGCATACGGTTGTCACCTTTCACACCGTCATTCCAGTTTTCATCGTGATTATCGGAATAAGAGAGATAGTATTTTCCATTATATTTATGAATCCATGTAGCTTCGTGGAAGTCTTCCAGACCTTCCATTTCCTTCATTTCTCCATCCAGTTCCACCATATTATCTTTCAGTTTGCCGCCTTTACAAATCTGGCCGCCACCGTTATAGATATAAGCCTGACCGTCATCATCCACAAATACACAAGGGTCGATCAACGGGTCCATTCCTTCTATATAACCCTGCACAGTAAAGTTAGCAGCCGGTTCTTTGCTGGTAGCTACACCGATCTTCCAACTATCATTCCACTTCGTATCACTGGGATGCGGGAAGTAGAAATAGTACGTACCATCCTTGTAAGCACAGTCGGGAGCCCACATAAATCCACCTTCTTTGCGTCCCCAGGGCACTTGTGACGAATTCAGAATTTCACCATGATCTTTCCAATTTATCATATCATCCGTAGAGAACACATGATAACGATCCATCAAATCGCAACCACGCGGAGGATCTATATCATGCGAAGCATATACATACAAACGTCCGTCCGCCCATACATGTGCCGAAGGATCGGCGGTGTACATGTGCGTGATAAATGGATTGGAAGCCATACTGTCAATTCCCGCCGCTTCTTCTTTCGTCGAATTGCTTTTAGGCGACTGACAAGAGAACATAACTCCCACCAGGAATAATGCAAAAATAGGATAAAAATGCTTTTTCATAAGTAATGTGTTTTATATTAGTAATTAATAGCACTGTTTCTGTCATTTCTGCAATACCGAAACCACTTTCTGTAAACGAATATCAGCAGAAGAAGCACCTACCATGATCGTATAATCACCGGAAGGACAGACAAACTTATCTTTCGCCTCATCCCAATAACGCAACAGATCTTTACGCAATTTCAAAGTCACCTTCTTGTTTTCACCACTCTTCAATGTGACACGCTCAAAACCTTTCAGCTCTTTGATAGGCATTATTTCATCCCGTTCAGGCAACTTCACGTATACTTGAGCAACCTCATCACCTGCATATTTACCTGCATTCTTCAGTTGGAAAGAAACATTTATCTCCTCTTCACCATCTGCCACTTGCAGGTTGGAATACTTGAACGTGGTATAACTTAAACCATAACCGAAAGGATACAGAACATCCCCTTTGAAGTATTTATAAGTACGTCCCTTAGTTATATCATAATCATCAAACGGAGGGAGCTCATCCAGACTTCTGTAATAGGTCAACGGCAGACGGCCACCCGGATTATAATCACCAAACAAGACTTCCGCTACAGCTTTACCTCCGCTTTCACCGGGATACCAAGCATTCACGATAGCCGGAATATGCTCATCCATCCAGTTGATAGCCAATGAGCTACCTGCTACCAATACAACTACGATATTCGGATTTACTTTGTAGATTTCCTGCAAGAACTCTTGTTGGTCCGCCGGAAGCTGAATATCATATCTGTCTTGCCCTTCACGTTCTATTGACTTATTAATGCCCAATACGGCAACCACTGTCTCACACTCACGCACCGCCTTTCCGGCTTCGCCGTACAAATCCAGTCGCGTCACTTTTCCTACCTGTGGAACACGCCATTGCAGTTTGGCAATAGCATAGTCACGGTTATCGTAATATTCAGCCTTCAACTGATAATCTTTTCCGGCTTCCAGATAAATAGTAGCGGTATCAGTCCGGACAGCATGTCCCGGCCACGCATCAATCAGCATCTTACCGTCAATGCTCAGGCGACAACCGTCATCCGATGTGAAACTAAGTGTATATTGTCCGGTAACCGTAGGACGCAATTTTCCGGTCCAACGGACAGACAAAGGAGATTTAGGCAAGAAGGGATCCGGCGCCTGGTTGGCAGGCTCAAAGTTGATCCATTCTTCTTTACGCACTTTCGGAGTTCCCTGCAACTTGGTATTGTCAAAATACTCGGCCTTCAATCCTTCCGGAAAACTGGCACCCTGTATAAGTTCCATTCCGTCTACAGCAGACTTCCATGGGGCGTATACCACTTTTACATCATCGCCTACCCTGTCTTTAATACCTTGTAATACAGAAATCGGAGCGATTACCGGCAATCCGCTATAATCACCAAACTCACTGCTACCCGCATTGATGCCTACCACTGCTATGGATTTTACCTTCCTGGCGTTAAGCGGCAACATTTTCTTTTGATTCTTGAGTAATACAATACACTCACGTGCAGCATTCAAAGCCACTTCCTGATGTTCTGCCGACCCTATTACAGCAGGAGATATTTTCGTATAAGGATTCTGTTCTCCACTATCGAACAAGCCTAATTCCATACGCGCTCTCAACACCCGATAGGCTGCGGAGTCGATGTCCGCATCCGTAACCATATATTGACGGTATGCACTCAGCAAAGGCTGGTCATATACATCATCTCCACATTCCAGATCCAAACCTGCTTTTATGGATAAAGCAGCGGCTGCTTCTTTAGTCTTTACGTATTTATGTGCACTCACCAACAAAGAAGGTCCACCGCAATCGGAAACCACATATCCTTTAAATCCCCAGTCCTTACGAAGTACTTTCGTCAATAACCAAGCGTTCAAGGTACAAGGCACATCATTCAGCGCATTGTATGCTGACATGATGGAAGCTGATTTACCATCCTTCACGCACGCTTCAAAAGCCGGAAGGTAATATTCACGTAACTGTTTTTCTGAAATCTGCGGATTACATACAAAACGATTGTGTTCTTCATTATTAGCCGCAAAATGCTTGGGAGTCGATACAATCTTCAGATAACGGTCATCATCGCCTTGCAGACCTTTCACAAAAGCAGTACCCATGATACCACTTAAATAGGGGTCTTCTCCGTAAGTTTCCGGAGTACGTCCCCAACGTGGGTCACGCGCCATATTCACTGTGGGAGACCAGAAGGTCAGCAAGTCACTGAACTGGCTTTTCTGCTCCCGTCCCTGATCCAATTCATTCCAACGGGCACGGGCCTCATCAGAAATAACCGTAGCTACCTGCAATTGCAGCTCCGGATTCCAGGTTGCCGCCAGTCCGATAGCTTGCGGGAAAACGGTAAAGCGTCCCGGTCGAACCACTCCGTGAAGCGCCTCGTTACCGTGGTAATACTTAGGAATATCCAGACGGGGAATTCCCGGAGAGGTGGCACGCAACAGGCTGATTTTTTCTTCAACCGTCAAGCGTGATAATAAATCCATGATGCGCTCATGCATCGGTGCTTTCTCATCCTTATATAGCTCTTGAGCCTGTGCCACTCCGGCACAGGCTATTAGAGCTAATAATCCTGTAAATACAATCTTTTTAAGTGTTTTCATGGTTTTTTCCTATTGACTTATACCTTATTGTTTTTCTGCGGATGGGGGCACTGCATCACCTGCGCTACCCCATGCCTTATTGGGTCTGCTACCCATCACCAATACCAATTTTCCACCTTCTTTTATGTCGTCATGACTAAACCAAGGCTTATTCCATTCTTTTCCGTTCAATGTTGCAGATTGGATGTATTTATTTTCATCCGACGCACCTTGTGCTTCTATTTCAAATACCTTTCCGTTGCTCAACATCACCTTAGCCTTAGCAAACAAAGGACTACCGATATTATAAGCCGGGAATCCCGGTGTAACCGGATAGAAACCTAAAGAAGAGAATACAACAAATGCCGACATACCGCCACCGTCTTCATCTCCCGGTACCCCCATCAGGTCGTTACGGAACCAAGTCTTCAGCAACTGACGGATGCGTTTCTGTGTCTTCCAAGGCTGACCTGCATAGTTATACAGATAAGGAATATGCAAAGAAGGTTCATTGGCCATTGAGAATTGTCCCACATTTCCCGTATGATCCGGTATCTGTGCATAGAAAGCATATTTGCCACGTCCCAGCGGTTCACGGAAAGTCTGATCCAGATTTGCTATAAACTGTTGGTTACCACCCATCAAATCAATCAGATCGGCTACATTGTGAGGAACGTCCCAACGATAAATCCAACCATTATTCTCACCATAATATTCACGGGCACCCATACCTCCGGAGAAACGATAATCGAATGGTTCGATCCACTTACCATTCTTATCCTTCGGATGGAAGAAAGCTGTTTCTGCATTATACACGTTGCGATAATTATGAGCACATTGCAGATAGTGAGCAGCATCTTCTTTCTTTCCCAACATATCGGCTATACGCGACAGGCACCATTGGTCGTATGCTGTTCCCAGTGTAACTGCAATCGGCTGACGCTTTTCGAAATGATGTACATTCGGGTCTGTTTCTTTTTCTCCTTCCTGAAGTGCAGGGATATATCCGTTCTTCTTATAGAAATCATCAATCCAACCGGCAGCAGCCCCCGACCACGGAGCCAGTGTTTTTTCTTCAATTCCTTTACGGCAAGCTTCATAGGCCTTAGCCAAATCGAATTGTAAGCCTTTAGCAGCCGCATCAGCTACTGTTGCTACAGCATGATTGGAATTCATACGGCGGGAGTCACCTGTAATTTCAGGGAAGGTAGGCATCCACATATTACCCATTTGTTCAGCCATACGCAGATAAGAGTCAATCACATTCTTTTCCGTACCTTCGTCAATCAGGAGACGCAGGGGATGAGCTGCGCGATAGGTATCCCAAATCCAGTCGTCCGTATAGAAAGGTTCGCCATTATCCTCGTGCACTTTTCCGTCAAACGCACTGAAATAACGACCGCCCTCACTGATACAAACGGGGCGTTCGAATATGCGATAGAGTGACGTATAAAGAATTTGCTTATCTGTATCACTACCACCTTCTACTTGAATATCGCTCAATGCTTTATCCCAGATTTGGCGTCCTTTTTCTGCCAAAGCCTGTAGATTATAGTCAGTTCACGTTGCAAATTTTCTTTAGCCTGTTCCTCGCTTATAAACGAAATACCATAGCGCAGATTTACCGTTTTCGTTCCGTCGGCAAAGTGCAAAACAGCACAGGCATTGCGACCTTCAGCTTCCTTCGTGCCTGCATCTATTTTACCATCAGCCAAGATACCCGTTTCTATAGGAGCAATATCCGATTCTATATACAAGTACACACGCGTATTATTCTCCAATTGCTGGTAACCGCTCACAAATCCGTCACCTGCTTTGATGGCACCGTTTCGTGAATTAATCATCATGTATACAGGTTTATCCTGCTGACTATAATCTATCTGATAAAGAGCCGACTGATGAGAGGGTGCATACTTCACTTTAATTTCCTCGTCATCGAGAATCACCTCATAATAATAAGGTTTCAACTTTTCATCATCATAGCTATAAGCTACAACCGGACGAAGATTCTCTCCCTGATACGGACTCAGGTTGAAAGCTGAACTTCCACGATGGCTGGTTACAATCAAAGGAAGACCATTCAACTGATCTGTTGTATAATCCGCCCGTTCGGGATAAACACGAAGCATACTATTCGGCAGATGAATAGTCGGGAAAGTAGGCACCAGCAAGTGACTGATATTTCCCATGTAAGGATTTACATAGTCAACCGGACCTTTCACGGCAGTTACTTGATTTTGTACTCCACTACAAGCGCCCAACATGGAAACTAAAGCTACAGAAGCCAGGCAATGTGTAATTTTCATAATATAACAGTTTTAGTTTATATTTATTCGTGAAGGCAAATGTAAGACCTAAAGCTTTCCCTTTCGATTAAAAAAGACTTAATAGCCGATTAAAATTGAATAAATAGCTAAATAAGTCTCTTTTTAATAATTATTTCTGTCCTCGTGTATGTTTTACCACCTGTATTGTTCCATCCGAGTTATAATACAGCTTGTCTACACAGACCGAACGTAGGTTTCCCTGTCCTGAAATAGAACAGTTATGATAGAAAGCATACCATTCACCTTTATATTCAGCTATAGATCCATGGCTTGTATCGCAACCTGTCGGTTCCAGATAAATGCCCTGATATTTCCACGGCCCCATCGGAGAGTCACTTGTTGCATAATTCAAGCGGTTGGCACCTTTTCCATTATCCGAGTGGTTGTCAGCATACGACATATAGTAAACACCATCTTTCTTATGCACCCAGGTAGCTTCATGAAAATCTTTCAGTCCTTCCATGTCTCTCAAAGGTTCAGCTATTTCCATCATATTATCTTTCAGTTTGGCTGCCGCACAACGACCACCACCGCCATAATAGAAGTAAGCCTGCCCGTCATCATCTACAAACACACAAGGGTCAATCATTGCAAAAGCATTGCCCAATCCTTCAATATATCCCTGCACTTCAAAGTCTTTGGCGGGATACTTGCTGGTAGCTACACCGACTTTCCAGGTATTATTCCAGTCATCACCACTCGGATGCGGAAAATAGAAGTAATAAGTACCGTTCTTATATGCACAATCGGGCGCCCACATGAATCCACCGTCTTTACGTCCCCAGGGCACCTGTGAAGAGTTCAGAATTTCACCATGATCTGTCCAATTTACCATATCATCCGTAGAGAATACATGATAGCGGTCCATCAAATCGCACCCACGTGGCGGATCAATGTCATGCGAAGCATACACATACAAGCGTCCGTCTTCCCATACATGGGCCGAAGGGTCGGCAGTATACATGTGAGTAATAAAAGGATTCGGCCCTAAAGTAACCGTTTTTTGCTTTTGGCTGTTACAACTCATCAATGTGAGCGACAAGGCAGCCAAGGTGATTAAAAAAGTTTTCATACGTACATTTCCAGTTAAATCATATTATCGATTCTATTTAACGCTTCGGCTGTGTTTCCTGAAGAGCAATCTGCTTGCGCAACATTTTACCGGCCTGTCCGGTGAGCCACAGATAATAGTCAGTTTCCAGATCATCATCGATACCTTCAAAAGTGATACCCAATTCTTTTTCTGATTTGCACCAACCATCAGTAGGAGCCGTTACTTTATTCTTCGCCATGAAGACAGTATTCTCAGTGCTTCTTCCGATGCCGTTCATATCTGAATAAGAAATCTTTTCATTCTTCGGGTTATAAACCACATAGTATTCCACGTCGGCCGCATTACTGGGCACATCACTCTTTCTAAGTACCTTATAAATAGCTGTACCTTCATCTATTTCATCGAACATAGCAATATACAACATCGTACAACCTCTGCGAATGCAGTTATGGAGTTGAGTCCAGAAGAACTTACCTCTTTCGCGGGATCCCCGTTCATAGTAAGGATGCATATTCAAATCCGAAGCACCCGGATAGCAATGAGGTGCATACTGTACTTTGCTTTCTCCAGACTCATTGACATTCTTACACCATTCTATATCCTTACCGACCATGTTGGCAAATCCACCGTCACTACCACCCGTGTTATAACTATTGATATCATTGAAACGACCTACATACCAAGGCATAATTACATCCACACTCTTAATGAGAGCATGCAAGCTAGCTCTTCCGGGAGTATAGGTATCACCTCCGCCGGCACGCCAGTAAGTAGATACACCCAGCATGATGCTGTAACCCACTTCTTTCAGCTTGTCAGACAACTTCTGGATATCCTCATTGCTGTAACCACGTTCAGCAGGATTGAAACCTACCCCCCAAAGAGCAATTAGCGGTTTGCCATTCTCGTGCAGATAATATTTCCGTTTGGAGGCATAAATATCATAGATTGCCTGGGCATCAGCAACGACTTTCTCAAAACGCGCAGGATTATAACCGCCAAGGTCATACATCACAGCAATAGCACGCTGATATTGGTCGGAACCATCCATAGCACTTGACAGTACCTTATCGAAGTGATCCTTACCGTCGGGATTATCAATCACTTCGCCTACAAAACGCTGC
>OCSH01002288.1_pt1 | contig 11664 bp, 8 predicted proteins | sample 1538371 | NCBI WGS metagenome assembly OCSH01 (sample SAMN04571687, study PRJEB22368) | human gut metagenome | biome: human gut; material: stool | host: Homo sapiens | place: Luxembourg | collected 2012-06-01 | reverse complement strand
GATAACCATGCCACTCAGGAAGGCGCCGGGATAGGCCGTATCCGCTGGCGTGACTTGGACGGCAACGGTATCATCAATGAGAAAGACCAGCAATGGATTTACAATCCGACTCCGGACTTCAGCTATGGTCTGAACATCTACCTTGAATACAAGAATTTTGACCTCACCATGTTCTGGCAAGGTGTTCAGGGAGTAGATGTTATCAGCGACCTGAAGAAGGAGACCGACCTTTGGAGTGGACTCAATATCGGTTTCCTGAACAAAGGTAAGCGAGTACTCGATGCATGGTCACCCACCAATCCGAACTCTACCATTCCTGCATTGTCACGCAGCGATACGAACAATGAGAAACGTGTTTCCACTTACTTTGTTGAGAATGGTTCGTTCCTGAAGTTACGCAATATACAGTTAGGCTACAACGTTCCGAAAAACTTTGCCCAGAAGATGAAGATGGAGCGCCTGCGCTTCTACCTGAGCGCACAGAACGTATTCACCATCAAGAGTAAGGAGTTCACCGGAGTAGATCCTGAGAATGCCAACTATGGTTACCCCATCCCGATGAATATAACTTTCGGTATTAATGTAGGCTTTTAACAATAAAATCAGTTACTTATGAAAAAGTTAATATATACAGCAGTCTTAGGTCTTTCACTGATGTGCGGCAGTTGCACCGACTTTCTGGAAGATCAGCTCCCCCAGGGAACCATCAGCGACGAACAGCTGAAGAACCCGGCATACATCGACAATCTGGTAATCTCTGCTTATGCAGTATGGATTACTGCCGAAGATATCAATTCTTCCTTCTCCATGTGGAACTATGACGTACGTTCGGATGACGCTTACAAAGGCGGAAACGGTACGGAAGACGGTGATGTATTCCACTCACTGGACATCTCACAAGGTATCATGACTACGGCATGGAACATCAGCGATATGTGGCAGCGCCTCTACAACTGTATCTCACGCGTCAATACAGCTTTGCAACTATTGGAACAAGTGGATGAAAGTACTTATTCACTAAAGCAGCAGCGCATTGCCGAAATGAGATTCCTCCGTGCACATGGTCACTTCTTGCTGAAACGCCTGTACAAGAAGATCCCGTTTGCCAACGATGCCAACTTGTCACCGGAAGAATATAACTATCTCTCCAACACCACTTACAACAATGACGAAGGCTGGCAACAGATTGCAGATGACTTCCAGTTTGCTTATGATAACCTTCCCGTGAAGCAGGCAGACAAAGGTCGCCCCGCCAAAGCCGCAGCAGCCGCCTATCTGGCAAAGACTTATCTGTACAAAGCTTATCATCAGGATAATGCAGACAGCCATGAAGTGACAAGCCTCAGCACGGAAGACCTGGTGAAAGTAGTACAATACACAGACAATGCCATTATGTCGGCAGGCGGCTACGGGCTGGAATCAGATTTTCACAATAACTTCCGTCCGGAACCTCAATATGAAAATGGCGTGGAATCCCTGTGGGCCATGCAATACTCCATGAACGACGGTACCAACAACGGTAACTGCAACTGGTCTTATGGTCTGATCGTTCCCAACATTCCGGGAGTTACCGATGGTGGTTGCGACTTCTACAAACCGAGCCAGAATCTGGTAAATGCATTCAAAACAGATGCCAACGGACACCCGCTGCTGGATTCCTTTAACAACACCGATTACAATTCGCAATCCGATTATGCTGACCCACGCCTCTTCCTGACGGTAGGTATGCCGGGATTCCCTTATGAATTCAATAAGAACTACATGATGGACCAGTCGACTACCTGGAGCCGCAGCAACGGACTTTACGGATATTACGTGACCTTGAAGCAGAATGTGGATCCGGATGGCGATTACCTGATAAAGGGTGCCTGGTGGGGTTCTCCGATGAACCGCATCGTACTGCGCTACTCGGATGTATTGTTGATGCGTGCCGAAGCACTGATCCAACTGAACGACGGACGTATAGCTGAAGCTATCAGCCTGATTAACGAAGTACGTAACCGTGCTAAACAAAGCACAGCCATGATTGCCGACTACGAAATGGAATATGGCGTACGTTTCAACATTCAGCCTTATACGGGAAGCTACTCACAGGCAGATGCCTTGAAATTGTTGAAGTTTGAACGTCGTGTAGAGCTGGCTCTGGAATCAGAGCGCTTCTTTGACCTGGTAAGATGGGGCGAAGCTGCCGAAGTACTGAATAAGTTCTATGCCGAGGAAGCTGCCGACTGCACCATCTACACGAATGCCTCGTTCACTAAGAATAAAAATGAATATCTGCCTATCCCGTTTGCACAGATGAGTGCCAGCAACGGAAACTATACGCAGAATTGTGGTAACTGGTAACCTTATAAAAAAGAAGAACATTATGAAATCAATACTGAATAAACTAAATCTGCTTTTACTGGGAACTGTCCTGTTGTTAACATTCCCGGGATGTAGCGATGATAATACTTCCGACCTGAAACTGGACGGAGACACATGGCTCACCGCCCTTGAACTGAATGATACCTATACGGGGGTGATAGACCAGACCAATAAGACCGTAACTGTGGCAGTGCCCGAAGTATACGACACTGACGCAATGAAAGTATCGAAGTATCCGAAGGTGCCGAGGCCTCTGTTAAGGCAGGCGATGTGCTGAACTTCTCATTCCCCCAAGTGATAAAAGTGACTAACGGAAACGTATTCCTGGACTACACCGTCAACATCAAGCATGATGAAGCGCGGATACTCTCCTTCAAACTGAATGACGCTTATGCCGGAGTTATCGACCAGACTAAACGTACCATCACCGTACGTGTGCCGAGTTCAGTCAATATCAAAAACATGGTTCCGATCATTACAACTTCGGCAGGAGCCACCGTAATGCCGGCATCCGGCCAGGCTATTGACTTCAGCAATCCTGTAGAATTCACCGTTTCATATAACACCGCATCTGCCGTTTATACGGTAACGGTTATCCCGACCGATGCACCGAGTGCCGTATATGTGGGTCTGGCAGCTACACTGAACGAACTGAATCCGGAAGAAAAGGAAGCGGCAACCTGGATGCTGAACAATATTGCCAATTCGCAGTATATCTCATTCGAAGATGTGCAGGCAGGAAGAGTAGACCTGAGCGAATGTGAAATCATGTGGTGGCATCTGCATATAGACGGCGGCATCGACAACATGGATAAGTTTGAAAAGGCAGCGCCTGCGGCAATCAACGCATTGGTGAAGATGAAAGACCTTTATAACAATGGCATGAACCTGCTGCTTACCCGCTATGCTACTTATTATGCCGCCAAACTGGGTGCTACTCTGGACGGCAACAACCCGAACAACTGTTGGGGACAATCGGAAGAATCCGGTGAAATAGTGGGTGGTGCATGGAACTTCTTTATCCAGGGACACGAGTCGCACGCCCTCTACCAGAACCTGGTGATGAACAGCGGTGAAACAGATAAGGTCTATACCTTCGATACCGGTTACCGAACCACCAACAGTACGGCACAATGGCACATCGGTTCCGACTGGGGCGGCTATGCTACGAATGAAGTATGGCGTACCAATCATGGCGGTGTTGACCTGGGTTATGGTGGCGATGGTGCTATCGTGGCATGGGAATATCTGCCTAAAGACTCTCGCGGAGGTATCGTATGTATCGGCTCAGGATGTTACGACTGGTATGCTTACGGCATAGATGCTTCAGCAGACAAGTATCATGGCAATGTAGCCAAACTGACAGAGAATGCAATTGACTATTTAACGGGTAAATAAAACTAATATATGAAAACAATGATATATTCACTCACACTGGCTGCTCTGATGATCACTTCTTTCAGCAGCTGTAGCGATGACAATGATCCGGTTTTAACTCAGAAAGACTGGGACGGAACCACCACTTATTTTGCTTCGGCAGATGCCATGAAGTTCGATACATACTACAAGCCATCTGTCGGTTATGTAGGCGATCCGATGCCTTTCTATGATCCGCAGGCAAAAGATTTCAAGATTATGTATCTACAGGAATACCGTCCGAACCAAGCAGGCACTTACCACCCGATATGGGCGGTAAGTACTCAGGACGCCGCTTCATACACATCTATGGGTGAACTGATTTCTTGCGGAGGATTGTCGGAGCAGGATGCCGCTATCGGAACGGGTAGTACTATTTATAATCCTTCGGATAAATTGTACTATACCTTCTACACAGGTAACAAATATCAGCCTACTTCTTCCGAGAACGGTCAGGTAGTGATGTATGCCACCTCACCCGACTTCAAGACCTGGACCAAGAATCGCACTTTTTATCTGAAGGGTGACACTGACGGGTACAGCAAGAATGATTTCCGCGACCCCTTCGTTTTTGAAGGTGAAGATGGAAAATACCACATGCTTGTTTCCACTACTAAAAGCGGCAAAGGGGTACTGGCCGAATATACTTCTACAGATATGAAGACTTGGGAACATGCAGGTGTATTCATGACCATGATGTGGGATCGCTTTTATGAATGTCCCGATGTCTTCAAGATGGGAGACTGGTGGTATCTGGTCTACTCGGAGATGCATGCAGCCGTACGCAAAGTTCAATATTTCAAGGGACGTACACTGGAAGAACTGAAAGCAACCACCGCCAACGATGCCGGTATCTGGCCCGACAACCACGAAGGTTTCCTTGACTCACGTGGCTTCTATGCAGGCAAGACGGCTTCGGACGGAACTAACCGCTACATCTGGGGATGGTGCCCCACCCGCTCGGGCAATGACAATACTGCCGTAGGAGCTTCTCCGAACGAACCGGAATGGGCAGGAAGCCTGGTTGCACACAAAGTAGTTCAGCATGCGGATGGTACTTTGACTTTAGGCTTAGTAGAAGGTATCAGCCAGAAATATGCCACCGCCTCTACTGTAAAAGTGATGGAAAAGAGTAGCGGAGTATCAGAAAGCAACGGTAACTATACTCTGACGGATAATGCTTATATCCTATTCAATCGCTTAAATGTAAACAACAAGATTTCGTTTACCGTAAAGACGGCAGGCGATGCAGATAGATTCGGTATCTCTCTGGTACGCGGTACGGACTCCAAAAAGTATTATACCATTGTAGTGAATCCGGAAGACAACAATAACAAGCGAAAGATAAACTTCGAAGAAGAAGGTGAAGAAGGTAAAGGATTCATCGACGGAATAGACGGGTATCTGTTCGACAGACCTGCTGATAATACTTATCATGTAACTATCTGTACGGACAACTCTGTCTGCGTGGTTTATATCAATGATAATGTGGCTTATACAAACCGCATATATGGTATGCAGAAGAATCCATGGTCTATTAATAGTTATTCGGGAACGGTGGAAGTCAGCGCTGTGAAGGTTAGCTATTACTGAGTTAATTCACCACAGAGTAACACTGAGTTTCACAGAGTTCTATAAGAGTTTCACATACCACGTAACCATCTGTGTGACAACGCACTTGGTGTTCCATCACGATCAGTCGTAATGAAACACGAGTTCAGTCCTAGTGGGAGGTACCTTCAGTCCTAGTGGGAAGTGGCTTCAGTCGTAGTGGGAAATACCCTCAGTTTAATATAGTGAACGAATCATTGGATTGTTCACATCAGACTTACTAAAGTTTGTAGGCCAACAAAGATTAAGAATAAAAAAACGCATTGCCAAATAATGATTGCTATAAAGTGGCAATCATTATCTGGCAATGCGTTTACAATATTTTGATTAATCACTGAAAGTCATACTTCGCCGCACATGCATAACCTTCTTCATACAAATCAGTCAATTTCCTGATATCCCGTTCGATACGGTCGACTGTTACAGGTTTCTGCGGACGGATTACAGTAATCTCTCCTGCCGCTTCCATACGTTCCACCATTTCCAACTGCTCGTTGTACACACGGCAACGACGGCTTAAAGCCTCACGCACTTTCGGGTATTTACGGTACAGGAAAGAAGGTATATGTATGTCCTTTGCTTCTTTACGATAACCATGATTACGGGTAAGCACTACCACATTATGGGTAAATCCCTCACTCCTGGCACGCATCAGCGGAATACTGTCGACAATACCTCCGTCAAGCATCGGCTCATTATCCACATAAGCAATAGGGCAGACAAAAGGCAGGCTGCTTGAAGCACGCACAATGTCAATCACACGATGCTTGTCCCGTTTCTCCTCAAAATAGTTAGCCTCACCCGTCACACAATTTGTAGTCACCATTTCATAGCGCTCCGGACAAGAGAAATACGCTTCATAATCATAAGGAAGAATGTGTTCGGGAAATTCCTGGAACAGCAGATCGAAGTCCATAATATTACGTTTCTTCAACAAATATTTCAACCCGATATACTGATATTTCTCCAGTAAGTCAATGTTACTGTACTTGGCACGTCCGCGCTGGCCGGACATATAAGAAAGTCCATTACATGCTCCGGCACTGACTCCGATAGTATAGGGGAAGCGGATGCCACGGTCCATAAAGCTGTCCAGCACGCCACAAGTGAAGACACCACGCATGCCGCCGCCTTCAAGAACCAATCCTGTCTGGGGTTTGATATGTATCTTTTTCTCCATAATTATCTGATAAAACGCTCCAAAGATAGCTTTTGTTTCCGAAATCTCCCTATCTTTGTGCCAGTAACAATCATTTAATATCAATTTAATTATGATGAAAAAGTCAATACTTATTGCCACTTTAGGCTTATTGAGTTTCAATGTGTCAGCACAGGACACTCCGAAAGCGGAAGAAGGCTTCATCTTCACAACCGTTAAAGAAAACCCGATTACTTCCGTTAAAAACCAAAACCGTTCCAGCACATGCTGGAGTTTTTCGGCTCTTGGTTTCCTTGAAAGCGAATTGCTGCGTATGGGCAAAGGCGAATATGATTTATCAGAAATGTTTGTGGTGCACCACACCATGATGGACCGCGGCGTGAACTACGTACGCTATCACGGTGACAGTTCTTTCTCACCCGGTGGAAGCTTCTACGACATCATGTTCTGCCTGAGAAACTACGGTCTTGTTCCGCAGGAAGCTATGCCGGGCATCATGTACGGTGACACATTGCCGGTACACAACGAGTTGGATGCCGTGGCCGGTGCTTACGTAAACGCTATTGCCAAAGGCAAACTGACCAAACTGACTCCGGTATGGAAGAAAGGCCTGTGCTCTATCTATGATACTTACCTCGGCAAGTGTCCCGAAAACTTCACTTACAAAGGAAAAGAATATACTCCGAAGACATTTGCCGAATCCCTCGGAATCAATCCGGACGATTACATATCTCTGACTTCATTTACCCACCATCCATTCTACACTCAGATGAACATCGAAATTCAGGACAACTGGCGCAACGGCCTTTCTTATAACCTGCCTTTGATGGAATTCATGTCTGTTATCGACAATGCCGTTAACAACGGTTACACTGTAGCTTGGGGTAGCGACGTCAGCGAAAGCGGTTTCACTCGTGACGGTATAGCCGTTATGCCCGATGCGGATCGTGGTGCTGAACTCACCGGTTCGGATATGGCACGCTGGACAGGTCTTACTGCCGCCGACAAACGCAAAGAACTGACTTCCCGTCCATTACCGGAAATCACCGTAACTCAGGAAATGCGCCAAACAGCATTCGACAATTGGGAAACTACTGATGACCACGGTATGCTTATCTACGGTATAGCCAAAGACCAGAACGGTAAGGAATACTACATGGTAAAGAACTCCTGGGGTACCAACAACAAATACAAAGGTACTTGGTATGCTTCTAAACCTTTCGTTGCTTACAAAACTATCAATATCCTGGTACACAAAGATGCAGTGCCCAAAGCATTGCTGAAGAAGCTGGGAGTTAAATAAGTGATTAGTGGTGAGTGATTAGTGCTGTGCTGTCATTGCCGCATGGTACTAATCACTTATCACTCACTACTAATCACTATTTCATCATCCTACTGTTAATATATTCCGTAAACTGATCCTTATAATTCTCTCCTACCGGAATATAGGTCTCTCCAAAAACGATGCGCAGGCGAGAAACTTCCGTTATCTTTTTCAAATTGACAATATAAGAACGATGTACCCGCATAAACTGAGAGGGGGGCAAAGTTTCTTCCAGACGCTTCATGCTGAGTAAAGGCATAATGGGCTTAGCCTCTCCTTCTACAAAGATACGTACGTATTCGCTCATTCCCTCAATATATTTAATATCTGCCAAGTTGATACGCGTAACGCGATAATCACTCTTCACAAACAGAGTACCGTCATTGAAAGAAAGTTCGGACGGAGTTGACGGTGGAGCAACTGTTCCATGACCTTTGGTGCGGAATTCCCACCATTTATACGCTTTGTCCACCGCCTTCAGGAAGTCTTGAAAGCCAAACGGTTTCAGCAGATAATCCAGTGCATCTACTTTGAAGCCTTCGACGGCATACTCCGAATAAGCTGTTGTGAAGATAACCAACGGCTTTTCCGTCAGGGAACGCACAAAGTCCATCCCATTCAGGTCGGGCATATTGATATCAACAAACATCAGATCAATCTTCTGTGCGGAAAGAACACTCATAGCATCGAAAGCGTCTTGGCAGGAAGCTACAAGATTCAGAAAAGGTACACGGGAGATATATCCCGTCAGTTGGGTAAGAGCCAACGGCTCATCATCAATAGCTATACAATTTATCATAATATACCTCCATTCTGTATTAACTCACCGGCACAAGCAACTGCACATCAAAGCAATCGGCCGTATCATCAATAGATAGTTTATAACGCTCACCGAATAACAGACGCAAACGCTTACGGATATTATCAAGACCGATACCGTGGTGCTGATCTTCGGACCTATAATAATTACTGTTGGAACAAACGAAATGAATTTCCTCTCCCACCACCTGCAAACAGACTGATACGAATGAAGCATGCTGATAACTGACACCATGCTTAAAAGCATTCTCTACAAACGAAACGAACAATAGGGGCGGTACTTGTACTTCGCCCGTATCCGTAGGAAAAGACACATCTATCCGCACTTTATCCGTATAGCGGATGCGCATCAGCTCTATATAATGATTGAGGAACTGCAACTCCTTGGAAAGCGATATCAAGCGGTTATTCGATTCATAAAGCACATAGCGCATTAACCGTGAAAGTTCGACAATGGTTTGTTTGGCCTTCTCCGTATCAATATCCACCAATGCATGTATATTATTGAGAGTATTCATGAAGAAGTGCGGATTTATCTGGTATTTCAGATAATCCAACTCCGTCTGAAGATTGTTGTGCTCCAGTTCTTTCATAGCCTCCTGATCGCGTACTGACTTAAAAAACAGCTTAACAGCAATGTTGAAACTGAACATAAGCAAAGCTATCAGCATGCGCCCCAGAAAAGGACCACGAAACAGGGGCACAAAGAAAGGCATCTCTTCGAAAGGCGGACGTGGGAAGTCAGAATGCCGAGGATCAGGACGTCCCCCCCGTACAGACGGTATATCCGACCCCGAAGGCTTACCGGGAGCATCATGCTCTCTCGGCCCGGGCCCTTCCTTTCCCCGGTCGCGCATTCTCTGTTCTATTTGCTGCCGCTTCATGACAGGACGACTGGGAGACACCATATCCACTACCCAGAAAGTGAACGTAGATAATAATATGGCAACTACTACATACACTACCACTTTCTGCTTCAGGAAAAGGAAAGGAGCAAGCACACGATTATTCAATAAGAAAAGGAAAAAGAATGGCAACACATTGAGCCATAAAATAAAAACTCCTTTCCACCGCATCACTTCCACCTTACCCGATAAAAGTTCGAAGAAATTGCTTACCACCGGCACCATCAGTACGATAAGCCACACAGCAATGTAGATCATCATTTCCGGCAGGTAACGTTTATAGGTAGCACGGGCAAACACTTTCTTCATGGTTTGTTTCCTTTTTAGAGATGTCATGGCAAATATAGCCGACTTTCGATTAACTGACAAAAGAAATAGACGAGGAGGAGCTTTTCATCGGCAAAGTTCTCATTACCAATGCCAACCACCTCCTCCACCACCAGGACCTCCGGAAGATACGTTTCCTACCGAAGTCACCATACTGCTGGGCGTAAAAGTCGCTACCTGTGAACCTGTTGTATAGGTGCCACCAACAGTCAGTCCATAGAATTCAGTACCTCCGGTCACCGAACCGCCTGTATAAATCGTATAAGTGGTGCCCGATGCCAACTTCGAACTGCTGAACAACAATGTCATTTGCGAATAAGCACGGGGAATAGTGTAAGACATCACCTGATCAGAACCTTGAATACTCAAAAGCGTACCTTTACTACCCGAACCGCCATAGATAACCGTGCGTTGTGTACAAACGCTGGACGTGGGAGTACTAGTGCCGCCACCAATTCCCAAGATAGTTCCTCCTGTTATCTTAAAAGTATTCTGATCGCAGTCAAATCCTTCCTCGGGAGATGTAGTACCGATAGAGACAATCGTACCACCGGTAATAGTCAGGGTACCGTTAGAATCGACACCATCATTTCCACTGCTGTAACAATAGATATTACCGCCGTTGATAACAATGCTTTTAGAAGCATTCATACAGTCATCATAAGAATAGACGCTGACGTCACCACCATTCACCGTAAGGGTACTTTTACTTTCAATCCCTTCACTTCCTTCACCACCCGGGGTCTTCACCCAGATAGTACCGGAATTGATAGTCAAATTACCGTCTGCTTTAATGCCTTTGGCGGAGGAATCCAGACGATTATAGACATACTGTTTACCGGTAGTAATAATCTTCACCGTACTATTATCGATACTCAGAGTTCCGTCGCAATTAATACCTTTACCGGCAGCACCCGTACTTTTGACTAAAAGAGTAGTACCATTCATCACTAGGTTACCATCACATTTGATACCTGCGGCAGAACTCAGATCATTGTCTTCATAGACCCCAGAGCCCGAAGTCAGCAGAATCAACTGCCCCCCACTGAGCGTGATGTCCGTTTCCGCCTTTACCGCTTTAGAGGCATCCCCAGAGATGTCAGCCTTGATAAGTCCGCCTCGTATATCAATGAATCCTTTTTCACAGTCCAACCCATCACCGGATGCTTTCACCTTCAGGATACCACCACCAATAATGATTTTATCATTCGTATGAATTCCATCTTTCACGGCAGAAGCTACGGTAATATTGCTGCCGCTACGCAAACGCACATAGTCGTCACTACAAATACCATGCTTGTAATTACCTGTCACAGTCAGTGCACCCGTACCGCTAAAAATAAGTTGTCCTTCACTAAAAAAGCATCCTTTTTCATCTTCGCCCGTTACGGTGGAGTAAGAAGAAGCATCTGCCAGATAGTTTTCCGTTTCCGTCTTCACTTCTACAAAAACACGCTTGCCGGACTGGATATTGATTGCCGCCCCGCTGTCATTAGTCAGCGAAACACCCGCAAGAGTCAGTTTAAACTTCTTATCACTGTATACCTTGAAAGAGCCGTTGGATGCCGAACCACTAAGCACATATTCTACACCTGCTACGGATGCATTTACTGTGACATGTGCTCCGTTTGTGGTTACTGTAACCCCACTCACAGAGCCTGTCACCGTTGCCGAACCATTAGCATATGCTATTTGTATGGAAGAAGCGAATGATGAATTTTCTATAAAGTCATCAT
>OCSH01002272.1_pt1 | contig 11731 bp, 9 predicted proteins | sample 1538371 | NCBI WGS metagenome assembly OCSH01 (sample SAMN04571687, study PRJEB22368) | human gut metagenome | biome: human gut; material: stool | host: Homo sapiens | place: Luxembourg | collected 2012-06-01 | reverse complement strand
CCCGCCATTCGGAGTGATCAGTCCGACAATCATATAAAAAGAAGTCGTTTTCCCAGCACCATTAGGCCCCAACAAACCCACAATCTCCCCTTGCTCCACTTGCACCGATACATCTTTGACAACGGTACGACTTTTATATTTTTTTATCAAATGTTCTGCTTTTAGTATCATCACGTGCTGTTTTAGAATACAAAGATAAGAAAAAGACAGAGAGGAAGAAAAAAAATACAAGGACTACAGGAATTCAAATGAACAGAAAAATTAATAGCAAAATTCTGAACATGTTGTCCTGGCCGGTCTTCGCGGTGAGTCAGTCTCCATATCGCATCAATCCGGAACAGCCGGAAAATATTTTCTATGCCGACCCCTGTTTCAAAATAAGGCTTGGACACCGAGGACATTCCCTCGGGGAATAACAGTACGGCCCGGGTATCGGGCAGGCTTCCGTTATTCTTATCGGAAAGTGTGCCGATCAATCCTTTGAAAATAAACACTTCCCGCCATTTCAATTTTTTCATCAAAGGGATCTTCCCCAAAAAGAAACCTTTAAAGTGATGTTCGTAGAAAAATGCCAGCCAGGTATCCGAAGCAAACTCATAGTAATTCATACATGAGAAAGCGTAAGGATCATAAAAATAGGTAGCGTTTCCTTCGTGAAGTTTCAGTAAAGGATAAGGCACTTTCCCGAAAATTTTTCCTCCGGTCAGTACCACATGAGACTTACCGATCGGCGAAATCGGAAAATCATAATTGATAGAAGCTACAGCCCGGTAAAATTCATAGTCATTTTTAAACAGCCCCTTCACCCCCATGGCCAGATCGACGCCGATAATCGGATAATCGGATCCTAAACTGTATTTATCGAATGCTTTACGAACGACTATTTCATCTTTAGACAAACGGGTATTCAAGCGTACTATCGTCGACTGTACAGAGGGCATCAATTCTCCGTCAGGTTTCACAAAAGGCACATAAGGATTAGAAAACAGGTCCCTGACCTGTACCCCAAAAGTATTGGAAACCCCTTGCCGCCATTCTTTCTCAAAGTTCACATCCAACTGGTTGACCATACTCAACCGATCGTTATCCCCTCTCGAAAAGATTGAACTCAGGATATTTCCTTCGGTAAACGCATTGATTCCCGCTCCCAATTGCACGACATCGTGTTTGAAAGCAGCCGATAACTTCGAAGTCGGTAAATCGTTGAAGGAATAATCGAATCCACCGGCTCCTTTCCAGCGACGATCCTTCGTTCCATAGGCTCCGTAACCGAAAAGACGGATTTTCTTGCTGAAATCGGTTGTAGTCCGGGCGCCCAACTGAAAACGGCATCCTTCCTGTTTGTTGAAGCTAAGCAACTTATAATAAGGTCCCCACTCTACATATTCGGTATCGTAATACCCACCCAGGACCATAGAGACAATCGTGTATATATTTTGATACAGGGGTACGTTTTTAATCGAATCGACCATTCCATAGATCTGTTTTTCCTTACCACTCAATGCATAGGGCCGGATCGTATCCCAAAAACGATCGTCATTTTTCAGGACATTATTATCGATAATCACATTATTATCCATTTTGAGCACCCTGTCGGGAATGACCGGATTCAGCTGTATATGCGAATAATCTACTTGCCGGTGCCCCAAAAAGGACACCATCTTCGAAGAATCGGACATGACGATGGAAAAATCGGCAAAGATTTTATCCTGCTTCGGAAACCAGACCGAATCGTCCAGGAACTGATTTTCATTATCCAACACCAGGTGTCTGATCCAGTTCACATTCAACCCCTTCATCATTTTGACGTGAGCCGATTGCAATGCCCAGGTCATCGAATCGATATTTACTTCCCCATCCAATACAGGTGTAGAGAAAGATTTGGGATGAAATCTGATTTTATAGGTCTTCCGGCCATCGATCTGCAAACTATCGACCAGGAAATATTTATAAAATAAAAGCCCGTGATCCGAAAGCGGACTGGCGAAACGTACTTCGAAAATATCGATATAGTTGTCGTAAAAATTGACGTTGGCATGTAAATGGCCGGTAAACTGCGCCAGGGTATAGTCTTCTTCAATACCGGAAATCCGGCTGGCATTCACAATCTCCCGGGATAAGGACGGTGACTTCCGGTAATAATAATCGGCAGAAGCTTCGGAAATCATCACAGGCAGATAAGCCTTTCCCGTAATGACCGAAGTATCCATGTGCTCGAAGATAAATCCGAAATTCTTTTGTAACTTCTTATTTTTAAACCCTGGCTTGATATTCGTCAGGTCGAGCTCCATCTTGGTATAAGTCTTACAATAATATTGTTCGAACCGGGCAGGATTATTTCTGTATTTGTTTTTACTGACATTCCGGAGGATCACATGTGCCGGATTTTCTCCGGGAGTAACTTTTACCTCGTCCAGATCGAAAGTCTGAGGTTCCAGCTGAAAATCGACAGCATTGTACGCCCCCTTGTTTATCTTTACTGTTTTCGGGAGATAACCGACAAAAGACGCCTGGAGCTCAGTCACTTCTTCGCGGGTTTCGAGGTAATATTCTCCATCGAAGTCGGTGGTCATTCCAATAGTCGTCCCGGTAAAAAAAACATTGACCAGAGGTAAAACTTCTCCCGTCTTGGCATCCGTCACTTTCCCCTTCACCCGGGTACTCTGAGCCCACATGCATTGTCCAAGTAACAGTAATACAACTAATAATACGATTCTTTTATTCATGATCATTATACTACCCCTTCTCTCAATATATCGTGGATATGAACCATTCCCTTGTATTTTTTATCTTCGTCCACGACCACCAATTGAGTGATACTATTCTGTTCCATTTTCTGGAAAGCGTTGTAAGCGAGTTCTTCTTCCTGAATAGTTTTCGGAGAAACCGACATAATATCCCGGGCTTTCAAGCCATCCACATCTTCATATTTCTCGAGCATACGTCTCAAATCCCCGTCGGTAATAATACCTAACAATCCTCCTTCGGCATCGGTCACCGCCACTGCGCCCAATCTTCCGCCCGACATCTCCAATATCACTTTACGGATTCCGTCTTCCAAAGATACATAAGGCCGGTTATCCTGATCGAATACATCGGATACCCGGGTATATAAACGTTTCCCCAAGGATCCTCCGGGATGATATTTAGCAAAATCACGGCTTGAAAAACTCCTGCATTGGATCAGACAAATAGCAAGGGCATCTCCCATCACAAGTTGTGCTGTCGTCGAGTTGGTCGGCGCCAGATTATTCGGGCAAGCTTCACGGTCGACCTGTGCTTTCAATACATAAGCCGCATTCTTTGCCAGGAAAGAATCGGTATTCGATACCATAGCCACGATCTGTTCGTTACCGACATTCCGGATCAACGGGACCAGCACCTTGATTTCGGGGGTGTTCCCGCTTTTGGAAATACAAATGACGACATCGTCGTGGCAAATCATCCCCAGATCACCGTGGATAGCGTCGGCCGCATGCATAAAAACAGCAGGAGTACCGGTCGAATTGAGAGTAGCCACTATTTTTTGGGCAATAATGGCACTTTTACCTATACCTGTAACGATCACCCGTCCTTTCGTATTATAGATCAATCGGACCACTTTTTCGAAATCGTCGTCGATAAATCGAGCCAGATTCTGTATAGCTAAAGCTTCATCAGCAATTACTTTTTTTGCAACCTCCTTAATATCAACCATCTTAGATTATTCTTTAAAATATTTCTTAAACAATAGACAATATTTATGCCAAAAAAATCAGAAAAAATTATGGTAACCCGATTTTTTTCCTATAACTTTACTAAACGACAAAAATACCAATTTTTGTCATTCATTTGCTTAGGTGATCATAACATTTATTGTGCCATTTTGTTTGTCCAAACAAATTAAGTTATAAATTTGCATTTCCTTGAGAAAAAGGGTGTGCAAAATATATGAATAATACAATGGGATTGCAGATTAATTTACACGCAAAATTAAAAGAGTATTTTGGCTTCGATCATTTCAAAGGAAATCAGGAAGCCATCATTAAGAACGTGCTGGCAGGAAATAATACTTTTGTATTGATGCCTACAGGAGGTGGTAAATCGTTGTGTTATCAATTACCGGCATTGCTTCTCGAGGGCACCGCGATTATTATTTCTCCGCTGATTGCTCTGATGAAAAATCAGGTGGATGCCATGCGTTCATTTTCAGCCGCTGAAGGAGTTGCGCATTTTCTCAACTCTTCGTTGACCAAAAATGAGATTTTAAATGTGAAAGAAGACATTTTGAGCGGTAAAACGAAAATGCTCTATGTTGCTCCCGAATCCTTGACCAAGGAAAGTAATGTTGAATTTCTAAAGAAGATCAAGATTTCTTTCTTTGCTGTGGATGAGGCACATTGTATCTCGGAATGGGGCCACGATTTCCGGACAGAATACCGGAAAATCCGTCCGATCGTCGAAGAAATCGGTAAAGCGCCGATCATTGCATTGACTGCGACAGCGACACCCAAAGTGCAGAACGACATCCAGAAGAACCTGGATATGATGGATGCCCAGGTTTTTAAATCTTCTTTCAACCGACCGAACCTATACTACGAAGTACGTCCTAAACAAGGAGATGTCACGAAAGACATTATTAAGTTTATTAAAAACCATGAAGGGAAATCCGGTATCATCTACTGTCTGAGCCGGAAGAAAGTGGAAGAACTGGCGGAAGTGCTTAGTATCAACGGTATCAAAGCAGCTCCTTATCATGCGGGAATGGATGCCAGTACCCGAAGTACCAACCAGGACCGCTTCCTGATGGAAGAGGTGGACGTTATTGTAGCGACTATCGCTTTCGGTATGGGGATCGACAAACCAGACGTACGCTTTGTCATCCATTACGACATTCCTAAAAGTCTCGAAGGGTATTATCAGGAGACAGGACGGGCAGGACGGGATGGTGGCGAAGGAATCTGTCTGACTTATTATAGTTTTAAAGACATCCAAAAGCTCGAAAAGTTTATGCAGGGGAAACCCATTGCCGAACAGGAAATCGGTAAACAATTGCTGATGGAAACAGTCGCTTATGCCGAGACTTCTTTATGCCGGCGTAAAGTACTGCTCCATTATTTCGGAGAAACCTATGAAGAAGACAACTGCGGCTGTTGTGACAACTGCCTCTATCCGAAGAAAGAGTTCGAAGGCGAAGATTATATGGTCGATGCCCTGCAACTGGTCAGCGATGTTAAAGAAAAATTCAAAATCGAACATTTGGTTAATATCCTCATCGGTGAAGCCGATTCTGCCATCAAATCGTATAAGCATGATAAACTGGAATTATTCGGTGCCGGTTCGGAAAAAAGCCGGCAATTCTGGACGATGGTATACCGGAGGGCTTTAGTCAGTTCATTTATCGAAAAAGATATAGAACAATACGGAGTAATCAAACTAACGGATGAAGGCCAAAAATTTTTGGATAACCCTAAAAGTTTTATGCTGATGGAAGATCACAATTTCGACGAGAACGAAGAAGAAGAAAAGATACAGGAGAAAGGTGGTGTATCTGCGTTGGACAGCACTTTATTCGCTATCCTGAAAGATTTACGGAAGAAAATAGCCAAGACCAATAACTTGCCTCCTTACGTCATTTTCCAGGACCCGTCACTGGAAGATATGTGTACCAATTATCCGATCACACTCGAAGAATTGGCCAACATCCAGGGCGTAGGTGCCGGGAAAGCACAGAAATACGGCAAAGAATTCGTCGAAGTCATCAAACAATACGTTGAAGACAACGAGATCGAACGGGCACAGGATATGGTCGTGAAAACAGTAGCCAATAAATCCAAATTCAAAGTATACATCATCCAGAATATCGACCGCCAGATCGATCTGGAAGATATCGCTTCGGCTTTGGGGCTCAACTTCGACGAACTGATCAAGGAGATGGAAGCGATCGTCTTTTCCGGAACGAAATTAAACATCGATTATTATATCAATAAGATCCTCGACGAAGAGCAACAGCAGGAAATCATGGATTATTTTATGGAGGCGAGTTCCGACAATATTTCCGAAGCTTTCGACGAATTCGAAGGGGATTATGCAGAAGAAGATCTTCGGCTGATGCGGCTGAAGTTACATTCCAAACACGGAAACTGACAATGGAAAAAGTTGCGGGAAATATTGGGGGTAAGTCGAAATGATCGATACCCCCTCTTTTTTCGTCAACTATAAGGGGTATGTCACTGTGTCACAACCACTCTCCAACTGCCATCCTTTTCACCTCGCTCAACGTATTTCTTCTGATCATTATATATTTCAATGGCTTTGAATATCGATCTGTTCAAATATTATTCGGAAGCCTTAGAAAAAAACAATGAGATGATCCGGCTTCATAAAGCCAAAGATGAGCAGAAAATAGTAAGAAAAAGAAAAATTTTTTTAGAAGTAGAAGTCAGCGAAGATGAGTATCAGGCTTTTATGAAGCAAACGAAATAATCCGTCTTATTTACCTCATACTCATCTTCCTCTAGTTTTTCAATTCATTTTATCTACAGAACGGACAAATTCGATATCCTCCCGGAACAATTTCCGGTAAGTGATATGGGTGCGCCAGGCTTTCGCTCCGATGTAATCCATCAGATGTATCATTGGAGGATTAAAATCGCCCACCCAATTCAATTCCAGATATTTATATTCCCTGTTCGCTTCGATAATGCGCTCAGTAAAGCGTTTGATCATGGCCGCTTCCACTCCTTTCCCCTGAAACTCGGGTACCACTCCGAACAACTGTCCCAAAGCCACATCGATTTTCCGGAAATGACGGTAATACATCAGTTTCAAACCACCCCACAAATTCATTTTTCCATTTAAATGTCTCACTACCTGATTGATTTCCGGGAACATCAGGAAAAAACCAATCGGTTGCTCTTTATAAAAAGCAAAATAAATCAAATCCTTATCGATAATCGGTTGTAAACTTTTATAAATCGCTTCTACCTGCTCCCGGGTAATCCCGTCTACTCCGTGTACTTCCAGATTCCAGGCTTTATTATAGACCTCCAATAAGGCTTCTATGGCTTTCTGCTTCCCGATATCCCCATAGGTCTGGACCGTATAATCGGGATTTTTCAATATCCGGTCGGCTTTCCAAACGACAATTTTAGAAAGGCTGTCCATAACAAGACGGGTGCGGAATGTAAACTGTTTGAAAAAATCCCGGAAACCGTAGTTTTCAAAAAAAGAAACATAATAAGGCTGGGTATAAGGCATCGCATAAACAGGCGACTGATCGAATCCATCGACCAACAACCCCCACCACTCAATCCGTTCCCCGAAATTTACCGGCCCTTCCATGGCCTCCATACCTTTTCCTTCGAGCCACTCCCTGCATTTATCGAACAAACAAAAAGCGGCCTGCCGGTCGTCGATACATTCAAAAAATCCCATTTGCCCGACACTATATTTGTCCAGATGACAGGTTTTCCGATTGATAAAAGCAGCTACTCTCCCTACACATTGCCCTGCCTCGTCCTTCAAAATCCAGCGGATACATTCGCCATTTTGGAAACAAGGATTTTTCGCAGGATCGAATACATTCCGGATATCATTATCCAAAGGACGTATCCACCAGGGATTTCCTTTATATAGTCTTACCGGTAATTCCAGAAAGTCCGTTTCATGTTGTCGGGTAGTTACTTCAATTAAAGTATACATAACAAAAAAATTAAATTTTTTGACTTAAGGCCATTGCTTGAGCCGGAAAGATAAAATCGGCCAATCGCTTGAGCCAAACGACAATAAAAGCCAATAATATTCGCGGGACGATCAGCCATACGACAGGTAACCCCAATACGGCAAACAACAAAGGATCTTCCAACTGCGAATGCGATATCGCCAGATGATAATTCAACAAATCCGCTTCGGTCCCGGTTAGTTTACCTTGCCGGGCATAATCCACCAATACAGCGGAACCGTAAGCCAACCCCAGCGTATTGCCCACCACCCATAAAAAAGCCACCTGTCGGGGTAAACCCAACAATTGCATACCCGGACCTAAAAGCGAAGAGATCCATTTCAATATCCCGAATTCTTCCAACAGACGTTGCAGGATCATCAATCCGGTAATCAGGGCCACGACTTTCAGGGACAACCACAGACTGGTTTGCAGCCAATTGAACAAAGTATCGCGGAATCCCAAGTCGACAGAAGGCTGCGCTATCATCCGCCCTGCAAACTCCGGCAAGATCAGATTTAAAACGGCAGCAGCGATAAAACTACAGGTAAAACGGAGTAAGACCATCTTCCAACCCGCAGAACCGGTTTTCTTCTGTACCAAAGTTTCCACCGGATAATTATGGGAAATCAGGCACATCATAGCCAACAAAATCCCTTCTCTCACCGTGAAATCCATATTCGACAGCAAAGCGATCACCGTATAGATATTGGTAAAAATACCGGTCACAAAGACCAAAGCCGCATCACCGGGCAAACCGATCCTGGTGAACAAAGGAGCTACCACAGCAGAAACAGCCGGCAACACCTGAAAGTAGGTAAGCAACATCACCACGAAAGAAACCGGAAGCATAATCTTCAAAAACCAGCAAGAGGTTTTCAATGCCACCGGCCAGACTTTCCTGATACAACCGATTATCCTTTCTTTCACCATATCCTATTTTCTCTTTTTTCCTCTTCCCCCTTCTCTCTCTCAGCCTATAGCTTTTAGCATTTAGCTTTTAGCTTTTAGCATTTAGCATTTAGCTTTTAGCTTTTAGCATTTAGCTTTTAGCTTTTAGCATTTAGCTTTTAGCATTTAGCTTTTAGCATTTAGCTTTTAGCTTTTAGCATTTAGCTTTTAGCATTTTACTTTTTACCTCAACTGCTCGGTCAGCAACCGGATCTCCAATGCCGGGCTAATCCGTTCGTACAGAATATTATAAACGGCATTCGTTATCGGCATATGCACATTATACTGGTCGTTGATTTCTTTAATTCCTTTCACGCCGAAATACCCTTCGGCAATCATCAGCATTTCCATTTGTGCCGATTTCACCGAATATCCTTTACCGATCATCGTCCCGAAAGTCCGGTTCCGGCTAAACTGTGAATAAGCGGTTACCAGCAAATCCCCCAGATAGGCCGAACTCTTGATATCCCTTTCTATCGGATGAACGGCAGCCACAAAACGCTCCATCTCCTGAATGGCATTGGATACCAAAACGGCCTGAAAATTATCTCCATATCGCAATCCATGACATATTCCCGCTGCAATAGCGATAATATTCTTCATAACAGCCGCATACTCCGTACCATAGATATCGTCCGAAATCGTCGTCTTCACATAATGGCAGTTGAACAATTGTGACACCAACCGGGCCACCCGGGTATCGTCACAGGCAAAGGTCAGGTAAGACAGGCGTTCCAAAGCAATCTCTTCTGCATGACAAGGCCCTGAAATCACCACGATCTGCTCCAAAGGTACTTCATACTGCTGGTGGAAGAACTCACCGATAATCAGATTATCATCCGGGATCATTCCTTTAATCGCCGACACCACAATCTTGTCTTTCAACGGACGGGTGGCTTTTGCCACCACATTTTTAAGAAAAGCACTCGGTATAGCAAAAATGATGATATCCGAACGGGCAATCAGTTTGTCCAGATTATCCGTAAAAGAAATCCGCGACAGATCGAAATCGACCGAACAAAGATAGCGAGGGTTATGGTTCAACTCTTTAAAAGCGTTGATGGTCTCGATATTACGCATAAACCAATTGATATGCTCATTCGTTTCCAGCAGAATCTTAGCAATAGCCGTAGCCCAGCTTCCGCCGCCGACGATCGCAATCCGTGGATTTTCAGGAATTTCCATGCCGATAAAATTTAGTTTAAGCCAACCATTTTTTCACTTCTTCGGGAGTCAACCCTGACAATCCCAACTTTTCTTTTTTGTTGATTCCGCAAAGCTCCTGATGCAATTTATTCGTATTCCCGACTGCTTTCAAAGCTTCCACCGTCTGATATCCGGCTTTCTTCACCACTGCGATCCATTCTTTCGGAATCCCCAGCGCCTCGTATTTCTCATCGCCGTCTACGGTAACTTTCTTTTCGGGCTTCATCTGGGGAAAGAACAACACATCCTGAATCGACGCGCTATTGGTCAGGAACATACAAAGCCGGTCGATACCGATACCCATACCGGAAGTCGGCGGCATGCCGTATTCCAGTGCGCGTACAAAATCATAGTCGATATACATGGCTTCGTCATCTCCTCTTTCCTGCAATTTCAGCTGATCCTGAAAACGTTCCAGCTGATCGATCGGGTCGTTCAGCTCGGAATAGGCATTAGCCACTTCCTTACCGTTTACAAACAGCTCGAAACGTTCGGTCAGCTCCGGATTTTCGCGATGTTTCTTCGTCAACGGCGACATCTCTTTGGGATAATCGTAAATAAAAGTGGGCTGGATATAATGTCCTTCACACTTTTCACCGAAGATCTCATCGATCAGTTTACCCTTACCCATGGTCTTATCCACGGGGATCTCCATTTTTACACAAGCCTCGTACAACTCTTCTTCCGACATTTTCTCGATGTCGTACCCGGTATATTCTTTAATGGCATCGGCCATACGTACCCGCCGGAAAGGACGTTTAAAGTCGATTTCATTTTCGCCTATCACCGCTTTCGTAGTCCCGTTGATCGCCAGCGCAGCCGTTTCGATCATCTCTTCCGTGAAGTTCATCATCCACAGATAATCTTTATAAGCCACATAAATTTCCATACAGGTAAATTCCGGATTATGTGTCCGGTCCATTCCCTCATTCCGGAAATTCCGGGAAAATTCGTACACCCCTTCAAAACCGCCGACAATCAGCCGTTTCAGGTATAATTCGTTGGCAATACGCAAATACAAAGGGATATCCAATGCATTATGATGAGTGATAAACGGACGTGCAGACGCTCCTCCGGGAATGGCTTGCAACACAGGGGTTTCCACCTCCAGATACCCTTTGGAATTGAAGAAATTCCGGATAGCGTTGATCATCCTGGTACGTTTCACAAAGACTTCCTTGACCTGAGGATTCACGATCAGGTCGAGATAACGCTGGCGGTAACGCTGTTCGGGATCGGTAAAGGCATCGAACACCTTGCCTTCCTTCTCTTTCACAATCGGCAGCGGCCGCAACGATTTCGACAACATGGTCAATTCTTTGGCATGTACGGAAATCTCACCTGTCTGTGTGCGGAACACAAATCCCTTCACTCCGACAATGTCACCGATATCCATCAATTTCTTGAAAACCGTATTGTAAGCGGTCGATGCTTCATCTGTAGAAATATCGTCCCGGCTGACATACACCTGGATCCGGCCGGTAGCATCCTGTAATTCGAAAAATGAAGCTTTACCCATAATTCTCCGGCTCATCATCCGTCCGGCAATCACCACATTCCGGGGCTCTGCTGTTTCGTCGAACCGCTCTTCTATTTCTGCCGCATGGGCATTCACTTGAAACTCCGGTGCCGGATAGGCTTCTATCCCCAGTTTAGCCAATTCATTCAATGAATTTCTTCGGATAATCTCTTGTTCACTTAATTCCGTAAAGCTCATCTTTTATATTTTTAATTGTTTTACTTCCAACAAACTATCATTCCAGAATTTTAATTAATTTTGCAAAGTTACTATTTTCCCGAAGTAAAAACAAATCAAAATAAAACAGCCATTGTCGGGCTTTTCAACAATGGCTGTTTTTACAATCCTGATCG
>OCSH01002255.1_pt1 | contig 11775 bp, 8 predicted proteins | sample 1538371 | NCBI WGS metagenome assembly OCSH01 (sample SAMN04571687, study PRJEB22368) | human gut metagenome | biome: human gut; material: stool | host: Homo sapiens | place: Luxembourg | collected 2012-06-01 | reverse complement strand
GGCGTGGCCGCCGACGCTGTCGGAGATATGCTTGGTCTTGGCGACGACGGGGGAGACCGCCGCGTCGAACTGGAACTCGCCGCCGATGGGGGTGTTGGGCATTTCGGCCTTGGCCTTCTCGCAGGCGTTGCGCATCTTGTCGACGTCCTCGCCCTTGCCGGAGCCGAGGGTGGAGTAGCTCAGGAAAGCGACCTTCGGGTCAACGCCGAAGATCTTGGCGCAGGAAACGGTCTCCTTGCAGATCTCGACGAGCTCGTCCTCGTTGGGTTTGATGTTGATGGCGCAGTCAGCCATGGCGAGCACTTCGTTCTCGCCGGAAGCGGCGGGACGGACCATGATGAAGCAGGAAGAGACGATCTTGTTGCCGGGCTTGGTCTTGATGAGCTGCAGCGCGGGACGGACCGTGTCGGCCGTGGAGTAGGTAGCGCCGCCGAGCAGGCAGTCGGCCTTGCCCATCTTGACGAGCATGGTGCCGAAGTAGTTGCTCTTCTTGAGCGCGGCGCGGCACTCGTCGACGGTCATCTTGCCCTTGCGCAGCTCGACCATCTTGTCGACCATCTCGTCCATGCCGTCGTAATTCTCGGGGTCGATGATCTCGGCACCGCGGATGTTGAAGCCGATGTCCTCAGCGGCGGCGGCAATCTCATCGGGGTTGCCGACGAGCACGGGCTTTAAGAAATTACCGGACAGCAGACGGGCGCTCGCTTCGAGAATGCGGTGGTCGGTACCTTCGGTGAAAACGATCGTTTTGGGGCTCTTTTTCAGCGTGTTGATCAGTTGTGCAAACATGTTGATTCCTCCTGATATATGATGTGCCGGTCAAGCGGGCACAGATTTACGAATATAGTATACACCCACTTTTTCACCCTCTCAAGGAAAAATAACGCAAAATTCATGCAAAAGTTTACAAATTTTCCAAACTCTTACAATATATTAGCAGTATCATTTCCCCAAAAGGCTTGACGGAGCCTTGAAAACCAAGTATACTGATTAATGGTTACAAATTGTAACTTTTATTTTTACTTGCATCCTTTAAGGAGTTTTGATATGTCAGAGCAAAAACGATCCACCCCGCAGCGCAGCGAGGCACCCACGCAGCGCCGCCGCTCGAATGCCTCGCCGCGAAGACGGCCGAGCAGGCGCGGCGGCATGCCGCAATGGCTGAGCGGCTGGCTCGAGCACATGGCGCTGTTTTTTTCCACGCTTGGTGCGCGCATCCGCCGCATCGGCCCGCGCGCCCGCACCGTGATGCGCGAGAGCAGGGCGCGCAACTTCCCAGAATCCAACCGCTTTTTGGTGCAGGTCTTTCTCGTCATCGGCGGGATGTTCCCGATGTGGCGCTCGCTGCTGCATGAAAGGGTGATGGCACACCGCCGCCAGCGCAGCCACGCTGCCGGCGAGCACGAGGACCGCTGGCGCAGGCAGGCGCGGCGCGTGAATCCGTTCTACTTTATCGGCGGCGCGGCTGTTGTGGCCGCGATCGCGCTGTTTTTCTCGTTCTACACGCTGGGAACGACCGTGGAGTATAACGGCAGCGTGGTCGACACCGTCGCGAGTGCCGCGCAGGCACGCAAGGCGGCCTCCAAGCTCGAGAGCATCACGACCGAAACGCTCGGCAAGAGCTATGAGATCGCAAAGGATGCCATCCATTATTCGACAGCCTTCGTCCGCCGCAGCGATGTGACGGACGCGACGACCTTTGAGCAGGACCTCGCCGACGAGCTCGGTCAGGTGACCTACGGCTACTCGCTCTATGTCGACGATGAGATTATCGGTTCGACGCAGTACGCCGGCGCGCTGGACGAGCTGCTCAAGCAGATCAAGCAGGTCTACGCCTCGGCGGATACGCTGAGCGTCGACTTTGTCGAAAATGTCCGCATCGCGGAGGGCTACGTCCCGACCGACAGCGTGATGAACCTCGGCGAGATCGCCGAGATCCTGAATTCGACGAAGTCGGGCGAGGTGACCTACACCGTCGTCAAGGGCGACACCTGGGGCCAGATCGCCAACAACAACGGCATGACCGCCGCTGAACTCGAAGCGCTGAACCCCGGCTACGACATCAACCGCATCCACATCGGCGATGCGCTGACGCTCTCGAACGCCGTGCCGTATCTGACCGTCAAGGTCACCGAGCGGCAGAACTATGTCGAGGACGTCAACTATGACGTGAACTACGTGAGCGATTCGTCCATGTATCAGGGCGACGAGCGCGTGATCTCCAAGGGCTCCTTCGGCAAGGCCGATATCGTGGCCGACGTCACCTATATCAACGGCGAGGAGCAGGAGCGCACGGTCATCTCGTCCGTCACGCTCTTCGACCCTGTGGCCGAGACGCGCGCCCGCGGCACGAAGGTCCGTCCGACCTGGTACCCCACCGGCAGCTTCCGCTGGCCGTGCTCGGGCCGCATCACCTCGCGCTTTGGTTACCGCAACACCGGCATCCGCGGCGCGACGAGCAACCACAAGGGCATCGACATCGCCTGCGCGCGCGGCACGCCGATCTACGCTGCCGACGGCGGACGCGTCATCTTCTCCGGCTATAAGGGCGCGATGGGCTACGTCGTTATCATCGACCACAACAACGGCTATGTGACCTATTATGAGCACAACGGTTCGCTGCTCGTCTCGGCGGGACAGACCGTCTACAAGGGCCAGCAGATCGCCAAGGCGGGCCGCAGCGGCGTCGCCAGCGGCGTCCACTGCCACTTCGGCATTCAGAGAAACGGCAGCTACGTCAACCCGCTCAACTATCTTAGCTAAAATCAAAGGGATCCCATCCGATGGATGGGATCCCTTTGATTTTAGGGGATCGCACTTCGCTTCGTGCCTTGCCGCCGTAGGCGGCTGCGACACGCGCGAAGCGAGAAGAATAAATCGCCACGCGCATGTTGCGGCGATTTATGATTAAAATTATTTCGCGTCTGCGGACGCGAAAGTCTGCGACGCTGGTGCCTGTTTTCTGCCCGTGGGGGCAGAAAATGCGGCGGGTGGGGGACGGAGGATGTTGCTTCTGGCCTGTTCGCTGCCGGAGGCAGCGAATGCGGCGGGTGTGGGATGCTGGCTTTTGCGCCGATTGGGGTGTGGGGGCCTGTTTGCCACTGGTCGCGGCAAATGCGGCATGGGGATCATGAAAAGCCCGCCGCGGAGTCCGCGGCGGGCTTTCTATTTGTCATTTACTGTTCCGTTAAGACGCGGCGGACCTCGCCGGTGAAGTAGAGCGAGCCCCAGGAGCAGATGGCGTCGTCCTCACCTGCAAGCGCTAAGGCGCGGCGGACGCCGTCGTCGGTATCCTTGGCGGGGACGGCCTGCACGCCCTGTGCGTTCAGCCACGCGGCGAGCTCGTTTTCATCGAGTGCGCGGGCAGAAGGCGGCGTGATGACGACGAACGCCTTGGCGAGCGGGAGCGCGCGGCGCAGCATTTGCTGCCAGTCCTTGTCGCGAAGCACCCCTGTGAGGAAGATGAGTTTTTTGTCGCCGTAGAGCGCGGCGAGCGAATCCATCAGCGCGTCGACGCACTGGGGATTGTGCGCGCCGTCAACGATGAAGTCCGGCCCGCGGCGCAGAAGCTCGAGCCGTCCGGGCCACTGGGCGTGGGAAAGGCCCTCATCAATGGCCTCGTCCGTGAGCTTGTCCCAGCCGCGCGAGCGCAGCGCGTTGCACACGTCGATGACCGTCAGCGCGTTCAAGAGCTGATACTCGCCGAGAAGCCGCAGGTGGTACGGCCCGCGGCTGCGGTATTTGAACTCTTGACCGTCGAGCGAGGACGAAATGCGCTCAAGCTTTTCCTGCGCGGTGATCGTGAGAGCCACGTCCTCCTGCGCGCACTTTTCGCGCACGACGTTCTCCACGCCCTCGCTCTGGCCGAAGAGCACGGCGTGCGAGCCATGCTTGATGATGCCGCATTTCTCCGCGGCGATCTTCTCGACTGTGTCGCCGAGAATGGACGTGTGCTCCAAGCCGATGTTCGCCACGACGCAGACCTCCGGCGCGGGGATGACGTTCGTCGAGTCCATGCGCCCGCCGAGGCCGACCTCGAGCGAGACGATGTCGCACTGCTCCTGCACGAAGTAGAGGAAGGCGATGGCCGTCATGATCTCAAAACCCGTGGGCATTTCGCTCATGCTCTCCGCCGCGTTCCGCACGGTGTTTGTGAGCGAAATGAGGGAGTTGTCGTCGATCTCTTCCCCGTTCACGCGCATGCGCTCGTGGAAGCGCAGCAGGTGCGGCGAGGTATAGAGCCCCGTGCGGTACCCCGCGCGCTGGAGCACGGAGGCGAGCATCGCGGCGGTAGAGCCCTTGCCGTTTGTGCCCGCGATGTGGACGAATTTGAGCTTCTGCTCGGGATTGCCGAGCAGGCCCAGAAGCTCGCGCGAGCGCGCAAGGCCCGGCGCGCTCTGCTCCCAGTTGTCGAATTGCAGATATTTGAGGGTCTCCTCAATGGTTTGCAGGTCTTTCACATTGTTCACCTGTATTTCCTGTAGAATAAGGCAAAGGCGTCGGCCCTCGCCTGCGGGTTTTGATCTATCGGTCGATCTTGCGCAGCATGGCGGTGAATTCGTCAGGCAGCCCGCACGTGAGCGAGACGAGCTCCTTCGTCCGCGGGTGGATGAACTGAAGCCCCACCGCGTGAAGGCACTGACCCGTCAGGCCTGGAACGGCCTTTTTTGCGCCGTAGACCGTGTCGCCCAGGATCGGGTGGCCGAGGTAGGCCATGTGCACGCGAATTTGATGCGTGCGGCCCGTTTCGAGCCTGCACCGCACATGCGTGTAGCCGGGATAACGGGCGATGACCTCCCAGTGCGTTACCGCGCGGCGTCCACCCGGAACGACGGCCATGCGCTTGCGGTCGCGGCTGTCGCGCGCGATGGGCGCGTCGACCGCGCCGCTGTCCTCACGTAAGTTGCCGACCACGATACACTCATACGTGCGCGCGAGCGTGTGGTCGGCCAACTGGGCGGAGAGGAACTGGTGCGCGTAGTCGTTTTTTGCCGCGATGATGAGCCCGCTCGTGTCGCGGTCGATGCGATGCACGATGCCGGGGCGCAGCGCGCCGCCGACGCCGGAGAGACTGTCGCCGCAGTGATACAAAAGGGCGTTCACGAGCGTCCCGTCCGGATGGCCCGGCGCGGGATGGACGACGAGCCCGCTCGGCTTGTTGACGACGATGACGTCGTCGTCCTCGTAGACAACGTCCAGAGGGATGTCCTGCGGAACGGCGTCGATGGGCGCGGGCTCTTCGGGGGTGAATTCGATCTGCTCGTGTCCCGTGAGCTTGTAGCTCTTGTTCGGCGCTTTGCCGTTCACGAGGACACGCCCGTCCTCGACAGCTTTCGCCGCGGCGGAGCGGGTCAGGTCTTCAATTGCGCTGGCGAGGCAGGCGTCGAGCCGCGTACCGGCATCGGCTTCACTTGTTTGCAGCAGGATCGGTTCCATCGACCTTGTTCCCCCAGTTTTTCTCGTCGCTCTTGCTGTAAAAGGCAAGGTAGTAAATTAGCGCGCAGACCGTGCCGCACACGACGAACACATCCGCCACGTTGAAGACGGGAAAGTCCATGAACATCGTGTCCAGCATGTCGACGACGTACCCGAGGCGTACGCGGTCAATGAGATTGCCGATGCCGCCGCCGAGGATGATCGCAAGCGACCACTGGCCCAGCGGATGGCGCACGATCTTGACGAGCAGCCATGCGATGGCGCACATGCCCGCCGCCGTCAGCGCGATGAGCAGCCACCGTGCGCCCGAAAAGCTCGACCACGCCGCGCCGTAGTTGTGCACGCGCGTGAGCTGTAACAGCGGCGGCAGCAGCGGCTCCGATTCGCCGAGCGACATTGTGTTCACGACGAGGAATTTGACGGCCTGATCCGCCGCCACGCAGAAAACCGCCGCGAGGGCAAGGCAGACCGCCTTGCCCTTTGAGCGTCGGTAAAATGCAGCGTATAAAATCACCATCAGCGCCAGCGCGCCGAAAAAGATCCACAGGATCGGCCCTCCGATGCTGCCGGAGACGACGATCTGTGTCGTGCCGTCCGCGCCGCCGATCACGCCGATATCGTTCATTCGCTCTCCTCTTCTCCTGCGGGGGTGTTTTCCGCAGGCTCTTCGACCGCCGGTGCGGTCTTGGCGACCTCGACGATCAGAATATCGTCTGCCTGACGGAGCGCGGTGCGCTCAGCCTCAGGCAGCTCCATGGCGTCTGCTAAGTCATGTGCCGCTTCGGCCACGACGAGGTAGCTGACGTACTCGTCATTTTCCGCGTACACGGCCATGCCGCGCTCGTGCAGAAATTCCGCCGCCGCGGGCACATCCAGCGTGATGATGGCATAGCCGCCGCTTGCGTCGGCGGAGCGGTCGTCTGCGCCGTCTTCCGCGTCATAGGTGTCGAACGGGCTGGCGTCGGCCTGCACGCCCTCCTTCTGCACAGCGGAATAGCTGTAGGTAAAGTCCTCCGCCGTGTCGCCGGACGCAGCGGGCGCGCTCGCCGTGTCATTGCCGCTGGTGTTGCAGTCTGCGGCGCTGTCGCCGTTACTGCCCATCGCGGGCGCCAGCTTCCACGCCGCGGCCGTGACGACAAGCAGCGCAAAGCACGCGGCCAGCACGCGCGGCCATGCGCGGCGGTGGCGCGATCTCGCGCGCTTTTCCTCGTGCACCCGCTCGAGCACGCGCTCGGAAAAGCCCTCCGGCGCGTCGAGCTCGGGCGTTTCCTCGAACATCGTGTGCACGATCATCAGTTCCGAGAGATACTCCCGGCAGTTCTGGCAGTGCTCTACGTGCGAGAGCACCTCTTCCTTTTCGTTTTCGCTCAATTCTCCGTCCACAAAGGCAGAGAGCGCGGCGGCGTACTGTTCACAACATTTCATTTGGCGCTCATCTCCTCACGATTACATTCTGTAACTTTTGACGAAGCAATTTCAAAAAAGTTCCCGTTTCCGGATAAAAAGTTGCGCAAAAGTGATCGGCCCCTGCTGATGCGCGATTTGACCGTGCCCAGCTCGATCGACGCGCTTTCTGCGATCTCGGTGTAGCTCAGGCCTTCGATCTCGCGCAGGATGAGCACCTTTCGGTACTCCTCCGGCAAGGCGGAGAGGCCCTTCTGCAATAATTTCTGTGCCTCGCGGTGCTCGACCGTCTCCTGCGGCTGGGGCGAGGTGTCGACCGCGTCGACAAACAGCTCCTCGTCGTCGAGCGAGACGCTGCCGCTCTGTTTTTTTCGCCGCCGCAGCGTGTCGATGCAGGCGTTCGTCGCCAGACGGTAGATCCACGTCGAAAGCGATGACTCCTGTCGGAAGCGGTCGATCCCGCGCCAGAGCGCAAGAAAGGCATCCTGCGCGGCCTCCTCGGCGTCCTCACTGTTGCCGCACATGCGGAAGCACAGCGTATACACTTTTTTCTCATATTGGCGGATCAGCTCTTCGAAGGCGGCTTCATCCCGCTTTTGAAGGCGCGCAATGAGTTCCCGTTCGTTCATAGCTTTTTATCTGATCCTCAGCGCAGATCCCGCTTGATCGACGCGCTGAGCGCGTACAGCTCGGAAAGCGTTGAGAGCTGCACGATCTTCTCCTTATAATAATTCGCGTGGCTGATGCCCTTTAGGTACCAGCACAGGTGATGGCGCGCCTGTAACATGGCGACGCGCTCGTTTTGATACTGCGCGGAGAGTTCCACCTGACGCACGGCAGTGTCCCACCGCTCGGCAAACGGCGGCAGCGGCGGAATCTCGCGCCCTGAGAGCGCAGCGGCAGACTGCGCAAAGAGCCACGGGTTGCCGAAGCTCCCGCGGCCGATCATCGCCATGTCCGCGCCAGTAAATTTGAGGATGCGCACCGCGGCCTCGGGCGAAAAAACGTCGCCGTTGGCGATGACGGGGATGCTGACGGCCTGCTTGACGTCGCGGATCGTATTCCAGTCGGCCTCGCCGCCGTACATCTGCATGCGCGTGCGCCCGTGCACCGCGACGGCGCTGACGCCCACTTCTTCGAGCATTTTGGCGAGCTCGACGGCGTTGATGCTGCCCTTGTCCCAGCCGCGGCGCATCTTCGCCGTGACGGGGACCTTGACGGCGCGCACGACCGCCTCAGCGATGCGCGCGGCCTTTTCGGGATCTTTCATCAGCGCGCTGCCGTCGCCGTTTTTGACGACCTTGCCCACGGGGCAGCCCATGTTGATATCCAAGATGTCCGCGCCGGAAATTTCGATCGCCATCTGCGCGGCCTCGGCCATGCAGTTCACATCGCTGCCAAAGATCTGCGCGGCAAACGGCTTTTCGCTCGGAAACGGACGAAGCAGCTGTGCGGTCTTCGTGTCGTGGTAGCACAGCGCCTTGGCGCTCACAAGCTCCGTGACGGTGTAGCCCGCGCCTTTTTCGGAGCAGATCTGGCGGAATGCAGCATCCGTTACGCCCGCCATCGGCGCGAGCGCGAGCTTCGATTCAATTTTTACCATTCCGATCTGCATAGTCCGCCTCTTTTCGATAACAATACAAGTATAGTATAGCATAGCAAGGCCGACAAGTCAAAGGAACAAAACGCGGACGGAGAAGTTTTTTGCAAACAGGTGTTGACATCACGGCGGAGGTATGGTATATTATCTGTTGCCGATATCTGCCGGTGTGGTGGAATTGGTAGACACAGGGGACTTAAAATCCCCCGGTAGCAATACTGTACCGGTTCGAGTCCGGTCACCGGCACCAGTATTCCCTTAATTTCATATCGCGGAGTGGAGCAGTTGGTAGCTCGTCGGGCTCATAACCCGGAGGCCGTAGGTTCGAGTCCTGCCTCCGCAACCATCTTGAGTGACCAAAATAGATACACTCACCTGAAACCCCTGAGAAATCAGGGGTTTCAGCGTTTTTATGCTCTGTTTTTTCAAAGCGTGTTTTATAGATACACAAGGGCATTTCAGAGCGTTAGGCAGGACTTGAACTAAATTCTCGGCTGATTTGGCCTGCTTTATGGCGGACTTTACGCTCTCGGATACTTTTTATTGCTCGTCTTTCCTAAATAATTTGAAACTTTTTATTGAAGAGGTTGGTATCATATTTTGATACCAACCTCTTTTCAGTTTACAAGGAGGTTCATCACATGAACAACAGCAACACTGGGCAGCAGCTTCGCTACCTCGAAGAAGTCCGCATTTCTCTCCACCGTGTGGGCTTTGAAATAAAGTCTCTGGAAGACTGCGAACTTTCCATTCTGTGGAACAATGCTCCGTTGTGTCGAATCACCGGCAAGGGCAGTGTGCTCTATCATTGGGAGGACGCGGACACGCCCCAGGCAGAGGATGCCCTGTATCGCGTCGAGGACATCGCCGCGAAGACGCTGGAGTATATGACCGCTATGGAACCCGCTCCGCAGCTCAAAGCCAGCGGACTGGATGGCGATTACCGTATCCTCGCTGACTTTGGCGGCACGGTGCTGGCAGGCACTCCAAGCAAACACGGCGTTCAATTCGTCACATGGAATTGGGATTACGGCCACACAGGCGTGTCCCACGGGCACTACTTTATGGAGAACTACGATGGTGCCAAGCAGGACTTCGCCACGCGCTCAGGGCTTATCCAAAAGGAACAGCTTTTTAGTCCAGAGCAGCTGACTGAGATTTATCGCTACTGTGCCGATTCTGTGGACGGGGAGTTTTTTGAACTCACTGACAAGCAGGAGGAAGTAATCCACAGTGTCCAGCAACAGATTGAGGTGTGCGTGTCGGATTTGAACGAGCGAATCCGACAGCAGGAGGAAGCATTGGAACGAGTCTCGCAGGAACAGACAATGTAATACTACATGGCAATGGCCGGAGTTTTGGCAATAAGACTCCGGCCAATTTTTATTATGGAGGAAATGAAATGCCGCAGATCAACCGGAAAAGCTCATTGGGGCATTGGTATGCCCCAGTCTTTGCCCCAGACTTTCCCCGCGACCCGCCGGAGATTCACGGTTGCACACTTTTTGAGCGTTGCAAAGGCTGTCCCTATCCAGGGCATGGCTTCATCTGTTGGCAGAGTGAAGATACCTGCCTGCGAACCAGAATGAACAAAATCAACGGATCGGAGGAAACCAAAAATGATGATTCAAGCGGTTCTCGGTAACCCCAATCACCCGGAATACGGCGTAGCAACCATTCCGTTTCCCATTCCCCGCGACCAGTACGCACACTGCATGGGGCTGCTGGAGGCGTTGGAGATCGGCGATGCGGCCAAAGCGGACTGCAAGGTGACGAAGATCGACAGCTTCTACACCGTCCTGAAACGAACGGAGATGCTCACGGTCAATGTGGAGGAGCTGAACTACCTCGCCAAGCGGCTGGAAAACTTCGATACCGGCGAGGCCGCGCAGTTTCAGGCGATGGCCCACAAGCTGGAGTTGTTCGAGCTGAAGGACCTCATCAACCTGACCTTCTGCTGCCAGCAAGCCACGGTCATCACCGACTTTTCCGACCTCGCCGCTGTTGGTCGTGACCACTACATGAACCTGCACGGCGGCTGTGCCAAAACAGAGGAACTGGATACGCTGGATGGCGAGGAAACCGCGCGGCGGCTCATCGAAAACGGCGGTGGCACGATCACGCCCTACGGCGTGGTTTACGACAACGGCATGAAGTTAGAGCAGTTTTACCAAGGCAGAGAATTCCCGTGCTATTATTACGAGCCGAATCCGCTCACCGTTGCGGTGGCCTCCAAAACCGAGCCAGAGGACACAGAACACATCACATGGCTGTTTCTCCCCATGGTCCAGGAGGAGATCGACCGCACCCTCCTTCGCGGGGGCATCACCGATCCCGCCGATGTCTGCCTGCGGCTGGAGGACAGTCAGCTCCCCAACGAGGTGGATGTCCTGTTGGATATGGAGTGTGAAAACCTTTCTGACCTTAACGCATTGGCACAGGCCGCGGATAGCCTTTCCGATAGCGACATGAATAAGCTGGGGGCCGTGGTCATGCTGGCAGAGCCAAAGTCCGCGGCACAGATCAAAAACCTTGCGGAAAGCCTCGACCTCTTTGACTTCGCCCCCGGTGCGCATACGCCGCAGGAGTACGGCAAGTACATGATCCAGCAGTCCGGCCGCTTTGAGTATGACGAAAACCTCGATGCTTTTTATGACTATGAGAAGTACGGCACGGAGCGCATGAATGAGGAGGACGGGATGTTCACCGACCGGGGCTATGTTGCCTACAAGGGCTATTACAGCATGGAGGAAGTGATGAACAGTGGTCAGAGCAGCTGCATGGAGATGGGAGGGATGATGTGATTATTCAAGCAGAACTCAGGCGGAAACAGTCCGAGTACGAGGGGGAACCCTGTGCCGTGGATAAGGTCATCGAGCTGCCAAGCCCGCGGTTCAAGCAGTTCAGCCACGCACTGCTGGCTGACTACGATTTCATCGCAGAAAACAAAAATGCCATCCGGCACGATGAGGATGCCAGGCACTGTCTGCTCATCCTCGACGCGGAGGGAACGGACGGATTCCTTGTTGACCCGCAGGGGTACAACTATGCCCGGTACAGTGCTTTTATCCCCAACGCCCGCAGCTTGCTGACGCCGGATATGGGGATCGACCGCAGCTACCTTTCGCCGGCAGAGCCTTGGCGGGATGAGAGCAGGGATGAAATGCTCCGCATGACGCTGCGTGTCAATGGAAAGCTCGACTACACCCTCGTCCTCCCCGCTGACGAGGAATACCTGGACGCGGTGAAGGCTTACCTCAATATCGATGTTTTCGCGGACGCCATGCTCTGTGATATTCGCTTCAAGGTGCCTTACATCGGGGAGCTGATCCGTG
>OCSH01002248.1_pt1 | contig 11807 bp, 13 predicted proteins | sample 1538371 | NCBI WGS metagenome assembly OCSH01 (sample SAMN04571687, study PRJEB22368) | human gut metagenome | biome: human gut; material: stool | host: Homo sapiens | place: Luxembourg | collected 2012-06-01 | reverse complement strand
CATCAGCAGGTGGCTTGATGCATCCGAAATGAATGTTGAAACCATGAGCGAACATTAACATGTTACCTGCTTCAAGGTTTGGCTCGATATCTTTCTTGTACATATCTGCCTGTAATTCATCGTTGATCAGAATCATAATGATATCTGCTCTCTTAGCAGCCTCTGCTGCTGTATATACCTGAAATCCCTGCTTCTCAGCCTTTGCCCAGGATTTGCTGCCTTCGTAAAGACCGATAATGACGTTGCATCCGGACTCTTTAGCATTCAGAGCATGAGCATGTCCCTGGCTACCATAGCCGATAATTGCGATTGTCTTACCCTCTAATAATGATAAGTTACAATCTTCCTGATAATAAATCTTTGCTTCTGCCATTTTCTTTTCCTCCTAGAAAATAAAGTTATATATAAAATATTGTACGCTACTCAAGATAGACTACATCCCCTGTACCTCTTCCAAGTCCCGTAATGCCGGTTCTTGCAAGTTCGAGAATCTCGTAATCCTGTAATAATGCAATAAATGCATCAATCTTTGACTGATTACCTGTAAGCTCTACTACAAGACTGTCCATATTCACATCAATGATCTTCGCTCTGAAAATATCAGCACATGCAATAACTGCCTGTCTCTTATCCGGAGTTGATCTGACCTTGATCAGACACAGTTCTCTGTATACACTCTTATCAGGTTTTAATTCATGAATATCTCTTACATCTACCAGTTTGGCAACCTGCTTCTCAATCTGGTCAAGAATCTCCTCGTCACCGGAAGTAACAATAGTTATTCTTGTAAATCTCGGATCAGCGGTCACACCGGCAGTAATACTCTCTATGTTATATCCGCGCCTTGAAAAAAGACCTGTGATACGGCTTAATACACCTGAATTGTTATCAACCAAAAGCTGGAAGACTCTTGTCTGCATAAAAATACACTCCTTTTGCGTATATTATACGCTACATACGATTTTTATTGTAGCAACTCTTATGTTAATTGTCAAGCCAACATATTCCAGAATTCGCTAAGATTCGTTACATTTGGGAAGTGCAAGTGTACCTGTTCTTGCCACTTCAACAATACTGATGGATTTCAGCATATCCAGCATGACTTTGATTCTCTCAGGCATATCACAGATCTGAATAATCATCAGATTCTGGGACATGTCTACAATATCTGCTTTCATAATATCACAGATTTCCATGATCTCACGTCTGGTTGTCTTATTATATTTGACTTTAATCAGCATCAATTCTCTGCTGATACTGTCTTTTTCTTCAAAGGTCTTTACTTTAATGACATCCAGCTTCTTATTTAACTGCTTCTCTATCTGTTCAATGGTTCTTTCATTGCCGCTGCTGACAATCGTCATACAGGATACTTCCGGATCTTCTGTCTCACCTACTGCAAGGCTGTCAATATTAAAGCAGCGTCTGGAGAAAAGCCCGGATACCTTACAGAGTACACCGGCTCTGTTCTCTACCAGTACTGAATATATTCTCTTCATATTATGTTCCTCCTACTTAACCAGATCCATAGGATCTACCAGACATTCCATAAGCATCGTGGAATCTTCCCTCAGAAATGCCTGTATCTTTTCTCTGGCATTTGACATATTCTCCACTCTGATAAACGGAATATTATATGCTGCTGAAAGCTTCTCAAGATCAGGAGAACCATCTTTGATATCTACAACAGAATAATGATCTTTATAGGTATAATGCTGATATTCTCTTACCATGCCAAGATAGTTGTTCTTCATGACAATTATCTTTACAGGAATGTGATGCTGCATGATTGTTGCAAGCTCCATCATGGACATCTGGAAAGAACCATCACCACACACAGCAACAACTTGTTTATCAGGATTACCGCGCTTAGCACCCATTGCTGCCGGAATAGAATATCCCATGGTTCCCATACCGCCCGAAGTCAGGAATCGTCCATCCTTTACAATATGATAGGCACAGGACCATATCTGATTCTGTCCTACATCTGCCACATAGACGGCATCATCCTTCATTTCTTCTGAAAGTATGCCAATAAAGGCTGCCGGATCTACGTAGGCAGGATTGGGATTTCTCTTTACGCCCATAGTCTCACGATATTGATCAAGTGTATTGATCCATTCATCATGAGTACAGGTAAACTCCTGTTTGGCAAAGTCATTAAAAATATGTTTTACATCTCCGACAAGAGGAATCGTGGGGCCAACATTCTTGCCGATTTCTGCCGGGTCCACATCAATATGTACAAGAATCTTATTCTCTGTGATCAGATCCGGCTGACTGATTGCCCTGTCCGCAACCCGTGCACCTACCATAATGAGAAGATCTGACTCATTCATAGCTCTATTGGCATATGCCTTACCATTATTACCCACCATGCCAAAATACATAGGATCCTGTGTCTTCATAACTCCAAGCCCCATCATGGTAGACACTACAGGTATCTTATATTTATGCGCAAAATCCCTCAATTCCTCGACAGCGTCACTCAGATGTACGCCACCGCCTGCACATATGATAGGTCTTTTGGCTTTTTCAAGCTCCTTAATTACTTTCTTGATCTGAACAGCATGTCCTTTCACCGTAGGCTTATAGGTACGCAGGGAAATCTCTTCAGGATATTTGAATCTGCTGATTGTAGCATTCTGTATATCAATAGGAACATCTATCAGGACGGGACCTTTTCTTCCTGAATTTGCTATGTAAAAGGCCTCCTTAAATACACGTGGGATATCTTCCACCCTTTTTATCAGATAGCTGTATTTTACAAAGGACTCTACAGCGCCCGTGATATCTGCTTCCTGGAAAACATCACTGCCTATCAGTTCACTTTTGACCTGTCCGGTAATGCACACCATTGGAATACTGTCAGCAAAAGCCGTAGCAATTCCTGTAATCAGGTTCGTAGCACCAGGACCGCTGGTAACAGCACATACACCCACCTTACCTGTGACTCGCGCCTCTCCGCTTGCTGCATGGGCAGCGTTCTGTTCTGTTCTTACAAGTATTGATTGTATGTCTGAATCGAGAATGCTGTTATAAAATGGGCAGATAGCTACTCCAGGGTATCCATATACCGTTGTAACGCCCTCATTCTCCAGACATTTAACCATTGCGTCAGCGCCGATCATAATGTTCACTCTTATCCTTTCAAATTTGTTATGTATATCATAATTGAACTGTTTACACTAAATTATACATATTTGACAGTTTTAAGTAAACTACATTTTTTATGATTGTATTGTATTTTTTTAACAAAATGCATAATTGTGCAAGTTGCGAAGGTAACAATAATATGTTAAAATAATCTATATTGAGCGTCTTACGGGAAGGACATAATAAATATGAATTCAAAGAATAAATGCAAATATATTATCGGAACACTTACAACGGTTTTGTGTCTTACAGCGTGCGGACACACAAATGAAGAAAAAGAACTGGCTGACTTTTCCTCTTCCATATCCAGTTTCACTGCGTCCATTCAAGACGCCAATCAGCAGATTAATGAACTGGATGTCAATGATGCCAACGCCAGTCAGGAGCTTCTGTCTATTCTTGACGGACTGGACGAAAAATTCAAAGAACTGGCTGACTTATCTGTTCCAGAACAATATCAGAGTATTGAGACGCTGGCTGATGAAGCCAGTGAAAATATGACAAATGCCGTATCCTATTTTCACTCTGCATACGAAGGAGAAGCCTTTGATGAGCAGGATGCCGATGTTGCATACCAGTATTATACAAGAGCCATGGTGCGAATCGAATATATTGGATATGTGCTTGTCGGAGAAATTCCTGAGAACGACCATGTTAAAGTACAGGAACAGGAATTGAACGATACAAGATTTATTGACAAGATTCTGGATAATAATGATGAAGAACAAAGCACTTCTGAAATGACTACAACAATAAGTGTTGAATAAATAAAAAATCTAACTTCTGAATTTTACTTCAAAAGTTAGATTTTTTTATTTTATCTTATTTATCTTTTTGATCCGTTAGCTTCAAAATCTTCAATATACTGAATGATTAGTTTAACAGTTCCTTCTACGCCGAGAATACTGCTGTTAATTGAAAGATCATAGCTGTCCGCACGTCCCCACTTCTTCGTTGAGTAATAATTGTAATAGCTCTGACGCTGCTTATCCTTCTTAATCATCATATCCTTTGCTTTATCTTCTGAAATCTCATAACGTTCCATAATACGCTTGATCTTGGCAGGTTCATCAGCATGGATGAACAGATGCAGACAATTCTTATACTCCTGCAAAGCATAATCTGCACAACGGCCAACAATAACGCATGGTTCTTCATTTGCAATCTTCTTAATTGCATCAAACTGTGCCATAAATACCTTATGGCTGATTGGCATATCAACAAAGGAAGAAGAATTATAGCCAAATGTATATGTATCCATTACCAGATTATACAGAAAAGAGTTTGTAGGTCTTTCGTCATGATTCTGCAACATTTCCTCACAAAAACCACTCTCTTTCGCAGCCCTGGAAAGAAGTTCCTTATCATAGCATTTGATTCCATAATGTTGCGCCAGCTTCTCTCCTATTTCGTGTCCACCTGAGCCAAATTGACGTCCGATTGTAATTATTGTATTCATATGATTTCCACCCTTCTGTCTGAATTTATTATAGCCCAAGAAATACTTATGCACATATCCTGTCAGGGAGTACATAACAACTATAAATATATAATTATTATACAAAAAAACAGCTCAAATTTCAATCATTGATTAACAATTTGAGCTGTTTTAAACTGTTCTACATTTTAAATATTATTTTGCTTCAGCCTTTTTCTTCTCACCGAACAATGTATCCCATCCTTCAATTACAAGGAAGATAGCAAGTACAACAAGAAGTGCGCCGATAATTGCCTGTGCCCATGGTCCCCAGTCAGCACCGCCCTTAACAATGATACCGATCTGGTTCTTAATTGTAAGACACAGTGAACAGATTGTTACAACAATCATGAATGCCATAGGAATCAGGAACATCTTATTGTTCTTACCGCAGTTAGCAAGCCATGCCGCTACAGCAAGGAGACCGATACCTGCAAGGAGCTGGTTAGCTGCGCCAAACAGACCCCAGATCTTTGTATAGCCTGTCATACCAAGAATAATACCAAGTACTACTGTAAGAATTGTTGCAAAGTAAGGATTTACAAGTACTTTCTTCCATCCCTCTTTGATATCCTTAGCAGTCTGTCCAGGCTCAAGCCAGAATTCCTGGAACATGAAACGTGCAAGACGTGTTGCTGTATCCAGTGATGTCAGGCAGAATGCAGAGTATGTAAGTGTTAATAATGTTCTTAAAATTGTAACAGCCTTAGGTCCAAGTCCGGCATACATATTGGCAATACCACCTGCAAAAATGCCTGTAGCACCTACTAGCTTATCACCATCTGCTGCTGTTGCATTGTACTTGTATGCAAAGTTGATTGCACATACTGTAACAACTGCAAGTACACATTCAAGAAGCATACCACCGTAAGCAATAGGCTTAGCGTCCTTCTCCTTATCAAGCTGTTTGGATGTTGTACCAGATGATACAAGAGAATGGAAACCGGAAATAGCACCGCAGGCAACAGTTGTAAAGAGTACAGGGAACATATACTGTACACCATTACCGTTATCAATAGCAAAGCCTTCGAATGCCTGAAGTCCATCTGCTCCGCCCAGATTTGCATGGGAAATAACTACACCAACAAGTGCAACTGCAAGCATAGCATAAAGCAGGAATGAACTTAAGTAGTCACGTGGCTGAAGAAGAATCCATACAGGTGTTACAGATGCAACAGCGATATAGATACCTACAATAATCATCCATGCTTTGTATGAAAGATAAATAGGATGGAAGCTCATACCAATTGCCATACATGCAACGATGGCAATTACACCGATAACTGTTGCGGTTCCCATAGGAACATTTCTTCTATATACAAGGAAACCAAATACAATTGCAATGAGAATAAATAATAAAGATACCATTGCTACAGAAGCATTTGTCTCTACAGCAGCTGCGCTTACAGCTTCACCTGCTGCATTTGTGTTTCCAAATGTACCTGCTACGATGGATGCGAACGCAGCAACTACAAGAATTAAGGTAAGATAAGCGAAAGTGATAAAGAGTCTCTTTGCTCTTCTTCCCATATTTGCAGAAATAATCTCGCCAATGGACTGCCCCTTATGACGTAATGATGCGAACAATGCGCCAAAGTCATGTACACCGCCGAAGAAAATACCTCCGACTAATACCCATAATACAACAGGTACCCAGCCAAATATAGCAGCGCCAATAGGTCCGGTAATAGGACCTGCACCAGCGATAGATGAGAAATGATGTCCCATCAGGACAGGTGCCTTGGCAGGAACGTAATCCACGCCATCCTCTAATGTGTGTGCAGGTGTAGGTTCATCATTCTCTCCAACACCCCACTGCTTGCATAACCATCTGCCATAGAAGATATAGCCGCAGACTAATATGGCAATACAGATCAGCAATAATACTAATGTGTTCATAAAATTCTTCTCCTTTTCTTTTGGAATAATACATTTTTCATTACTTTCTCCACACACTTTCCATTTCTGTTGGTGGTGATCTTATTATGATTGACTTCCAGAACAGCAGCATGGAAATCCATCCAGCCGTGCAGGGAAAAATGAAAACTTTGGTAAATACGGCATTTCTTTAATGCCTTCCTCGCCTCTTCATCACAGGCATCACATATAAATACCGGTGTGATATATGTATACATATGCCCCGGTCCGATATGTGCTCTCTCCATACCATCTTTCCTGGCATAATCACGACATTGCTCAAATATTTCTCTGGTCAGATGCTCCACATCAAATAAATATATAAATTCTTCACAGTCTGCTGACCACAATTCAGCTTTTCTGGAAAGCACGAACTTCTCAGAATGTTCAAAAAACTCACAGATAGCTGTGAGTGGCTTCTGTTCCTCTTCGAACATGATAATATTAAAATATGCGCGATAACTTTCCAAAAGCTTCGCAATCGCTGTATCTCTTGTATATTGCATAAAAATTCAACCTTTTGTTTACATAATCATCGTTCCGATTATTATATCACATTTTTATACTTTTTCAATTAACATTTTATAATCATTTAATATATTAAAAAACATCAAGGTATTGTATACAATTTTTACATACAAAAAACTCCTGCATAAATGCAGGAGTCAATTTCATTCCTTCTATTTTGTTCTGAGAATCTGGAGCAAATGTTCAAAATATTCTGGCAGAGGTGCTTCGTACTCTACATACTCCCCTGTTGTCGGGTGGATAAATCCTATCGTCATGGCATGTAATGTCTGCCCCTCCAGTTTAAAGGGACATTTGGCATTTCCATAGACTTCATCTCCAAGCAAAGGATGTCCAATACTTGTCATATGCACACGAATCTGATGTGTTCTTCCTGTCTCCAGCTGACATTCAATATAAGTATATTTGTCAAACCTCTCCAGCACTTTATAGTGAGTTACTGCAGGTTTTCCATTTTTCTCATTGATTGCCATTTTCTTGCGGTCGGTAGGATGCCTTCCTATGGGTGCATTGACTGTTCCTTCTTCTTCCATGATTCTTCCATAGACTATGGCTCTGTATTTGCGTGTAATCGAATGTTCCTTTAACTGCTGGGCAATTTTTCGATGTGCCTCATCATTTTTACAGATAATAATAGAACCTGTCGTATCCTTATCAATCCGATGAACAATACCAGGTCTGAGTACTCCATTAATACCTGATAATTCATCCTTACAATGAAACATGATCGCGTTGACCAGTGTTCCCTCATAATGTCCCGGAGCCGGATGTACTACCATATCTTTAGGTTTATTGACAATAAGGATATCCTTATCTTCATACAAGATATCCAGTGGTATATCCTGGGGTGGAATATCCGGTTCTTCACAATCTGGAATTTCAAATTGTACCTTATCGTCTACTTTGACTTTATAATTTGCCTTGACAACTGCATCATTTACGTATGCCTTTCCATCTTCTGAATATAAGATCTGGATAAAGACTCCAGATAATTACTGATGCATTTGTCAATGCGTTCGCCTTCCATTTCAGGCGTAATTTCCATTACAATTTCATTCATATAGATTCCTGTCTACTTTACATCTCGGAATTTCTTGGTTCTGAAAGACAGAAATTCCAGATCGCTTTCTTTGTATACAAAGAGAAGTAATATCACAAGATAGATTGCCGACAATGTGACATATATATCTGCCACATTAAATATCGGGAAATTAATCAGGCTGAAATACAGGAAATCAACCACATAATCCAGTTTCAATCTGTCTATCATGTTACCGATCGCACCACCCGCAATACATACCAGCGCAATGTGCAGCTTGGTATATTTACGCTGATTTGGTGTCTTTATAAGTACATACACAATTACCGCAAGAATTACTACAGCAATAAAGATAAAAAACAGTTTCTGATCCTGGAGCATACCAAATGCCGCTCCACGATTTTCAAGATAATTTAACTCAAATACACCGTCTATAATAGATATCGGCATCTGGTCTTTAAGATATACCACTGCAAAATGCTTCGTCAACTGATCCAGAAAAATCAGTACTGCAAGGAGTAAAATATCAGCGCCTAATAAAATAATCTTCTTCTTATTCATGCTCATCCTCTTCACTAAAATAGATTTCCTGAATACCTGACATAATCTCGTCCTTTGTTACAGAAGTATCTATAATTGCCTTACCCACTTTCTTCAAAAGAATGAACTTGATCTTATCGCCTTCCACTTTCTTATCGGAAGCAATAAGACGTAAAATTTCATTCGGATCAATATCGTCTATTGTAATAGGCAGATTGAACGGAACGAACATATCTCTGATTTCGTAATACTCTTCCATGGAAAGCAGTTCTCTCTTCCAGGAAATAAAAGCAGCGGCTACACAGCCAAGTGCCACACATTCTCCATGTAAAAGTTCAAAATTCTTTGCCTTTTCAATCGCATGTCCAATGGTATGACCGAAGTTGAGAATTGCTCTTTCTCCCTTCTCCGTAGGATCTTTCTCTACTACAAGCTTCTTATACGTACAGCTCTTGACCACCATATCCTCTAATGTATCCATGTCTCTTTCATGAATCTCATACATATTGTCAAGAATCCATTCATAGAATGACGCATTCTTGATCAGTCCATACTTCATGACTTCTCCCATGCCTGCATAGTACTGTCTGTCATCCAGTGTCTTCAGCACTGACAAATTCATATAGACTAATTTGGGCATATAAAATGCGCCTACCATATTTTTATACTGGTCAAAATCAACGCCTGTTTTGCCGCCTACGCTGCTGTCTACCTGCGCAAGTAATGTGGTAGGGATCTGTACAAAGTCGATACCTCTCAGATAGGTTGCAGCTGCAAATCCGGTAATATCTCCCACGACTCCTCCGCCTAATGCAAAAAGCATATCTTTTCTATCAAATTTATGCTGTATTAAAAATTCATAAATATCCTTTACCGTGTCCAGATTCTTGCTCTTTTCTCCATCCGGGAAAGAAAATACTACGACCGCTTTACATTTATCCTTTAATACCTCACATACTTCCTCACTGTATAAGTGATTTACCTTGGAATCTGTAATAATGCATAGCTTCTTATCTGCAATCTGAAACTGTTCCAGTTCAGAAGGAAGTGCTGCAAAATCCTGTTCAAATACAATATCATAAATTGGTTTGTTATTCTGATTAATTGTTAATCTCTGTGACATAAAGTCCTCCTGTATTCTTTTATTGATTGAAACAGAAAAAACTTCCTACTGTTAAGCAGGAAGTTTCTGTCATCATTCTTTACATTGCGTTATGAGATATCGGTGGTACATTGAATGTACCGGATACAATTTCCTGGAAATCGCCGGATATATCTACACAAGCCGGAGTAATAATAAAAATGTAATTAGAAATCTTCTGCAGATTACCGCTGATTGCATAAGTAGAACCAGATGCAAAATCAATAATTCTCTGTGCAATTTCTACATCAAGATTCTCAAGATTCAGAACTACTGTCTGGTTGTTAAGCAGTGTCTCTGTAATTTCTCTTGCATCATCTACGCTTGTTGGCTTAATTACACATACTTCCATGCCTGGTCCAGGTGCACGTTTTACCGAACGGATCGGTGTGACCTTCTGAGATACTTTCTTAGCAGGCTTCTCATCCTCATATGTATCTTCCCTGTGAATAACAGGTGCTTTCTTTATATTCTCAACTGGTTCATCGTCATCGTAGTAATCTTCACCGTCGTATTCATCTTCCATATCGCTCAGCTTCATCACGTTTAATAACTTGTCCACTACTCCCATATTCATTTCCCTTTCTTACTACAGCACCATGGTATATGCCTGATTCCCTTACACAGAAACTGCGTAATTCCGTTCTCCAAAGATACCGGTCCCTACTCTTACATAAGTCGCTCCCTCTGATACTGCCACAGCATAGTCACCAGTCATACCCATGGATAATACTTTCATACTTACATTATCAATGTTTTCACTGCTAATGTCAACCGATAATTTCTTTAATTGTTGAAAATATATACGATTTTCCTCCGAATTCTCTACATAAGGTGCAATTGTCATTAAACCCTGTATATGAACATGGGGAAGTTGTGCAATATCACGGACTAACTGTTTTGCTTCTTCACATCCTGTTCCGAACTTCGTTTCTTCTCCAGCAACATTAACTTCTACAAGAATATTCACATCTACATTTTTCTTTGCTGCTTCTTTACTGATTTCTTCTGCCAACCTGAGAGAATCCACGCTGTGAATCAGATATACCTTATCCACAATATACTTTACCTTATTTCTCTGTAGATGACCAATCATATGCCATCTGATATCCTTAGGCAGAACCTCGTATTTATCTACCAGCTCCTGTACTTTATTCTCTCCAAAGTCTCTACATCCTGTCTCATAGGCTTCTTTGAGCATTTCCACCGGTTTCGTCTTGCTGACAGCAATCAGTGTAACCTCACTGCGATTGCGTCCACTTTGTCTACAGGCTTCATCTATTGTATTTTCTACATGCTCTATATTCTCACGAATCATATTCTTTCTTACTCCTTCCTGATTCATTACTTATATGTGAACTGATTATTATCCACACTGGAAGCATCCAGAACAATTCTGTCGTATACTGTCAGTCCATACTGTGTATTGGAGCTTACAATTGCATATTCATCATTCTGCGCCAGAATCGTAATCTGTTTAAAATCAGCATATCCCTTATTCATGTTATACACGCCTATTAAAGTTCCTGATTTACTGACTGCCATTTTATCTGTAGAATCCGGCTTGTATATATAATCTCCGACATTCAGATTGGTATTATCTACATAAAATTCATCATCTGTAGAACTGTATACCGTGGTTTCTACAAATTGATATACTACATTTCCATTCTCGTCAAAGAACTCTTTGGATACACCATAATTTCCATTTGCTCCGCCTTTGCTCATATATTCAGCTGGAATAATGAAAAATTCTTTTTCTGCAATGGATGATAAGGGTATTTTCAGACCTTTTACATCATTCATGACAAGTTCAATATCTACAAATCTGTCCGTGCAGAAGGAAATACAGGAATTATTAAATCCAAGAACCGCATATGTGCCATCCGGCTGGTTCAGAATCTTGACAGAAGCCCATGAGCTTTCCTGTGTCTTGATAAATTTAACCTTAATATAGCCTTCTTCCTCAATCTGTGCTGCACGATCTTCCTCAATTGGTATTACCAATG
>OCSH01002247.1_pt1 | contig 11810 bp, 7 predicted proteins | sample 1538371 | NCBI WGS metagenome assembly OCSH01 (sample SAMN04571687, study PRJEB22368) | human gut metagenome | biome: human gut; material: stool | host: Homo sapiens | place: Luxembourg | collected 2012-06-01 | reverse complement strand
AACAAACAGGAAGAAAGCCCTTAACCATACAGCAAGAAATGTTTAGGGATGCGGATAAGATATTTTAAGGATGAATCTGATTTTAAAACCACACAATTCCTTACGGATGAAAAACTCCCCAATGTCCTTCTTTAAAAAAGTGAAACAATATATGACAGGAAGATATACATCTGACTATACATACAGGACAGAAATATGAAGTGAGGGCATATATGCACCCAAACTTTTTATGAAAATACAGGCACTCTTGAGAAGTATCAAGCGGCTGCATAAATGAAATTAAGAGAACAACCTAAAATTCCTGAAAAACGTAGTAAAGGCCGCCCTTTTATTAAATCTTCCCAAAGCCATAGATACCCCCCACAAACCACATATATTATAATGTTTATGCAATGAAATACGAAGGATGGTATGGATATAGCATTGCAATGCACTAATTAGCTCCGGATCATCCACATAATCGGAAAACATATTCCTCATCCATCTCAAGAAAAGAATAGTAGCGTGCAATTTATCTTTGTCATGACCGGCAGAATTACTGATGTTTGCACCTTCAACATTCCTCCAACATACAGGCTGCCCCGGCAAAGAAATAACACCCCCCGCATGACGGGCAAAAGCAGCCCACGTAGCATCATCCGAACACCAAGCCATAGGAAAATGAACAAAACCACCTGCCGACTGCCATATCTCCCGACTGAACACGTACTCTACGGCAGCCGAATCTATCTTTCCCTGTAACTTATCTAGCAGCAGCCGGTAACAAGACACACTTCCTTCTTCCAAAGGACGATTGGCACGTATCCGCTTGTTTTCACCATCAATGACAGCTAATGGAAAACGAAAGAAATATCCTCGCTGATGGTGTGGGCGCGACAAAGCCTCCATAACACGTTCCACACCATCAGCCGGCATCAAATCATCATCCGAGAAAAGCCAGATAAACGGCTCTGCAGACAGCTGGATACACCTCTCCCAATGGGCCACCAAATCTTTGCCCCCCATATTTTCGCTAAAGCGATGATACACCAGATTTACCTTATTCTGATAAGATTCCACAATCTTATCCAATCTTTCAGGACTTGCATCATCACCTATATATAACACGAACTCATCTTTATGGGCCTGAACTGCAATTGAGTCGAGCGTTTCCTTAAGGAAACGCCCCTTGTAGGCGGGAATAACAATTGCCAATTTCTTTATTTGCTCCACTTTACAAAGACTGCATATCGTTCAACTTCTTGTAATATCCATTCAAGGCTATCAGTTCATCGTGAGTTCCTCTTTCTACGATATCGCCTTCATAAAGTACACAAATTTCATCGGCATTCTTAATGGTACTCAATCTATGTGCGATAGCGATAGTAGTACGCGATTTCATCAAACGCTCCAACGCTTCCTGAACCAAACGCTCGGACTCTGTGTCAAGAGCCGAAGTAGCCTCATCTAATATAAGGATAGGAGGATTTTTCAAAATTGCACGGGCTATACTGACACGCTGACGCTGACCACCGGACAAACGCCCTCCACGATCACCAATCATCGTGTCATATCCTTTTTCCGTTTCCATAATGAAATCATGTGCATTCGCTATCTTGGCAGCTTCTATTACTTGCTCCATAGTGGCATTCTCTACACCAAAAGTAATATTGTTATAGAAGGTGTCATTAAACAGAATAGCTTCCTGATTTACATTACCAATCAGAGAACGTAAACTGTGGATGGATACATCTTTCACATTCTTGCCGTCAATCAGCAATGCACCCTCCGATACATCGTGATAACGCGGTACCAAGTCCACTAAAGTAGACTTTCCGGAACCAGACTGACCCACCAGCGCAATCGTTTTTCCTTTAGGAACAGTCAGATTGATATGGTTCAAGACCGGACGCCCTTCTACATAGCTGAAACTTACATTTTTAAACTCTAACTTATCTGTGAAAGCGTCCAATGGCAAAGGCTGCTCCGGCTCTACGATATGATTTTCCGCTTTCAATATCATATCAATTCGCTCCATACTGGCCAATCCCTGCGGAATATTATAAAATGCTCTTGAAAATTCTTTCAAAGGATTGATGATACTATAAAGGATAATCAGATAAAATATGAAAGTAGCCGCATCCATCGGAGCATAGTTTGTATTTAAGATTAAAGCACCGCCAAACAACAGCACGGTCACAATCACACAAGTGCCTAAAAACTCACTCATGGGGTGGGCTGAACTTTGCCGGATAATCATCTCGTTCATTGCATCGCGGAAGTCATTGTTTGTTTTAGAGAACCGGGCAGACATTTTGCTTTCGGCTATAAACGCTTTGATAACCCTTAAACCTCCTAATGTTTCATCCAATTGGGACATAATATCTCCCCATTGCGCCTGTGCTGTAGAGGACTGTCTTTTCAGCTTCCGGCTGACAACCCCCATTATCCAACCTGTCAGAGGTAAAATAAAGATAACAAAAAGCGTCATTTGCCAACTTACCGAAAACAGAGTGACAAAACAAACCAAAAGAGCGATAGGATTACGGATAAGCATATCGATGGAACTGGTCAACGAGTTCTCCACCACCGTAACATCCGCACTCATACGGGCTATGATATCTCCTTTACGTTCTTCTGAGAAAAAACTCAAAGGAAGACTTAACACTTTATTATAAACCTGAATACGGATATCCCGGACAATACCTGTACGCAAAGGTACCATGACAGCCGCAGAAGCAAAATAACCGGCAGTTTTCAACATAGTCATAAAGATAAGTATTCCTCCCATCATGGCAAGTGTATAGAACGCACCATTTGTAGCCACAAAATTGCTCACAAAGTAATAGGCATTATTTATGAGTACATCCTTATCCAAATTATGAATATCCATAGGAATGTACTCATAAGACTTGGTATCAATTTTGAACAGAATGTTCAAAATTGGCACAATCGCCATGAACGAAAACACATTAAGCCATTGCGACAGAAAGTTCAGTATCAATGCCCATGTCAAATATTTGCGGTATGGAAGAATATACCGCTTCAACAAACTAAAGAACTGTTTCAGCATAATTATCAATTATATATAATGCCGCAAAGGTAACAAAAAAGAAATAATCACCCAAGATTACCCCACTTTATCCCCTAATATTTGTTCATACACGGCAAGCCTTCTTTCCTGCATCTGTCCGGGGTTATATACTTGCCGCAAACTGTCTTCCGCATGGGTAACCAACTGTCTCTGCAACTGCGGATTACTTGACAAGGCTATGACAGCTTCTGCAAATCCGGCAGGGTCATCAACAATCAAGCAATCTTCACCATCCTTAAAATCAATGCCTTCCACACCCTTTGCCGTCGTTACAAAAGGTACTTTTGACAATACAGCATCTAATATTTTCATACGCATACCACTACCGATACGTATTGGAACAACAGCAACACTGCCTTTTAAAAAAGAGCCCAGATCTTCCACATAGCCTGCCAGCTTCAATTCCGGGTATTCGGACTGCAAACGATTGATACACTCTCCACGCCATTTACCAATTACTTGCAATGTAAACAAAAAATGACGTTTACGCAGATGCGGAATCACTTCGTGACAGAACCATGCCACGGCATCCAGATTGGGAAAATGATCCTCACTTCCCACAAAAGTCAGGCGTCCGCTTTGGACCGGAACAAAAGGCTGTTCCAGCCTGTCACCCACTTGCACCACAGCCGGAGAAGTGTAGATATTATGGTCTTTCCGTCCTATGAAGTCCTCCATAATTTTACGGTCTACTTCAGTCAGAACAATAACATCTTTATATTTCAATAATGCACTGCGCTCAAAATCCTTTGCTATATGAAACAACATCCTGTCACCGGCAGTCTGTTCCCTGAACAAAGCAATCTCCTTTTCATTACGGATGTAGCGGAGTTCATGATGCACAAAAATAGTCTGTACATTTTCAGGCAACAAGAATCCCAATGACAACAGTTCATAAAACTCTACTTGAATAATATCAAAACCTGAATGAGCCACCTGAGAAACATACTCCACATACCCCTGGTCTAGCGGCTGAAAACAAGAGCTGAACAAAGTACTCTTTCCCCGTACTAAATCCACAACTTCGCCCGTTTCATCCGTCCATATCTGTTGCCGGTTCATTTTACGGGTTACAGACGCATGTATCTTTTGCAGCCATTTATAATAAAAAGGATGTTTAATTTTGGGTAATCTGACAGTTTTAGTTTTAGGAGTATAAATAAAGAAATCCACATTATCCCAAATTTTCTTCAATGACTCTACATCTTGCATACGTCTCCCTGTTTCAGGATAAAGCAATACAGATACGGCCATCTTATGACGCAAATACTCCACCATATTAAAGAAAGCTTGATTACCGCCCGAATCCAGCGGATAAGGAATGTACGGAATAATAAAAAGAATTTTCTTTCTCATACTAATTGAATTTAAACAATAGTCTAATGTCTAATTTAATTTTTAGTTTAATACAGCAAATGCTATGTAATGTATAATGCAAAGGTACAAGAAAGACTGCATACTAAAATGTTAATTATCGTTTCTTTTTAAAAGTTCAACAAAATTCCTGTTTTTTGAAAAAAAAACAAAGAAGCAACTTGTTTATTTACCTGTATAACATTACATTTGTAGAAATAAAACAAGAACTAACTTAACAATAAAGCATGAATGCACTTCCCTTGGTCAGTGTAGTGGTACCTAATTATAATTATAAACGATACCTCAATCTACGAATTCAGAGTATTCTGCAACAGACCTATCAGAATATCGAACTGATTTTACTTGATGATGCCTCAACAGACGGTAGCGAAGAGGTATTATCGGACTATCAAGACCATGCCAAAGTGAGCCATATTCTATTAAACGAACACAACACCGGAAATCCATTTAAACAATGGTTTAAAGGCATGCAATTAGCCAAAGGAAAATATATATGGATAGCCGAAGCCGATGACTTGTGTGAGCTTACTTTTTTAGAGAAAGTAGTTCCTTTAATGGAGAAATACCAACAAGCCGCCGTATGCTTTGCCGGTTCCAAGTATATTGATAAAGACGGTAATGTGCTGAGTTACGACATGAACAAATGGAAATCTGCCATACCTCCATACGCCGTATTCAATGGGAAGACTTATGCCGAACATAACCTTTACTGGCGCAGCTATATAGCCAATGCAAGCTCGGCCATTTTCAGAAAAAGCATGGTAAATGCCCAAAATATGGAACAATGCCTGCAAATGCGCTACAGCGGCGACTGGCTGTTCTGGTTTTATATGGCAATGCAAGGAGACATTATAGAAAGATATGAAGTACTGAATTACTTCAGACAACATACCCAGAAAGTTACCGTCAAAGCTGAAAACAACGGAGGGGGTAAGAGCGAAGATATTGAGATAGTCCGCATTATGGAGCAACACCTTACCCACCTGAGCAGATACAAACGGTGCATACGAAGGGGAATGCTTTACAACCGCATTGCCAAACTAAGCACAACAGACCGGGTAAAACTGCAATTATGGGAACTCCTCCGGCAGAAATTAAACGGAACGCGGAAAGACGGACGTCTGGAGCGCCTCAACCGGATAGCACGGCTATTCTATCCTTTTGTTCTGACTATGAAAAGAGACCGCCTTACTCCTTCCCGAGAAATAGGATAAGAAACGGAAACTGCTTGCCCATATTTTCGGGCGGACTCACATGTCTGCCCCTAAAGTGAACAAATTGGCAGCCAATTTTACTTTTGGCATACCCTCTTTTGATATTTCTAAAATTCTGTTTACCTTTGTTGTCAATCATCCGGATTGATTCAAACAAATGCAAACTTTACTAAAACAAATGAAATATCTCCGTTCACTCATGCAGCAATCTGTAACAGCATGTAAGAATCAGGCTAAGCTTATCCAACAGTTTACTCTTTCTTTACTTTACTTATTAATCATACATATAGTTGCTTTACTTTTTTTCTTCCTGTTCCGGCTTGTCCTGTTCACCTCAATAGATTATCAGTTTCCTCCCGATATACAAAACAACTTTCTCATGCAAGCCACTGCATTTATAAAAGGGCTATGGTTTGACAATGTTATAGCTTGCTACATATTGCTGTTACCATTAGTCATTTTATGGATAACTGCTCTCTGCAACTATCACTCCAAGTGGGTATTCAGATTTATCTCTATCTTTTTCATTCTATTTTATTCACTGTCGTTCATTATTTCGGCAGCCAACATCCCTTATTTCTCCTATTTTTTTAAAACAATCAATTCTTCCATTTACAATTGGTTCGGATATGGAGCCACTACTGCCGGAATGGTATTGGGTGAGACATCGTTCTATTTCCCTATTTTTCTAGGACTGATATCTATTCTTCTGCTGTCAGGAAGTGTACTACGGTTATCTTCTTATTTCTATCATCTCATCAATTCGAAATCTACTTCCATCAGCCCGATAAACCGCCTATGTATATTCGCCGCCGGTGCTGTTTGTATAGGACTTTGTCTATTCGGAATACGGGGACGCATGGGATATAACCCCATCAGGGTAAGTCAAGCATACTATTGTACCGATCCATTCCTGAATCAGCTAGGGGTTAATCCTGTCTTTAATCTACTTACCAGCACACTGGATGATAACCGTAAGGAAAACCGCTATCTTCACCTGATGCCGGAACAGGAGGCAATAACCAATATGCAAAGTATATTGCAAAGAAAAGGAATAGAAGGCATCTCCCCCATTGCACGTGAAGTGAAATGCGCAGCCGTCCCTACACAAAAGAATGTTGTTCTTATTTTCATGGAATCGATGTCGGCCAACTTGATGGAGCATTTCGGATCTACCAAAAAACTGACTCCTTTCCTAGACAGCCTTTATCTGGAATCTCTCAGTTTTGACCATTTTTATTCAGCGGGCATACATACCAACCACGGAATGTATGCCACCCTCTACTCTTTCCCTGCCATCATGAAACGGAATGCCATGAAAGGAGCAGTGGTACCTGTCTATTCGGGATTGCCCACCGTATTAAAGGATAATAGCTATCGGAACCTGTTCTTCATGACGCACGAATCACAATACGATAATATGAACGCTTTTCTCCGCACTAACGGATTTGATGAAATATATGCACAAGAAAACTACCCAAAGGATAAAGTCGTTAACAGCTTTGGTGTACAAGACGATTTCCTATATCAATATGCCTTGCCCATTCTGAACAAAAGAGCAGAAGAAAGACAACCTTTCTTTACCGTATTGCTTTCTATCAGCAACCATCCCTCGTATGTGATACCTGACTATTTCAAACCACACAGCACAAAGCTTGAAGATCAGATTGTGGAATACGCGGACTGGGCCATCCGGCAATTCATGCAAGAAGCACGCAAACAACCCTGGTTTGAAAATACAATCTTTGTTTTGCTGGGTGACCATGGGAAATTGGTAGGAAGTCCGGACTGTGAAATACCACAATCCTACAACCATGTTCCACTAATGATTTACGGAAAAGGCATCAAGCCCGAAATCAGACAAGAGCCTGGCGGCCAGACTGATGTGGCACCGACTTTACTCGGACTGCTGAACATGAGTTATACCCAAAACGACTTCGGCATAAATTTGTTAACAGAACAACGCCCGTATGTCTATTTCTCCGCCGATAATTTGATAGCGGCTACAGATACAACCCACCTATATATTTATTCTCCACATGACCGGCAGGAATTCAAATATAAGAAGCAAGGAAATGCCTTGCAACTTGTAACAGGGGAGGACAGTACATTCTACATGATGAAAAAATACTGTTTCTCCACATTGCAGAGTGCGGAGTATCTGGTAAAAGAGCACAAGACTGTCAATAAAGCTACCGGACAATAAGGTGGGACGGGGTTCACCGCCTTGCCTTCCTTAACGGTCATACCCCAACTTCTCCTCGTTATAATCAGAGGCTATGTAGGTAGGACGGCCTTTGGTCTCCTTGAAAATGCGCCCCACGTACTCTCCTATAATTCCCAAAGAGAAAAGCTGGATGCCACCTAAAAAGAGCATGACAATGATCAAAGTGGGGAAGCCGGCCGTTTCATCACCATAAAGCACGGTCTTTATCAGAAAATAAATGGCATAAATAAAACTGGAGATTGAACAGAGCACTCCGCATACCGTGGCAATACGCAAAGGGGCGATAGAGAAAGAGGTTATCCCTTCGACAGCCAGATTCAACAGCTTGAGAAAGTTCCAGGAGGAATGGCCCATCAGCCTGTCTCCGCGATCAAACTCAATGCTTTTCTTCTGATAGCCTATCCAGCAAAACAATCCTTTTGTATAACGCTCGCATTCGCGCAGACGACGCAACGTGAGCACACAACGACGGTCCAGAAGCCTGAAATCGCCCACATTGGGCAAAATATCAATACGGCTCATCCGCTGAAGTATACCATAAAAAGCCAGAGAGAACTGACGACGCAACCAGCTTTCCTCGCCACGGGTACGCCGTTTGGCATAAATGTCATCATATCCTTCTTCCCAATATTCCAGCATCTGGTCTACCAGTTCCGGAGGGTCCTGCAAATCAGCATCCATCACAACGCAGCAATCGCCGGTGGCGTAATCAAAACCCGCCAGCATGGCTACCTCTTTACCAAAGTTACGCGAAAGGTTGACATAATTCACCCGCTTGTCCTGCTGCCTCAGCCGGCGGAGGCATTCCAGCGTAGTGTCGCTGCTGCCATCATTGACAAACAGGATTTCCCACTCATAAACGGCATTGCGGTTGACAAGCTCTATCAAACGTTGATACAGAGTGGGCAGCATCGCTTCCTCATTATATACCGGAATCAAAAGAGTCACTTTCTTCATATCATTCTTCACTATCATAAAGACTCCTCAAAGATATTACTTTTGTTTGAAAACAAACCTCACTAATAAAAAATTTACCGGAATGGCAATGAGAAACACTGGGATGGGAGCCAACGGACGGGAAAAACCCAACCGCAGAAAGAGATTCAACAATCCGATATGTATCAGATAATTTGTCAGATGTGCCCCCCCGAAGCCAAAAGCTTTCTTCCAGGAAGGAGGCTGCCCGAAAGTAAAATAAGCCGTAAGATAAAAGTTGGCAACAAAACTCAGCACATATCCCAAGGTATAGGCTACATTGACCTGAATGAATTTTTGCAAGACAAAATAAATGCCATAGTGCAGCCCTGTAGCAAAAAGGCCTACCATTACAAATCGCAGGAACTCGGGTATCTGTTTCAGTTTATTCATTTTCATTGATTTAAAATGCAAAGTTAGGTATTACTAAAGAATTATTCGTACTTTTGCGACAGTAAATATAAAAGACCGAAAAATATATGTCAGACAAGAAAAAAGCATTTTGGTTCATAGCCTTACTAAGCACACTTGTAATAATCCCCTTTTTGGGAGAAACTATTTTTTACTCTAAAGGGGAACCGCGCGAAGCAATTGTGGCATACTCGATGTTGGAAAGCGGCAACTGGATATTGCCTTTGAACTACGGAACAGACATCGCCTATAAACCTCCTTTCCTGTATTGGTCTATTGCAGCTATTTCCGCCATTTTCGGAGGGGTGAGCGAATTCTCGTCCCGTCTGCCGTCCGCTATCGCTTTTCTAGCTATGCAGTTCGTGTTTTTCGGATTCGTAGCCCGCTATAAGGATACAAAGACAGCAGTCATTACCTCCCTTTTACTGCTCACTTCATTCGAAGTGCACCGGGCGGCGGTGGCTTGCAGGCTGGATATGCTACAGGTTTCCTTCATCGTCATCTCACTTTGCTTACTATTTCGCTGGGACGAAAAAGGCTGCAAGGGAATACCTTGGACGGCTGTCGTGCTGATGGCATGCGGCACGCTGACCAAAGGACCTGTGGGTTCTATATTCCCCTGTATGTGTATCGGTATTTACCAGCTGATACGGGGACGCTCATTCGGCAAGACTTTCCTTTCCTTATTCGGAATCGGGCTGCTTTCCCTTATTCCATTGGGAATCTGGTTTTATGCGGCCTGGCTACAGGGAGGACAGCCGTTTATGGACCTGATGCTGGAGGAAAACACCGGACGCTTTGTCGGCAAAATGTCATACCCGTCGCATCACAACCCTTTATGGTATAACTTCCTGACCATTATATGGGGGTGGACACCTTGGACATTGGTCTTGCTTATCTCACTATTCGGACTGAAATGGAATGAAATGCACCTGCTGCCCGCAGGAAACTCTTTCACCGGACGCATCAGGAAGGTTTGGGATAACATCCGCTCACAATCCCCCATACAGCTGTTTATCTGGATAGTGATTATCGCTATTTTTGTCTTCTATTGTATTCCTAAAAGCAAACGCAGCGTCTATTTGTTGCCTATCTATCCATTTATGGCTGTACTGATTGCCCAGTATCTGGAGGCGTTAATGCAAAAAGGGGCGAAAGTGTTCAAAATATCGGCTTATATCTTCGCCTCGCTCTGTTTGTTACTCACCGCGGTGTTTTTTGCTGTACGCTGTCAGATGATACCGGACAGCATATGGGGCAACGGACGTCATGCTGCCGAAAACATAGCGTTTATGCAAGCTTTGGAAAGCACGTCCTTTTCTATTTCCAAATGGCTGATTATAGTATTGCCGGTAGTGGCTGCCATCTGTACATTAAGGCTGGTTATCAAAAAAAGTGGTACGGGGTCACTCCTCTATGGAATCATCGGTTGTGTTCTTTGCCTGTTTGTCGCTTTAGACGGTGTATATCAGCCAACAATACTAGCTGTAAAATCCGATAAGCATCTGGCAGAGGATATCAGAAAACATGTGCCTGAAGGAGTCGTTTATTCATATACAGACAGAATGATACGGTTTTATTGTACAAATTATTATATGAATAACCAAATGCGGAATTTCACACTGGAAAATCCGCAAGAAGGGTATGTCATACTTTCTGCAAATGCACAAGAGGAGTTTTTAAAGAATTACAATGCAAAGTATCAGCTGGAAGAGGTCTTCCATACAGATTACAGAAGTTGCGACTTACGCAATACGGTAATCATGTACAAGTTCAACGAGAAACAGAAATAGTTATATCCGGCAGATTCTGCACCGATTGGGACGCGGACTATATGAATTCCATACTGATTTCCGCGTCCAAGTTTTACTATCTGTTCCCTAAATCATCATAAACGGTTTGCAATATCGCCTTACCCTTATCCAGACGGGATTCGTCAGCTTCAGGCTCATCAAAAAGAATACTGCCGGAATTATTATCAAACACCGTCACCCCTGTACTGTCTCTGAATGAGAACCCATTATTGAAACTATAAAAGGCAAAAGGATACTTATAATCACTTCCCAATACATTACGGCTAAACGTAAATGCAGTATGTTCCAACCCAAGCTGCCCCAACAAAGTGGCTGCCAAATCGGTCTGATTCATAATCTTGTCCACCTGCATAGGCTGTTTTACCGCTCCACCTAACCATAACAAGGGAATATGATAAAAACGAGGCATCGCATTAGACCCCTCACGCGGGTAATAGAAACCATGATCGGGAAGGCAGATAACTAAAAGATCTTTCCATGCGGGAGTCTGCTTCAACCGGTCAACAAACTTACCCAGACATTCATCTGTATAAGCAAAGGCATTGGGAATTTTATCTTCCAGCCGGTGATAAGGAACTTCGAAAGGTTCATGACTGCTAAGTGTCAGAAACGCAGTATGCCAAGACCCTTCTTCCTTCCGGTTTCTTAACTGATTATATAAATACCTCAAATCCGCAGTTAAATTTTCAACAACTCTCAAATAATTTTTTACCGTGCAT
>OCSH01002243.1_pt1 | contig 11832 bp, 8 predicted proteins | sample 1538371 | NCBI WGS metagenome assembly OCSH01 (sample SAMN04571687, study PRJEB22368) | human gut metagenome | biome: human gut; material: stool | host: Homo sapiens | place: Luxembourg | collected 2012-06-01 | reverse complement strand
GTTAGCCTTTTCTTTGGTAGTTAGCGCAACTGCAAGCCCTTTAATTAAGGATTGCTGTACGGTAATGTCTGCAATTATTGACCAGCTCTATTCTGCAATAAAAGGAAAAGGATATTCATATAGACAAATCTTTGAAATTGTAAATGAACGAAACAAACAACTTGAATATTCAAACATCCTTTCAGCAAGCCAAGAAAAGGGAATGGTAAACAGGGAAGATTTGAACTTAGATATTCAATTTGAGCGAAGCAATATCAATACTTATAAAGTTGTGAGAAAAGGCGATTATGTAATTCATTTACGTTCATTTCAAGGAGGTTATGCGTTTTCTGATAAGATTGGCGTATGCAGTCCTGCATATACAATATTGCGTCCGAATGATTTGTTGGAGTTTAGGTATCTGTCATATTATTTCACCTCGCAAAAATTTATCAAATCGCTGATTATTGTTACTTATGGCATTCGAGATGGGCGTTCGATAAATGTTGAAGAGTGGCTTGATATGAAAACTACAATTCCACAAAAAGAACAACAACGTCATATAGTGGATACTATTAGAAATATTGAGAAGAAAATCGAAAACGAAGAACTCTATGCGTCCTATTTATCAAAACAGAAGCAGTACTTGCTCCGTCAATTGTTTATATAAACATTTGACGGAGCAAGTACAATTTTTGCGAAATGTATAAATCACAGAGTGATATATTACTTTCCAATAGAGTATCAACTGAGGTAAGTAGCTTTATTCTATTGTCTTTGGCAGGCGTGGCAGGAATCGAAAATGACATACGAAGTATATCGTCCCCGTTCAAGTTGGCTATTGCCCCATTACCACCTTGCAATGAGTTCCAAATGTACCTACGGTACTTATTAGTCTGGAATAACCATTTTACAATAGGTTCCTTTGAACGATATATACCGCAAAAAGCACCAACAGTTATAGGGGTTGAGCAATCGCCGTCGTAAAATGAGGATTTTCCAACTAATGAGGAGCTTCCGTTTGCCATACATATAACAATGTCACCAGTTTGCAACTGTTGCTCTGTTAGTATTTGCTTGTTTACAGACACTATATTATTATGATAATCAAGCGAGCTTCCGTTGATAATATTGTTAGACCGCATAACGAAAATTCCATTGCTTTCAACAACATCATCGCTGCTATAAGTCAAACCACGAATATATGAGCCAACATCACGCAAACGTATCTTATTGGAATAGTTTTCATTAAATGTTTTTTCAATAATTGCAGACTTTAGTTTTTTCAAATCCTCAATGATTTTGTTTTGGGTAGCTATGCGCTCGTCTATGAGAGATAATAGACGTGTTATCTTCTTTTGCTCCTCAATGTTTGGATGATAGACTCTAATCTGTTTTAGGTTTTCCCCATATAAGTGTACAACGGAAACACCTTGGGCAACACGAGCGATGTCTTTTTTACGAGCACCATTTAGTTGATAGGCAAAGAATCCTCTATCATCATGTTTGAGTCTTATGATGTTCAAATCTCCACCTAACAGGATGTTGTCAAACGGGACACACCGAGCTGTTGAAATGTCTATAGCAGTTTCTCCAGAACATGGGATTATGACATCATTAGCCTTACTTTTAACCAGCGATGATGAGTCCAACTCTGTTCTACTATATACCTCATCAATAATTTCAGACTTGTACTTGGTATAAAGTTCACCATACAATATACAAGGAGAGCCTTGTTCAGATAATTGGTCTTTCGATATTCCACGGCCTTTGGTTATTTCAGAGATTTTGCCCAATGTGGTTTCTACCCACTCCCCACTAAACTCCGGGAATCTCAAATGGGGAGCATTAAGGACTTTTTTATCTTTATTATCTGCCATAGTTTTCATTTTTTCTATTTACACATATATAACTTGTTGTCACATATCGTGATTGCAAGAATCCGCATCAACGAAATTATCTGAAAGCGTTGCCTCTATATCTTCGATAGTAGGCAATTGGCTTTGTATATTCTCTGGCATAAGCTTTGACAGCTGATATTCAGAGATTCCTATCGGCTGATTTGTCGATTCAAGGGCATACTGTGCCATCACGTTATTCTTCGTCTTGCAGATGAGCAATCCGATAGTGGGGTTGTCTGTCGGTTTCTTCTTGATGTGATTGACCGCACTCACATACACCCCTAATTGTCCCAAGTGTTCTCCTTTGAATTTTGTGACCTTCAACTCTACAACCACATAACAGCGTAGCTCCAAATGATAGAAAAGCAAGTCAGGATATACAGTGTCTTCCCCCACTTGCAATGGAACTTGACTTCCAACAAAAGCAAAGCCAGTACCTAATTCAAGCAAGAAACGAGTGACGTTGTGGGTAAGTGCTTGCTCTAACTCTCGCTCCCTGTATTCACCGTCAAGCGTGAGGAAATCGAAGTTATAAGGGTCTTTCAATGTTTGAGCAGCCAATTCGCTTTGAGGGTTAGCCAGCAGTCTGTTGAAATTGTTCACGGCCTTTCCCTGTCGCTCATATAGGTTGGTATCAAGGTAATTAAGCAGAACAGCACGGCTCCAACCATTTTCAACGGTCTTCTTCAGGTAGAATACGGCACGACTTACATCCTTGCACTGCGATATGATATACAAATGATGTCCCCATGGAACAGAGAAGAAAACGTCCTCGCTGATATGGGCAACAGGTTGTTGCGCTTTTGCATCGTCTAATTGTGCAACAGCTTGTTGCACAATTGTATTTTCTTGATTATAAAAGAGATACCACTGTCTGATGTATTGCAAGTTTCTATGAGACAATCCTTTCATATCTGGAAACTCAGCCATAAGTTCACGGCTTAGTTCTTTAAGCCATCCATCTCCCCAAGAGGCGGATTTCTGCTTCTCACAGATGTCTGCACCCATGCGCCAGTAAAGGCGGAGCAATTCTGTATTCACCTTGATTGCCGCCCTTATTTGCGCACTACGAATATCTTGCTTCAATTGCGACACCCACCTCTTGAAGTCGCTATTGCTTGCCATTGTCATATTCTCTGCCATTGCTTACAATTCCTTATTACTCTGTTCCATTGCTAATATTCTACCAAACTGGTGGAAAATTGGAAATCACAATTTGCGACATCCAATTTTTCAAACTATTCCCAATTCTTTTAGATATGCTTCTATCTCCTTGTCCAACTCTGCACGTTTGGTTTCCAGTTCCTTGATTCCCGCCATAACTGCCTTGATGTCGATGGGTTCTTCTTCCTCGAAGGTATCGACATATCGGGGGATATTGAGGTTATAGTCGTTGTCGGCAACCTCCTGCAGGGTGGCGAGGTGACTGTATTTCTCTATCTCCTTGCGCTCACGATAGGTATCTACAATCTTCTTGATGTGCTGCGGACGGAGTTTGTTCTGCGTCTTCACCTTTTCAAACTCCTTGCTGGCATCAATGAACAGGATGTTATCGTCTTCCTTGCGGCATTTCTTCATCACAAGGATGCAGGTAGGGATGCTTGTGCCATAGAAGATGTTGGCTGGAAGTCCGATGATGGCATCAATATAGTTCTTTTTCTCAATAAGGAAGCGACGGATGACACCCTCGGCATTGCCACGGAAGAGCACACCGTGAGGAGCCACACAAGCCATTGTGCCACCCTCGTTCAGATGGTAAATCATGTGCAGGATAAAGGCGTAGTCGGCTGTCTTGCGTGGAGCGAGACGACCTGCCTTGCTGAAACGATCATCGTTGTTGAACTTTTCAGCTGCACTCCATTCGGCAGAGAAAGGAGGATTGGCCACTACGGCATCAAACTGCTCCTCTGAAAAGGCATCAGCTTCGAGCGTATCGCCATTCTCTATACAGAAATCGCTGAATTTCACACCATGAAGCAGCATATTCATGCGTGCAAGGTTGAAGGTAGTAGGGTTCTTTTCCTGACCGTATATCAAATCCGCTTTGCCATTGCGTGCCGTGCGGAGCAGCAGCGAGCCAGAGCCACAAGTCGGGTCATAGACATTTTTAAGTCGGGTCTTTCCTGTTGTAACGATGTCGGCAAGTATCTGGCTCACCTCCTGTGGGGTATAAAACTCTCCTGCCTTCTTTCCTGCACCTGCGGCAAACTGACCTATCATGTATTCGTAGGCATCACCGAGGATGTCAATGTCGGAAGCCTCACTCAGACCGAAGTCAATATCATCAAGTGCCAACAGTACGTTGCTGATAAGCGTGTTCTTGTCATCGGCAGTCTTGCCTAACTTAGGCGATGCGAGGTCAATGTCAGAGAAGAGTCCTCCGAAATCTTCCTCACTATCGTGCCCGATAGTGCTGTCTTCTATCTTCTTCAACGAGCGTTCGAGCATGGGCAGGATATTCTCCTTGCGCTTGATTGCTTCAATAACAGATGAATACAGGAAATCCGGCTCTATGAAGTAACCCAAGTTCTCCATACTTATTTCCCTTATTTCGTCTTTCAGCTCCTGCTGGTCACTCGCCCAAGCCTCCTTGAAGGTCATCTCGTCCGCTTCCAGTTCGCCATCGATATACATCTCTATCTTCTCCGACAGATACTTGTAGAAGATGAATCCGAGGGTGAAATACATAAAGTCACTTGCCGACATATTGCCTCGCAAGGTATTTGCCACAGTCCAAAGCTGTGTGCGCAGTTTTTGTTGTAACTCTTCGCTCATATTTTGCCAAATTTTCTTTTATTTTTTTTGGGACAAATCAATCATTCTCTGAATCAAAAACATTCCATGATATACAATGCAGAGAACCACCTACATTATGGTCTGCCGCATTGAAAGTCAGTTCATTTGAATCTATCTTGACGATTGTATCTACCTGTAAATACTCTTTTAATTGCTCAACAGCTAATTCATCCGCTGGCTCATTAAGGGTTGGCATTAGAACTACTTTGCCTACCTGTAAATAGTTAATGTAAATCCAAGAATTATCAGATTTCTTATCACCAAAGCCAAACTCTTTTATTTTGAAATATGGTGAAAGCCTTTCAAACAATTTGGCACGATAATCCAAATCGTAATCCTGATAATTGGACAACAAGATGGTTTCTTCATCAATCGCATGCAATATTCCATCAGCATGGCATAGTGGTAGTTCATTATTTCGTCTTGCTTCTTCCACTTCATGCGGATCAACAGGAATCCATATTACTTGTTTTCCACTGGCTTGCTCAATCCTTTTTGTTATTTCAAACGGTTGCATGTCTGCATTCTCAGCAAACACTTTCTCCGTCAATATCATCTTATTTCCACAAACGACAACATTGCCGCCATCCAATATTACATTGCAATCTACAATTTCCTTACCTGTAAGAAAATCACATTGAGCATTGTCTGTAATATATTGTCGGTCGCTCTCGACTTTCCAAAGATAATCGGGGCGGTACATGTACCGCATGAACTTGTTTTCACCAATCTGTATTGGCATATAATCACGAGCCCAAATATCCTTGGTGTTGCGGATTTTTTTCTCTACAATAATGCCATTCTCTCTTAATGCATCCTTTATAGCTTTAGCACAGCTTCTATAACCTTCTGTGAGGCACGCAGAGAAGAAAACTCTATTTGTCTTATTGTCTTGCATACTTTATTCCCAACTAAATGTACTAATAATGTTTCTCAACTTTGTCGTCAAGCTTTTCAGAAGCCAAGAGCGTTGAAGAAGGCGAAGCCCTTTCTTCTGCTTGATGGCACGCTGTAGTATTTCCGGCTTCTCACGTTGCAGATAGTCGTACTCCTGTACATACTTGACAAGAGCCTTTTCATCAATGTCTTCCTCCTTTGCCAAATCGGAAATGGCACGCAAACGAGCTTCTGTAACATATTTCGTGAGGCGGCTCTCCAAGTCTATCGTTCCGTCTGCCTTGCTGCGGGTGAAACCCTCATGGTCGTTATCGACATTCTCACGGATGAAGTTATCTATGATGCGTGTCTTGTTGCGCATCACTGGGTCTTTTATCATCGTGTCTATGATATGCTGACGCTTTTCTCCATAATCCTCACTGTCAGGATTGAGGTCGGCTATCAGTTCAAGAATGTATGCTACATTGATGACATCGCTGTGAAGCAGTTCAAGGCAGAAGTCTATGTCGGTGATTTCTCCTTGCTGGTCTTCTGCCACCATGCTTGTGGATTCGTCTGTCCCCTTTTCCTGTTCATCATTCTCATTTGAGATAAAGCCAAGTGTCATGTCAAGATACTTGGAACGATAGTCATTGAACTGCTGGTCAGTCATTTCCCACGCAGGGTCATCAGCATCAAACTCCTCGTATATCTGTATCTCGGAACGTTTCTTGATAATGTCTCTGAATGCAAGGATGAAAGTTCGCTTGTCGTATTCGTTTTGGATGCGGTCAACGGATGCCATGTCGGGGTAACGGGTCAAGAAAGTATGGCACAGGGCATTCAGTTCCTTCTTCACATCCTCGAATGGCGCACGAAGCACAAAGCCCAACGCTTCGGGAGCATTGGTGTTGCTAAACAGTTTGACTGCCTTATCCACATTGTCTTTCAGATTGCGGAAGCATACCACTTTGCCAAACCGCTTCTTTTCGTTGAGCACTCGGTTGGTACGGCTGAATGCTTGCAGGAGTCCATGGTATTCCAAGTTCTTATCCACATAGAGCGTGTTGAGTTTCTTGGCATCAAAGCCTGTGAGGAACATTCCGACAACCAACAGAAGGTCGAGCGGCTCCATGTCGGCACGCTTCTTCTTCATGCGCAGGTTGATGTCGTCATAATAGGCACTGAAGTTGTCGGTCGAGAAATTGGTGTGGAACATTTCATTGTAATCGTCCATGATAGCCTGCAACTCGTCTGCCGTCACCTTATCGTTGGCGAAACCCATGTTCATGCCCGTCTGCTCGTCATCCTGGCTGTCATTGGCAGCGTAGGTGAACACCGCACCGATGCGTATCTTCGGATTGAGTTCCTTGAATATCTTGTAGTAGCGAAGCAGCATGGGTACAGACTGTATGGCAAACAGAGCATTGAAATCCCCATCGTAGGTCGATTTGTTGAAGTTGTTGAGGATAAACTGTGCTATCTCCCTCATGCGCTTCTCTTCCATCACATCCACATCGCCATTCTCCTTGTAGTATTCCACCAAGAAACCCAGCACGTTCTCGTCGGCTATGGCATCCTTGATGAGATAGCGATGGAGACAGGTGTCAAACACCTCGGCTGTAGTATGCTCTCCTCTTGCATTCTCAGAGAATATAGGTGTGCCAGTGAAGCCGAATATCTGCAAGTTTTTGAAGAAATTCACGATGTTCTTATGACACTCGCCAAAATGGCTGCGATGACATTCATCGAAAATCATCACAACCTTTTGGTCTTTCACCTCTTGCAGATGCTTGTTGTAGTAGTTTCGGGTGACGGCACAATTCAACTTCTGTATGGTGGTGATGATGATCTTGGAATTGCCGCTGAGTCTTTTGATGAGTTCGTAGGTATTGTCCGTACCATCCACTGCTCCCGGCTCGAATGCTTCGTATTCCGACTGGGTTTGCGTGTCGAGGTCATGACGGTCAACTACAAACATCACCTTGTCTATACCATCAATCTCGCTAACGAGCTGTGCTGCCTTGAACGAGGTGAGGGTCTTGCCTGCACCTGTTGTATGCCAAATATATCCGTTCTTGTTGGAGTTCTGCACCTTGTCGAGTATGCGCTCCACGGCATAATACTGGTAAGGGCGCAACACCATCAGGCATTTATCACCCTCATGCAGCACGATATATTTGCTGAGCATCTTACCTAATGTGCATTTGTCGAAAAAGAACTGCGCAAACATCGAGAGGTCGTTGAACGGCACATTCTCGGCATCCGTCCAGTTGAACGTGAACTTATATCCGCTGTTGGGATTGTTGGCGAAATAGCGTGTATTAACACCATTAGAGATAACGAACAGCTGGATATAGTCGAACAAGCCATGAAACGATGTCTTGTGATAGCGTTGAATCTGGTTATAGGCCTGTTTCAGCTCCACGCCACGTTTTTTCAATTCTATCTGCACCAGTGGCAGACCATTGACGAGGATGGTCACATCATAACGGCACTTTTTCCTGCCCTCGACAGTTATCTGATTGGAGACCTGAAACTCATTCTGACACCATTGGTGACGGTTCAGGAACTCTACCCAAATACGCTCGCCATCGGCAGTGTCCAATGGGTAAAGGTCACGAAGTTTCTTGGCTTTCTCGAAACGAGTGCCACCTTCAAGGTAGATGAGTATCTTGTCAAACTCCTCTGCCGTGAACTCCGTCCGTCCATGTTCAGCCAACTGCTTATGGTTGTGCCTCTCCAGTTGGCGTTTGAAATTGGATTGCAGATTCTCCTCCTCAGCTATTTGGACGTATTCATAGTCCATCTGCTTTAAGGTTTCTATCAACCCAGTTTCCAATGCTGCTTCACTTTGTGCCGTCATAGTTTCAACGTTATTTTATTCAATATCATCAAGACGCTTGAATATCTCAATTCCCAATGTGCTTTCTATCTTGCACAATGTTTCCAACGACATATTCTTTTGACCTTTCAACACTTTTGAGACATATTGCTGCGTGCAATTCATCTTCTCTGCAAGCATCTGTTGCGTCATTCCAAGTTCTGCCATCCTTTTCGACATGGCTAAAACTATTTGTCGGGAGTATTTCTCCCAATCTTTGACTTCCTGCTCCATATTCACTCGTTGTTCATTTACGCTTGTTTGCGTCAAAGTTCTATTGTCAATCGTTGTGTTCATGAAGATAATCCTGCATCTTATTTTACGGGTGCAAAATTACACAAAAACAATGAATAATACAACTTTCTGGTTGTATTTCTACCGATTGACGAAGAAAAAACTCCTTTTGTATGTGTTTTTGCCTAATAATCCCATACATCATAAACATATTTTTATCAACAAGAGGGAAAAGAAGCGTTCCAAGCACGAACCCTTATTATGGCTCGCACATAGAACACTTCTTGTGAAATCAGAAGATGCCGTTAAGCATATTAACCGCATCGACTTTCTTTTCCATGACCACATCGGCATAGATTTCCGTGGTGTGGATGTTGGTATGCCCCAACATCTCACTTGTGGTGTAGATGTCACTTCCTGCTGTCAGGATGAGGGTGGCGAAGGTGTGACGGCTGCAATGGAAGGAAATGGATTTGTCTATTCCTGCTTTAGTTGTCATACGCTTCAAGGCACGGTCGGCATTGCAGAGAAGGGGGATATGTGTGAACACCCTGTCATCAAGTGAGGCAGTGCCACGTTCCGGCATCCATTCCAAAGCCTGCCTCCCCAAAGGGATTACCGCAGATTTCTTCGTCTTCTGCATGGATTGGACATACACTTGTAGCCCATCCTCTGTCTCTCGGATGTCTCGCCAATACAGTTGCAGCAAGTCGCTATGGCGCAAACCTGTAAAGCAGCAGAACATAAATGTCTGCTTCGTAACAGGACTGCCAGTTTCAACTTCCGATATGCGTTTCAACTCTTCTACGGTAAGATAGTCCCTGTCGCTTGGTGTCTTCACAAAGGTCTCTCGCTTTTCCAGTTCATAGAACGGATGCTTCTGTAACACGCCTTGTTCCACCGCATATTTCAGCATAGAGTTGACATCGGTCTGTATCAGCAGCATTGTTTTGGGCGACAATGGCTTCGGACGATTGGGAGACTTCATGTTTCGGTACACATCCTTGATATATGTGAGAAAGTTCTTGTAGAAGGACTTGTCCACCTTGTCCATCATGAGACTGGGACGGTGGATGTGAGTCAGATACGACTTGACGATGTTGACAGTGCTCCGCATATGCTTCTGATATGCAAGCGAGTATCTTTCTCCCTTTTGAAGGTGGAGTAGGTATTCATCCATCCATTTTGAAAGCTCAGTAGCAGGTGTAGATACATCCTTTCCCTCTGGTTTGCTGCAAATGCCCAGTATTCTCTCAGACTTTATCTTCAATGCCTTTTTCAGCGTGGCTTCGTTTACCCTGCGGTCGTTATCTGTCTTTTCTGGAATAAGGTAGAGGTTCAGCGATTCATACTGACGCTTTCCTCCCTTTTCATAGAACTCCAGATATAGGGTCGTGTTGCCACTCTTATGCTTGCGGCTGCGTAGTTCTATCTTCATAGTTTTCGGTATTATCATCCTTTGTAAATAGGTCGTTGACAAGGTTCATTGCATCCACTTTCTTCTTGTCCACGATTTTTGCATAGATGGCTGTTGTAGTCACATTGGCATGACCAAGCAGCTTGCTCGTCGTGTATATGTCCACTCCGAGAGTCAGCATCATGGTGGCAAAGGTATGGCGGCTGCAATGGAAAGAGACCTTCTTCTCTATCCCTGCTGCCTTTACCAACTTCTTGACATGATAGTTGATGGTCGCATCACTGGCTGGTAAGGTAAATATAGGCTCATCCAAATCATCCTTCGCCTGCAAGCAGTTCAGTGCCTCCTGCGACAAGGGAATATTGTTAGGCTTCTGCGTCTTCTGCATGAACACATGGATGTAGAGGGTCTTGCCATCAGGAGTCTTATAGACCTTGCGCCATGTCAGTGTGCGTGCATCACTCAATCGCAAGCCTGTGAAGCAGGAGAAGACAAACGCTTTCTTCACCTGCTCATTGGAACACGGCAAAGCCATCAATGAGCGCAGTTCCTCAATGGTCAGAAACTCCCTGTCCTCTGGTGAAGGCTGGAACTTCTCTTTACGGTCAAGGCTCTTCATCGGATTTGCAGTAAGCAATCCTTCTCTTACCGCCTTGTTCAATGCTCCATTAAAGACTGCTTGATGATGGTGGGCACATCCTGGAGATATAGTTCTCTCATTGATTGTACAAACGCTGTTCTTTGCTGTTGCAAGGAATCGGAGGAAGCCACGACAGAAGTCAGCATCTACCTCGCTCATGGAAATATAAGGTGTCTTTTGCTGTTCCAGATATTCCTCCACTTTCTTCCGCGTATCGACACGACCTTTCAAAGTCGATGGACGGAACCCGAAATTCTCCTGTTCGTACTTGCGCAGCCAGTCGAGCAAAGACATGTTCGACTGCTTAATCTTCTCGTACTGTTTGATACCTCGCTCCTGCAATGCAATGATACGGTCTGCCTTGATTTTCTCCGCCACCTGTCGGGTGTGGATATTCATCTGCTTGTCCAGTGGGGTCTTCTCTGGGATGAGATACAGTCCTAAGGATTCATACTTGCGCGTACCTTTAACATAGATGTCGAGATAGAGCCCAAGGTTGCCGTTAGCAAGCTTGCGCTCCCTGAGCCTTATCGGCTCTTTTACTTTTAATGCTTTCTTGGGTCTTCCCATATTTGTCTGTTTTTATTTGTTTTGATTTGCTTTCGGCAGTGCCTCAAGCATCTGATTTTGATGCAAAGTTATATCAAAATCCTGAGAACGTGCAACAAATCTGCAACAAATTTACACCTAAAACATCAAATATAAGGAAATCAAAGAATAAGAAAGAAATAAGTATAACACGCTATATATCAGTTATATTACTTCGCTTTTGTTTCTTTATATTGGATTTGTTGTCATTCGTTTTTGCCTATACTTCGTCGGATTTTATGTCCTGCTTCTGTTCGACATTGTGCTTTGCATACAGGTGGAAAACCTGACGGCAATCACGGTAAGTGAGCAGACAATGGCTGCTTATCTGCAAAACTCCTTTTTCTCGGCAGGCTACCTTATGGCTGCAAGTATCGTGGCATTGAAATGCCTGAACCTTGTTCCGGACTTGGCGGCATGGATGATTCCAGAAGGCGACACGGCATTCTCAACCCGAAACTTCGGTGAAGGTGTGGCTCAACAGGCGAAGATGACAGCGACCGGTGCAATCGGCACC
>OCSH01002230.1_pt1 | contig 11876 bp, 9 predicted proteins | sample 1538371 | NCBI WGS metagenome assembly OCSH01 (sample SAMN04571687, study PRJEB22368) | human gut metagenome | biome: human gut; material: stool | host: Homo sapiens | place: Luxembourg | collected 2012-06-01 | reverse complement strand
CCTCCGGTGCGGAGCGTCGAGCCGGCGAAGGACCCGGTGGCTCTCGTGCTGGAGCCGATCAAGCCGGTCGTACCGCCCAAGGCCGCCGTGCAGCGGCCGCCCGAACAGGTGATGCTGGGGGCGAAATCGACGCGTTACAGCAACATCGAACTGTTGCTGAGCAAGCCCGCCTATCAGTCGCGCAACTCGAAATTCGTCGTGCAGATGCCCGGCGGACGCAAGGAGGTGCTGAAGGAGGAGAACGATGCCGGCCAGCAGGCGCAGCAGGATGCGCAGGGCGGATCGCTTTTTGATTAACTAATAGACCGCCGGTTTGGAGGAGACTACAACTTCGTGGATTACGTTTAACGGGTTTTCGGCCCATATCGCCGTACTGTGTACGGTGACGCTGGGCCTGCTGTGCGTTTCGGCGCTCGTGTCGGGCGCTGAAACTTCGTTTTTTTCATTGTCGCACAACGATATACGCCGCCTGCGCAAACGCACGACGGCGTCGGCCGAGGCGGTGCTCCGCCTGCTGACGAACGTGGACCTGTTGCTGGCGACAATTCTCGTGGTGAACAATCTGGTGAATATCTGCATCGTCATCCTCACGTCGAGCATCATAGATTCGGTTTTCACCTTCCTGCGGTTCGAATTCCTCTTCAAGACCGTACTGGTGACCTTTCTGCTGCTGCTCTTCGGCGAGATACTGCCCAAGGTGCTGGCGCAGACCATTCCCGTGCGCTTCGCGCAGTTCGCCGCGCGGCCCCTCACGGTGCTGCGGTGGATTTTCTATCCGATCTCCTATGCGCTGGTGCGGACGAGCAGCCGCATCAGCGAGAAGGCTTCGCACAAGAGCGAGATTTCGCTCGACGAGCTGGCCGACGCGGTGGACATGACCCAGAGTACGAGTCCTGAGGAGCATGTGATGCTGTCGGGAATCGTCAATTTCGTCAATACCGAGGTGCAGGAGATCATGAAGCCCCGCGTGGACATCACGGTGCTCAACATAACCGACGATTACGAGACGGTCAAGAAGACCATTATCGAGTCGGGATTTTCGCGCATCCCGGTCTACGAGGACGACATAGACAACATCAAGGGAACGCTTTATGTCAAGGACCTGCTGCCCTACATCAACCACGGCAGCGAGTTCGGCTGGCAGCAATTGGTGCGCAAGCCCTATTTCGTGCCCGAACACAAGAAGATCAACGACCTGCTGGCCGACTTCCAGTCCAACAAGATCCATATGGCGATCGTCGTGGACGAGTACGGCTCGACGCTGGGACTGGTGTCGCTGGAGGATATCATCGAAGAGATCGTGGGCGAGATTTCGGACGAAAGCGACGCCGACGAAAGTTTCTTCACGCGGCTCGACGAGAAATGTTTCATCTTCGACGGCAAGAGCCATCTGGGCGACTTCGAACGGGTGCTGGGGCTGGATGAGGAGATTTTCAACGACGTGAAGGGCGAGGCCGAGACGCTGGCCGGGCTGATGCTCGAACTCAAGCGCGACTTCCCCCGCAAGGGCGACGTCTTTACGTCGCACGACATCCGTTTTACGGTGCAGGAGATGGACGGGCACCGTATCGACAAAATCCGTGTAGATTTGCTGGCATGACGAAGGGGCTCTTCATCGAGCCGCCGATGACCGAGGCGGAAGCCGCTGCGCGGGTGACGCCCGGCGAGCGGGCCGCCGCGCAGGAGTTTCTGCGCGAACGCCGCCGCAGGGAATTCCTGACATGGCGCGCCGTCGTGCGCCGCGAGCTGGGGGACGACGTGTCGATCGCCTATGATGAGGCGGGGGCGCCCGTCATTCGGGGGCGCGAGGTGCATATCGGGGTTTCGCATTGTCCGGGCCGGGTGGCGGTCTGCATATCGGATGCGCCGTGCGCCGTCGATATAGAGCCGGAGTCGCGGGATTTCAGCCGCGCCGCGCCGCGTTACATGTCGCCTGCCGAGCGGGCGCTTTCTGACGATCCGCTGCTGCCCGCCGCAGTCTGGTGCGCGAAGGAGACCCTGTACAAATATGCCGGGCGGCCGGGGCTGGATATGCTCTACGACCTGCATGTCGAGACGGTCGATTTCGAAGCCGGAGTCGTCGTGGGGCGTATCGCGGACGGGGAGCCGCTGCGGCTTTCGCTTAAGCGCGCCGACGGGTTTATCGTTGTATATATTTTGTAGTTTCGGGGCGTGTACCCGATAATAATCCTCTAAAATCCTGCTGGGAGCCGTGCGGCTGAAGCTGGAAGTCGAGGGGAATGCGGGGGCGGAACCGGGGTTAGGATTGCCGGAGCGGATGAGGATAAGGCCGGAGGGACCGAGGGGCTGCCTGCGGGGTTGCTTGTGGGATGGAGTCGGGATTTGCTGCGTCTGCCGGAAGAGAGTGGCCGGATTGCCGTTGTCTCAGAAGGCTTCCGAAGCGGTGAAGAGGAATGCCGAGGAGCGTTTGCGGTCCCACGGGAGGTTGTGGTTGCCGTAGACGCCCCAGCCGTAGTCGAGACGGATGTTCATGCGGTTCTTGAATTCGAAGCGGTAGCCGCAGCCGAAACTGTAGAGCGTATTGTCCCACCGGAATTTGTCGGTGCCCCAGACCTGACCGCGGCGGTAGATTTTCTGCCGCAGTTCGATCTGCGTCTCGACGAGCCGTTTGTCGCGGTAACGCCCTTCGTAGTAGCCGCGCATGCGTTCCATGCCGCCCAGCTTGGCGTACATGTGCCACGACGGGGTGCCCGCCGTGCAGTCGGCATAGAGATCGTAGGCGAAGATGGCGCCTTTCCAGAGTTTCTGATAGAAGTCGAACGTCAGTGTGAAACGCCCGAAGTTACGGCGCGTATTGCCCAGCCACTGGGGATACCATTTGGCTTCGGCCTTGATGAAGATGCCTTTCGAGGCGTTGAAGGTCACGTCGCGCGTGTCGTACTGCGCGAAAATGCCGAGATTGGTGTTGAAGGCGTTCGGTTTGTCGCCCGTGGCGGCGATGAAGTTCGAGAAGGGGTCCTGTTTCTCCGGGTCGTAACGTTTGTTGTCCTTATATAAATCGTAGAGTTCGCCGATTTGACCGCCGGGTTTTTCCTTTTCGTGGTTGTCGATTGCGGTGAAGTACTCTCCCATGCCGCTCGACTTGTATTTGGCGCCGGTGTAGTCGATGCCGCCGCTGACGCCGATGTAGAACCGTCCGACGAGCGACGTGCAGTAGGAGATGCGGAAAATGCCCATCGTCGTGGTCAGGTCCTGCGCGGAACCCTCTTTTCCGGCCTTGTGGCCCACGCCGTAGAATGCGCCCGGAAAGTAGACGAAGGCTCCCGAATAGCTCAGACGCCGTTTGTTGTGCTGGAAGATGTTGTCGCCCGAAAAGCGGAGCAGCAGGAATTTTTGGGTCGTGATGTTGCCGTAGATCGAGATGTTGGAGGGAGCGGTCACCGAGTCCGTGCGGTCGAGACGGTACAGACCGGCGACGAGGAAGCCCAGACCGAAGCCGACGTCGGACGAGTAGTTGGGACCGGGGGCGATGCTCCAGTCGATCTTTTTCTCGAACGTGCGGTCCACGTTCGAACGGCTGTAGTAGTCGATGATCCGGCGGATGAAGCCCTTGCGCTGGGCGGACGTCGTGAGCGCCGCCGTGTCGGCGGGCTGGCGGCCCGGCCGCGCTTCGGCCGCGCCGATACGGGACAGAGCCTCCTGAGTCGAAGGAAAATTGTCTTTCGAGGTGTCGGTGGTTTGGGCCGTTGTCGTAAATATCGTCAGCAACAGGCTGACAGTTAGGAAGATCCTATATCCCTTTTCCATTAAAAGTGAGGTTGAAGGCGGTTTAAAGATAGCAATTTTTCGCCAAAGTTCAAAATGGACACATTCAGGGCGTTCGGGGTTTCCCGATACGGAGATAAATTTCTATCTTTGCGGGGACCGGTGCCGGCCCGTCCGACTGTGGGACTTGTCCGACTGTGGGATCCGTTTGCTGTCCGGCCCGATGATTGCCGGACACGCTGATTGCCCGATAGGCCCGGTTGCCGGATCGGAAATTTGCCGGACCCGATGATGTCGGATCATTATTGAACTGCATGGAAATTACACGCCCCGTACCTTCGCCGAATCCGGTTGAACAGACCGACGCCGCTCTGCTGCAGACCGCAGAGGAGGTGTCCGATGCGGTTTTCCGCAGCGTGCCCCTGCCCCCGCTGATGCGCGAGCATTTCTGGGTGCAGTCGTCGGTGTTTGCGGGTTGCATTTTCCCGGCGCCCGTGTTGCAGGGTTCTCATTTTACGGACGTCACGTTCCGAAACTGCGATCTCTCGAACGCCGATTTGTCGGGATGCAGTTTCCAGCGGGTCGAATTCGTGGAGTGCAAGCTGGTCGGCGCCAACCTTTCGGAGGGGACGTGGCAGCATGTCGTTTTCGAACGCTGCAAGATGGAATTCGCCAATTTTACGCTGGGAAAATTCCGGGGCGTCCGTTTTGCCGGCGGAACGATGCGCAGCGTCGGATTCGACGAATGCCGGTTCGAACGTGTGGAGTTCTCGCTCTGCGACCTTACGATGGCGGAATTCAGTCGGACACGGTTGAAGGGGCTTTCGTTCGTCGATTCGGATATTCGCGGAATCCGGGTAGGCGATACCGGATCGTTCGAGCTGAAAGGTTTGAAAGTCAGTGCGCTGCAGGCTTCGGAGCTGGCGCGTCTTCTGGGACTGGAAATCGAGGAGTAATTGTTATTCAAAAAATTTACATAATTCTTAAAAAATATTAATAAAAATGTTTGGAAGTTTGTTTTCCGGGCATTACCTTTGTCGCATCTTAGATGATAAAATATTTTAAGAATTATTTAAAATTATTTAGTATGAAGGCGAAGATCAATGCGTGGTTCCGTACCGCTATGGTTCTGTTGGGAGAGAGCATCAAACTGAGAGCGATGTAAGGCTCCCCTTTTTTGAGACAACAATAAAACTTCGATATACGAAAGAGTCCCGGCTTTACGGCCGGGACTCTTTTATTTTGGGTTTCCGCGGGGGCGAGCTGGATTGCATCCGGGATGCAGGGTGAAGTGCGCCGGATTTCAGCAGTTTGTTCCCACCGGGTTGCTCCCGCTGAACGGTCCTGCCGGCGGCCGGCCCGGAACTGTTCAGCGGACTGCGGTATCGGAGCGCTCCGCTGAATTGTTCCGCCGTTTCGTACGGTCGGCTTGTTTCACGGGACTGCTCCGTCCGCTATTTGAGCCCCAGCCGCTTGGCGGTCTCCTTGGGCAGTGCGTTCTTGTTGACCATGATCGAAGTGGTCTTGTACTCGACGAACGGCCGCGAGAAGTACCAGAACCCGTCGTAGGGCGGGCGTACGTCCCACGAATTCTGGACCTTGAAGTAGCGGTTGCCGGCCTGATCGGTCGCCGTGCCCATGATGACCATGCCGTGGTCGTCGGTGGTCTCGTAGTTGTCGAACGCCTGCTGGCGCATCTCCTGCGTAATTCTAAGCTCCTTGCCGGGCTTGTCGAACTTATAGAGCGCATCGTCCTTCTCCTTCTGGGTCAGTTTGCCCCAGCGCTCGGCTTCGGTGCCGTCCATGTTCGCAAGGTCGGCTTCGGGGATGATGCCGATGGCTTTGGTACGGCTGAAACCCTTCTCGCTCACGTCGGTGCCCCACGATACGGGGTAGCCGTTGGCCAGCGCGTTGTCGATGACGGTCATCATCTCGTCGAGCGGCAGGTTGTAGACCGTGCCCCACATCCAGTTGTCGGGAATCTCGATGATGAACTGCGTATAGAACGGATGATGCGTGAAGGAGGTGATGTCGATGTAGTCGTCCATGTCGATCGGCAGCGATGCGGCGAACGACCGGGGCGTATACTCCTTGCCCTCGTAGGTGAATGTTTCGGGCATCCGGCCGAAATACTCGTCGAGGATGGCGTCGAAGCCGCGTTTCCATGCCGTCGAAAGCGCTTTGTCCGAGGATTTGCCGCTGGCTGTGATCACGGCGTCGAGGTAGGCCTTCAGCACGAGCGACAGTTCGTGGAAATCGGCTTTCTCGGTGCCGTAGTTGAAGCCCGGATAGGCCTCCTGCGGTACGATGCCGTGGTTCTTGATTCCTTCGGTCACGTCGTGCGAAGCGCCGCCCTCGGCGAAGTTGATCTCGCCGTGCATGCGGACGTATTTCACGGCCTTGTCCATGAACGTGTGGCGCACGATCCACATCTCGGAGAGGTGGACCGGACGGCCGCCGGCGCGCAGGATCTCGCCTTCGAGGAACGAGAGGGTCGAGTAGCACCAGCAGGTGCCGCTGCGGTGCTGGTCCTTGACCGGGGTCATGGGGATCAGCCTGACGTCGGTGAATCGGTATCCCTCCGGCTCGGTTGCGGCGGGAGTCTGCGCTGCGGCCGCGAAGGCGGTGCAGAACGCAAGGGCTGTCAGCAGGAATTTTTTCATCGCTTGTGCTGTTTGGGTATTGGTGTTCGGTTACTTCTTCGAGGAAGAGACGATTTTCCGGCACTCTTCGAGCGTCAGCGTCTCAGGCTTGGCGCCTTTCGGCAGGCGGTAGTTCTTGCCTTTGTAGGCGATATAGGGTCCGTAACGGCCGTTCTTGACCAGCATGTCGGGATCTTCGGGGAAGCTGCGCAGCGGAGTGTTGGCCGCGGCTGCGGCAGCCTGCTGGGCGCGCACGACCTCCACGGCGCGCTCGTAGGTGAGCGTGTAGGGGTCGTCGCCTTTCTGAAGCGAGGCGAACGACTTGCCGTGGCGCACGTAGGGCCCGTATTTGCCGATGCCGACCGAGAGCTGCTCGCCCTCCAGCTCGCCGAGGTCGCGGGGCAGGGCGAAAAGCTCCAGCGCCTCTTCGAGCGTGATCGACTCGATCAGCTGGCCCTTCTTGAGCGACGCGAAGCGTCCCTTTTCGCCTTCGTTGCCTTCGATCTCGACCATCGGGCCGTAGCGGCCGATGCGGGCCTTGACGACATGTCCGGTTTTGGGATCGTTGCCCAGAATGCGGGCCTGACTCTTCTTGTCGGTCTGCGTGCCGATGGCCGTATCGACCATCTGGTGGAAGGGCCCGTAGAAGTCGTGGATCATCGTGTCCCAAGTGATGTCGCCGTCGGCCACGCGGTCGAACTCCTTCTCGACGTTGGCTGTGAAATTGTAGTCCATGATGGGCTTGAACTGCGTTTCGAGGTAGTCGTTCACGACCATGCCGATGTCCGTGGGCGAAAGGCGGTTCTTCTCCTTGCCGAAGTTCTCCGTGAGGTTCTTCGAGGTGAGTTTGTCGCCCGTGAGCATGAGCTGGACGTAGCCGCGTTTCTGACCGTCCTTGTTCTGTTTGACCACGTAACCGCGGTTGATGATCGTGGTGATGGTCGGGGCGTAGGTCGAAGGACGGCCGATGCCCAGCTCTTCGAGCCGCTTGACCAGCGACGCCTCGTTATAGCGGGCCGGGGCCTGCGTGAAACGCTCCGTCGCGGTGATCTGGGTCGAAACGACCCGGTCGCCCGCGGTCATCTTGGGCAGCAGGCCCTCGCCGCTCTCGGCGGCCTGATCATCGTCGGTGGACTCGGAGTAGAGACGCAGGAAACCGTCGAAACGGACCACTTCGCCCGTGGCGACGAACTGCTGCGACGAGCCGGACATGTCGATCACGACCGTCGTGCGGTCCAACTCGGCGCAGACCATCTGCGAAGCGACCGTACGCTTCCAGATCAGGTCGTAGAGTTTCTTCTCGGCGGGCGTGCCCTCGATGGTGTGGTTCTCGATGTACGACGGGCGGATGGCCTCGTGGGCCTCCTGAGCGCCTTTGGTCTTGGTCTTGTAGTTGTGCCACGACGAGTATTTCTCGCCGTAGAGTTTGGTGATCTCCTCCTTGCACTGGGCGAGCGCCTGTTTGGAGAGGTTCACCGAGTCGGTACGCATGTAGGTGATCAGACCCTGCTCGTAGAGGTGCTGGGCGACGGACATCGTCTGCGAGACGGACATGCCCAGCTTGCGGCCGGCCTCCTGCTGGAGCGTCGAGGTGGTGAACGGCGGCGCCGGGAAGCGCTGCGCGGGCTTCTCTTCGGCCTTGGCCACGGTGAAGGTGGCACCGATGCAGGTGTTGAGGAACTCCTCGGCCTGCTCGCGGGTCTCGAAGCGCGACGAGAGCTCGGCCTTGAAGATCGTTTTGTCGGGATCGCCGGCGGCATGGAACTGGGCGACGACGCGGAAGTAGGGCGTAGAACGGAAGGCGATGATCTCGCGTTCGCGCTCGACGATGAGCCGCACGGCGACGCTCTGCACGCGGCCTGCGGAGAGCGACGGACGCACCTTCTTCCAGAGGACGGGCGAGAGCTCGAAGCCGACCAGACGGTCGAGGATGCGGCGCGCCTGCTGGGCGTTGACCAGATCCATGTTGACCGTGCGGGGCTGCTCGATGGCTTCGAGGATGGCCCGCTTGGTGATTTCGTGGAAGACGATGCGCTTGGTCCGGTCGACGGGGAGACCCAACACTTCGGTCAGGTGCCATGCGATGGCTTCTCCTTCGCGGTCTTCATCGGACGCCAGCCAGACCGTTTTGTCCTTGGCCAGCTTGGTCAGCTCGTCCACCACCTTTTTCTTGTCGGCCGGGATTTCGTAGACGGGTTTGAATCCTTCGCCGATGTTTATTCCCAAGTCCTTTTTCGAGAGGTCGCGGATGTGTCCGAAACTCGATTTGACGACATAGTCCTTGCCGAGGAATTTCTCGATGGTTTTTGCCTTGGCCGGGGACTCGACGATTACTAAATTTTCCTGCATGCGTGTATGTTACTTTTCAGAAATGCGAAAACCTAAGTATGTCACACTTAGGTTTCGCTTTTCAGGCTGTTTGTCTCTTATTTGATCAGGTTGTACGTGACGTCGATCTTGATCGGAACGTCCTCCTCGGTCACGCCGTCGGGCGTCATGCCCTGAAGGACGCTGTACGTCGTCGTATAGACGCTGTAGGCTTCGGGACCCAGATAGATCGTGCGGTTCTTGATCTTCTCCTTCAGCTCGTCCCACGGAGCGTCCGCTCCGAGTTCCTCCTTGGCGGACCGGTAGCTGTTCCACAGACTCTGGGCGTAACCCGTGATGTCCATCACATAGCAGCCGCGGCTGCGGTTGATGTAGCCGCCGTAAGCGAGCGTCGTGCTGTAGTTCTGCTCGTAGGCATAGGCGTAGTCGGGAATGGCCGAAAGCGTCTTGTAGTTGGTGTAAAGGCCCAGACGGGTTTGCGACTTGTCCATCTCCCCGATCATATGCGGCATGTCGGTCAGCTTCGTCCAGTCGTAATTGCTGCCCTTGAAGTAGATCGACATGCGGACCTGAGTCATGGCGAGCGTCTTGAAGTTCTGGGCGCCCTCGTTGCCTGCGACGATCTCGGCTTCCAGCGCGTCGAAGAAGGGCTTGTCGAACGTGATGGCGGTTACCACGCCGCCCATGCCCTCGACATAGATCTGGTCGTAGGTCGGGTGGTCAGTGATCGGTTTTCCGGCCTCCTCCTTGGCGTCGGCGATGTCGAACTTGGCGTCAGCGCTGGTCGCCATGCCGTAGTCGCGGCGGATCGTATTGACCGAAACGTTGCCGTACTCCGTGGAGATGCTCGTATTGTAGAATATGTAGCCCATGTCGATCGTATCCTTGATCAGCGTCGGGTCGCTCTCGACGCGGTTGCGCGCATAGACCATGAAACCCGAACTTTCGAGCTCCGTGGCGTAGATGTTGCCCTTGCCCTTCTCCTTCTGGTCTTCGGCCGGAACGATGTAGAGACCCTTGAACTCCTCCACCCACTGCTTGAGACTGTCGGTGCTGTAGATCGAGTAGTCGTCTTCGTAGGCGGTGCCCGAACCTTTTTGGAGCATCAGGCGGTCGATGAAATTCTGGGTTGCCGGGGTCGTGTTCATGGTGACCGCCGTGGTGGCGGGACCCGTCGTCTCGCCGTCGGGGAAGGTGAAAGTGAAGACCGGCTCGTCGTCCGCGCCGATAACGCCCTCCTTGACGGGGTCGAAGTTGAGGTAGAAGACCGTGTCGCGCTCGGTTTTACCCGCGGCGACCGGCTTCTCGGTCAGGTATTTGTTGCTCTTGATTTCGTAGACGTTGTACTTCTGCGGCGTGAGCGTGTCGTTTCCGTAGCTGGTGATCGTGATCAGGATCTGCGCCGAGTCGAAGATCGGGCGGTAGCCGAAATAGCCCTCCTTAACCTTGTAGACGTTGAGGTACTGGGTCAGGAATCCCGCCGTGCGGAGTCCGAACGTGTCGCTGAGCATCGAGCCCATGTAGCCGTAGGAGATGTTGGACGCCTTGAGCGAGTCGCTCTGGAACAGACGCGTCTCGACGTATTTGGCCGCATCGAGTTTCCCCGCGAGCGTCCGGGCGCCGAGCGTCGTGTAGCCCACCTTCATCTGCTGGTTGTCCGGCACGAGGTTCGAGCCCAGCGTGTCGTCGACCTTGGTACAGCCCGCGAACGTCATGAGGGCGACCGCAGCCAGAACGGCGGCGGCGCGGAACATGCGGCGGAAATTATTGCAATGCTTCATAAAATCGGTTGTAATTATCGAAAAAGTCCGCTGCTTCGGGCGACTGGTATTCGAGCATCGGCTTGCCGCTTGCGCGGGCGATCTCCAATACCTTCGGTTCGACATCCGGGGATGCCGCGACCACACCGTCGGCATACTCCATAACGAAACGGCAGAGATTTTCGTATGACGGGGTGTCGAGAATTGCGAGATTTTTATCTTTGACCCCTTCGCCGGCGATCTTCTTGCCGAAGGCGTTGTCCAGTTCGCCGGGGAAACCGTCGCCGTAGAGCGAAACGACGATCTTCACGTTGCGGAAGATGGGGTCGTCGGCGAAAATCCGCTTCAGGTAGACCGGAATCACGCCCGAAAACCAGCCGTGGCAGTGGACGACGGTCGGGGTCCAGCGCAGTTTCTTGACCGTCTCCAGCACGCCGCGGGCGAAGAAGATGGCCCGCTCGTCGTTGTCCGGGAAAGGCTTGCCCTCCTCGTCGGTCAGCACGAATTTGCGCGAGAAGTAGTCGTCGTTGTCGATGAAATAGATCTGTACGCGGGCTGCGGGGATGGACGCGACCTTGATGATGAGCTGGTGGTCGTTGTCGTCGATGATCAGGTTCATGCCCGACAGGCGGATCACCTCGTGGAGCTGGTGCCGGCGTTCGTTGATGCAGCCGTAACGCGGCATGAACGTGCGTATTTCATTCCCACGCTCCTGCATCGCCTGCGTGAGAGCGCGGCAAAGTCCGGAGCTTTCCGTCTCTGGAAGATACGGGGTAATCTCCTGACAGACGTACAGAATCTTATTTGCCATGGTTCGAGTGTTTTGTCTTTGGACTTCCGTTTTCGCCGCCTTGTATGCTCCGGACGGGGCCGGAGCGGTCCGGGCTTGGCGGAAACGGCCGCTATCTGTTTTGCAAAGATAGTGAAAAAATCTTAAAGAATGAGCATCGCGTCGCCGTAAGTGCCGAATCGGTATCCTTCCTCCTTGGCCACCTTGTAGGCGTTCATGACCGTTTCGTAGCCGCCGAAAGCCGCAACCATCATCAGCTGTGTGGAGTAGGGCAGGTGGAAGTTGGTCACCATGGCGTCGGCCACCGTGAATTCGTAGGGCGCGAAGATGAATTTGTTGGTCCAGCCCTCCATCGGCTTGATCATGCCGTTGGTCGAGACGGCCGTTTCGACGGTCCGCATGACGGTGGTGCCGATGGCGACGATCTTGTGTCCGTCGCGTTTGGCCGAATTGACCGCTTCGGCGGCTTCGTCCGTCACGAAGAACTGCTCGGAATCCATCTTGTGTTTCGAGAGGTCCTCGACGTCCACCGTGCGGAAGTTGCCCAGACCGACGTGCAGCGTGATGAAGGACTTGTCGATGCCCTTGATCTCCATGCGCTTCATCAGGTGCTTCGAGAAGTGCATGCCG